>JACCDX010145115.1_pt1 | contig 11473 bp, 13 predicted proteins | sample 7449681 | NCBI WGS metagenome assembly JACCDX01 (sample SAMN15323450, study PRJNA562643) | freshwater metagenome | isolation source: river surface water | place: USA:Blue River Watershed | collected 2017-08-18 | reverse complement strand
GCAATCGCAACCCAAGTTGCCAATCGGGTAGCAAGCCCCGCGCAAATTGCGCAGAATACTGGATTATCACTTTACCGTGTTTTAGCGTTGCTCCGAAATGGAGAATTTCAACAACGAATTGAGGCATTCGATTCGCAATTATCACCAAACGACAGTCGTGAAGCTAAAACTCTAAAGAACCTCGAACGGACTCTAGCCACCATTAAACTAGAACGCGCCGTTTATGCGACAACGCATAAGGAATTGTCCGATGGTGAAATGCTTGCTTTAGGATTGAATCCTAAAATGCGAGACATTCAGTTAGCAATGACCCCTGGCGGGAAAACTGGATACATCAAGATGGTTCCAATTACGACTAGGAAAGCCGTTGGAACAAAATCGAGAATGGTAACGGAAATGGCTCCAGAACTTGATTCCGAATTGATTGGTTTGGAATTGAGAATTGCGGAACGGATTTCTAATCTTGAAGAATCTGGTAAATCTGGAGCTACAAAAACGATTAACACTTACGTGAAAAGGAAAGAATAACATGCACTATGCGAACGGAAGACCGGCAAAGAATGGCGACAAGATTGTTCTGTTCCCGTATACGGGAAATCCGCTAGTTGGTATTTTGTATGATGCAGTAGCGGGAAACGATTACTGTAACGGCAAGATTGCACCGACGATGATTTCAGACCCAGGAGTAAACCTGAAAGAATGTTTGCTCCTGGAAGATGTGAAAGCACTAATTCCTAAAAATCTATCGGAAGTAGCGCGAACCACTGAAAACGAAGATTAGTGCTAAGACTCCAGTGCTAAGTTTCTGTGGGGGTAAACTTAGCAGGAAGGGAGAAGTTAAATACTTCTCCTAACCCCCACAAAGGAAACGATAATGGCCCCACCGTTATACATGGTAGTTATCCGATTTATTGCAGGACTTGTTATTGCAGTTGCGGGTTTTGTAGGAGCAAATCATGGCTCAACTCAGCGCGTAGAGTTTATAGCTGGATTGTCTGCCGTAATTGCAACATACGTTGCCGCATTCATTGACCGTTCGGCGGGACAACATGATTCCGACAGTAAATCGGAGGACAACGCGCTTTTGCAAGAATTCATAATGGCGAGTGGCTTTAATGAAAAAGATGCTATTCGCGTTCTAAAAACTAATCGCGAGTTTGTTGAAGAAACCATAGCACGATGGAAGAAAAAGTAATTGCTCACGCAAAAAAGGACTTAGGATTAGAAGAAGTTCCGCGCGGAAGCAACAGACACCCGCGAATCCAACAATCTCTCAGAAACTGCGGATTGAACGGTACATATCCTTGGTGCTGTTCAATTGCCGTTACTTGGGTTCCCGAATTCTATCCTACGATTCCAATTCTAATGACCGCTGATTGCGACGCACTTTTGGCACATGGCCGCAATGAAAAGATTATTTTCAAAAAACCAAAAGTCGGAGATATTTTCCTTAGACTTGCGTCGAGATTTGACGCGAATCATGCAGGGTTAGTAACTTCTGACGAATTCGATACGATCGAAGGAAATACGAATCCCGGCGGAAGCCGCGAAGGTTATGGAGTATTTGAAAGAAAACGTCCAATTACAGATTCGTATGTTTTCTATCGTTGGGCAGAACTCCTACCAGATGCGACAGCACAACAAACTCCAAATATCGTCCGTCTAATCAATGTAAGACTTCCGAATGGAAGATTTTTTGCAAAGGCCGAAAAGCATAATGACGTTGTACTTGTTCCGGTTCGCCCTTTTTACGCAATGTTAAAAGGAATCGCGCTGGAAGCAACATACGATGTAGTTACCTTCGATAATGTAACTAAAAATGTAGTTGTTGCTGGAATGCAAATGAAGTCCACACAACTAATTGATAGTGGCGGATGGTGCGGAGTTCGCGAATTGTGCGAGGGATTAGGATATGAAGTTGATTTTGAAAGTACGTTAAGTCAAATCTTCATATCATAGCTTGGTGTATGCGGCACCAAGAACGATGGGTTGGTTAATTCGGCATTCTCTTGGTGGGGGGAACGGCAACAACCCATCCGTACTCTATAGAAACGAGGAAGTACGCATGAGCGCTATTCTTCCGTTGATCGTTGCTTTTGTTTGTGGTCTCTTAATGTCGCTTGCAAAAGAGGGAATCGAAGGAAAAACAACTAAATATTGGTGCGTAACTCTTGCAAATGCTGTGTTAATTTTCTCTTCAACCATACTTGCAACCTGGTATTTGCAAGAGCACGTAAAATCGCTAGAGCCGATTCATAAGTTTTCCTTGTTTTTGGCAGTTGGCGTGGCATCGTCCACGCTGTCAGACGTGATCGAAAATACGGAAGACGAGATTGTATCTAAAAAGTACACACTACGAAGTTTGTTAGAACTTTTTAAAAAAAGTAAGTAAGGTTGCAAAGAAGATGCTTGAAAGAATTATTGGTCACGTACCTCTTGTAATGAGCCAAAGTGCGGCCACTCTGCTATGGATTTCGTCGTTATTGGTCATGATCTCCACGTTTGCATTTATGATAACTCACTTAAAGATTTTATCCACGAAGGCCAGAAAAACACTTTGGCTTTTGTGCTTAATGAGTGGCTCCGCTACGGTCATACCTTTTCAGTTAGAAGCAATATACGTTAGTTTTGGCGTTTTTATGTTTTTTGTAGTGAGTCTTCATACATCGTATCTTGATAGTAGGCTCGATAACCGAAGAGTGGCATAATGAAACGAGTAACGCTTTTGTTTTTTCGAGGATGCACCATCATCCCAGATGGTTTCAAAAGCATTATTCCAATGCTGATTCGCTTATGTACCTGGCCTAGAGGCCGAGTTCATTTTAGCAACGTTCCTGCTCATGCCGCTATTGTAGTAGAAAACACAGAGTACGAGGCAATTATAACTGGTATTCGCAAAATTGAGCTGCAAAGAAACAGCGACGGAGAATTCTATGGTTTGCGAAACCTAATCACTCAGATACACTTTGATGTAGAAGATGATCTTGCTGATAAAACTAGGTGGTTTTTAGAGGCTCAGGTTGGACAGAGATACGGATACGAAACAGTTTTAGTAACTGGTATAGGGCTTTTGCCAGGTGATGTGCCGTACTTTACAAAACGAATCTGGGAAAGATTAGCGAGTGGTAGGAGTTCGCCGAAGAATTGTTCGTATCTTTGTCAGCTTGCGCTTGCAGAAATTGGCGTACACGTAAAACGCCACGACGATTTACCAATGAGTCCGATGGACTTACTGGACTCAATAAGGAATCTTAACAAATGATTATCCTCCCATCAATGCTTGCGACTTTTGCGATAGAAATCGCAAACGCACTAAAAACACCGACCGTTATTTCGGCAGAAAAGACAATCGAGATTGCGTCCTTTCTTTCAAGCGAAGGCATCACCGAGGTTGAAGCGGCTTATGACAAATTAAACGGAATCTCTTACGAAACCGTAGTAACGCCTGCCGTAGTAGTCAATACTAACGCAACTATTGGTCAGCTTCGTATCTGGTGGCGTTTGAAACTCGGTGCGATAAAGACTTCAAATCCTACGCTATTTGATGCATGGGATATGAAATCTTCTTTTGCACTAGCAAAATACAACGAAGCCGAGACAGTTCGTCGCGACTCTGTAAAAGTTGATGGAGTTGAGACGAACAACTTTATCGAGTTTAAGAATGGTGCTCTACAATACGGCATCATCACCGAAGCTGACTTGGACGAATTGTTTCAAACAGTTACGCAACCAGAAGCAACTCAACAAATTCCCTATCGCAAGATAGATCGTATCATGGGTAGTGAAGGAAATCTTATCACTATTCCCGAACTTGAAACAATCTTAGAAGTAGGTGTGTAATGGGAAGCAGGTTATGGACTCCTGCCGATCTGGGTAGTAAACTTTACATCAGGTTTAATTCCGGCACACTTAGTCTGAGCGATAATACTCCTATTGATTCTTGGACTGGTTCGGGTGCAGAAATTGTCACAGTGATTGCTGGCGGAACCGAACGCCCCACGTTTCGCACAGGTGGTGATAACGGATTGCCTTATGCGTTTTTTGACGGCACTAACGATTACATGCAAGCAACGCTTGATAACGCCATTCTTCGTTTCCACTATGACGAAGGCATTACGTTTCTTGGAAGTATTTCACGCGATCCGTCTGACTCAAGTCCAAACAATCGAAGAACCATCTTTGGGACTGGCAATGACGGTCGCCATAAACAACTAGAACTCGGTGGTGGTGGTGGTGGTGCTGGTGCTGTTGCCACGATTGTGCCTGGTGTTTTTACTGCTTGGATAAATACGCCAACACTTAATGACAGGATATTAGCTCTCTATAGAGCGTCAAACGCACTTGGTGGAGCTTTTGGTGAAATAAATGGTTCCTCGCTCTCTGCATCGTTTGCTCCTACCGGCGCTCCTGATACAAGTCCCGGTACTTGGACTTTTATGCTTGGTACGAGAAATCCAACACAACAACACTTTTTCGGACAAATCTATGACGTGTGTTGGATTCGTGGCGAAGCAACTCTTGACGAGAGACAAAAATACGCAGGTTGGGCGGCATGGTCAAGAGGAAGGCAAGCGGATTTACCGGTAGATCATCCTTACAAATTATCGCCACCAACAGTGTTTGTGTACAGTAAGAGTGCAGATCAAAATAATAAGAAAGAAGGCGTAGATATGCCGATCTATAAAGGCGCGGCTTGGCGACATGGTTGGCTAAGTGAAACTAGTACAGGTGCCATAAATAGTACAGTTAAGCCTGTTGTAAAAATAAAGCAAAATAGCGGAGCGGCTGTAACAATAGACCCATCACGCGTAATCAACGGCGGCGATGGAGAGTGGTATGTCGATTTTTCGGCTTTTGAAATGGCGTTCGATTACATTAGCATAATTGCAACAGAGGCCACTTTAGCAACGTATTTTCACCGTATAAAAACTGACGATGCCACTGCATCTATCTTCACTATGGCAGTAGATTTTACTAACATAGTCAGGCCACACATTCTGACTATTTTAGGCGCAGTTGTTGTGAGTGGTCGTACTGTTATAGATCGCCTAGGGTCAATGACAGGGAGCGGTATAAACACAATCTATGGTTTCCTGCTTGCGATGGTAAATAAAACCGCAACAAAACCCACGGATATGGGTGGTACGTTTGACCCTGCGACAGATTCGTTAGAAGCGTTACGTGATCGTGGAGATGCCGCTTGGACTGGTGGAGGTGGTGGAGGTTCGATGAACTATGCGTTAAAACTCGTAACTGGTTCAGTTACAGAGACTCTGCAATTTAACCAACAATTTCCATTCGGAGCGAGTGGTCAAACAAGAATTATTGATGTTCAGAGAGGCTCTGTCCTAGTATATCCTACCGCCGCGTTAGCTTCTGCAAGCGAAGGTGGAATTTTACAAGGACTTGGTGAACAACAATATCAGCTAACTGCTGAAGCAATCCTTGTAGCCCAAGAAAATAATACAATCGTTACTATTTCTGGTAACGTCGCTTAACATGAACATACGAGAAAGGACAATTGAATTCCACGGCCCACTTTACGACTTCTTTTGGGATGAAGATTCTAAAATATGTCTATTAGAAGGTGCGGCAGGAACAGGAAAAACATTCTGCTATTTGAACAAAGTGTTTAGACTAGCAGAAGAGAATCCTGGAATTCGTATTGTCCTTTCTCGTAAAGAGCGCGTTGATCTTTCTGAAGCAGTTCTTGAACCGTTTGAGAATGATGTTCTTCCTCCGAACCATCCAACAAAACCTGGTCGGAAAGACGCACATCGTTCCCGTAGACAGCAATATCGTTTCGACAATGGTAGCGAAATTCTTTGTTATGGAATGGCTGACCGCAGTGAAAATGACGAAGAAGAAGCAAGCAAATTCAAATCGACTCAGTTCGACATATGGTGTATTGAAGAAGCAACCGAATGTACTTTCGATGAAATGCAGATTGCCTTTAGTCGTTTACGTGCAGACGGCATCTCGTGGAAACAACTAATTCTTGCATTCAACCCACCATCCGACCCTGAACACCATATCTATCGCTTTATCGGAAAACCTGGTGTAACGTACTACAAAACAGTACACGAAGATAACCCGAAATATTGGACTGCAAAACCAGACGGAAAGTTAGTTCACCCGGTTTCAGGTATTCGCGGGGATTGGACTCCAAAAGGTAAGCAATATGTTGAAGAAGTTCTAGGAATCCTGGAAGGTAATATTAGCGACAGATTTGCTTCTGGTCGCAATGCTTTCCAGCCAGGACTTGTTCACCCAGAGTTCAGCCTACAACGACATACTGCAAACGAGGTGGATAAAACATTTCTTGGTTATGTAAAAGGGTTGCGACTAACCAGCGAACAAAAAACTTGGTGGATTCGCAATAATTTTTATACTGATTTGACAATTGACTGGGGTGTAGGTCACCCTCTCGTCATTTCAATTATGATTAAACCTAAAGAAGAAGGCGTACAGTTTGATGGATTAACGTGGAAGTATCGTCAAATTGCTCAGTTGTATCGTACTGGAATTGTTGCAGACGAAGGTGGAAAAGAAGTTCTTCGTTATTGTGGCTACGAGTACGATGAAGAAAGCCAGTCGTATTCGTACATTGATAATGAGCTAGGTTTCGTAATTCCACTTCTTGACGAAGATATGCGACAAGCGTGTGACGTGATAACAGACCATGCGCTAGAAAGTAGAGTATTGTTTACTAGGGGAACCGGACTTGATACGATTCTTGCATGTAAAACAATTAACGCTGGATTGAAAGAAGTTTCTATCGCACTTCGCGAAGATCATATAATATTTGATACGCCACACTTAATAACAGGGGTCGATTATTACCAAAACCGCAATGGTAAACCCACAGCAACACACATGGAGTTTGCGAGATATAAGCTTCAGCGTGGGCCGCAAGGGTATGGCACTCGCCCAATTCCACAAAATGATGATGGTTGTACTGCACTAAGATACTGGATAGCTGAACAAGTAGGGCTTCGTGATAAAATACTTGCGCCAAAAGACTATCGAGGCACAAGCGTGGACGAAGTGTTGCCAGATCATTACGATCTGCTGGTGAAAGCAGAAAAAGAAGAAATGGAAATGCTGTTCGGAAGGATTTCGTCAAAAGATGAGTTTTTATTTTAACAACAATAATGGAGTTGAGAAAGCCAGCAACCAAGACGAAATCATTGGCGATAGCATGGTTAAGCAGGGGAATGCCGAACAGCGTGGAGACGATATTCAACCCAATGGATATAAACTAGATGGTTATTCTGTAATAGGAAAGGATTCAACGATTTCAAATCCGCGAAACCTTTCCATCGAAGCATTACAGAGACTCTATTATACGAATCCAATTCGTTTTCTTAGAATCCTTGGCGATATTTCTCCGTTCTTATCATCTACTGTAACTACTGTTCTTCGTCTTGCAATTGGGAACGGTAAATTCAATATCACGGTTCGCGAAGCCAGCGGCAAGAACAAGATTCTTGAAACTGAGAGCAAAGAAGCGAAAGCGTTATTTGAAAGCCAGCCGCGAGAGACTGGTGATCTTTGCGTTGTAATCGGAAAGCTTCTGCAAGAAATTATGTTTTGGGCAGACGGCTTTGCTTTTGAGGGGACATTTGCAGAGGACGACGAAGATGGTGAGCGAGGATATAATAGACTTCATCTTTTTTCTACTAACAGTACAAATCTTGCGCGCAACAAGGCTGGTAAACAAGTTTTATTGCAAAAGAAAAAAGACGGAACTTTTGTTGAGTTAAACGAGTTCCATGTCTATTGGCAACCTAACGACCCAACTGTTGATTGTCCTAATGGAAAGTACGCTCTTGCATCTGCGTTAATAGAAGGTTTTGGAGAGTTAATTACTTCTCGCGATCTTCGCGACGGTGTGAAGGCCGCAGGAAATCCTTCTCGTGTATTTACATATGATCGTGATGCGTTGTTTAAAACCGCGATTGAAACCCTTGGTTTAGGAATACGTTCCAATAAAGTTGCTGAATGGGTAGCCACCCAAATTGGTAAATTAGAAACGTATGCCAGCAAACGTAAGAACGCAGAAACGATGGTTGTCGCCAAAGATGTTCAAGTATCAAACGTACAACCCGCAAACTTTGGTAATGTAGTACCTGCACTTGAAACTCTATGGACACGTTTCGCGGCATCGCTAAATAGTTTCAACAATATTCTTGGTTTTGGTGAGTCGACAAAAGCCTCTTTACAATATCAGCTTGTTGCAACAAACATTGATTGTAAGCGCGAAGAGGTTTTGCGGAAGCTTTGCGAGTTTTTAGTAATGCACTTCAAACTCCAGGGTAAAGAAGTTATAGTAGAAATCGACGCACCAACAATTCACTTGACCGATGAACTCGTAGCACAGAACACTGCTCAGATGCGATTCCTCAACAAGTTGATGGAATACGCAATGGGATTGATTAGTCGCGAAGAGTTTAGTACGGAGATTACTTCTCACTTGCCTGCTGGTGAAGAGATTGATGGTGCTCTTGAAGCAATTCTCAAAATCGCAAAAGCAGGTGGAAACGATAAGAACGATTCTAAGAAAACGGAAACTTCTGGCGGAAAGACTGGTGCGCAACAGAAATGACAGGACACAGTTTAATAGCACTTCACGGCAAATATTGGTTAGTCGAACCTGGATTTGCCAGAAGTGTTTCTGAAATCTTAGGTGGACTCGACCCAAAGGAATACTTTGCGTTAAATAAAGATATTCTTGAAGAGAAAGAAAAAGCCGAAAAAGCACTTGCCGTGCGAATGCAAGCGAATCAACAACAAACCGGAAGTCGTTTCACAGACATGGTAGATGCGAGCGGAATCCTTCGATTAACTATGAGTGGTGCAATCACCGAACGCTCTTCTTCATGGGGAGGCGGCGGCATTGCGCTTTCATCTTTTCGACCAATTATACAAGGACTTCTTGAAGAAACCAAATCTGGAATCTGTGCCGCCAAAGCATTATCAATGGTAATTGATTCTCCTGGTGGAGTTGCAATTGGTTCGTTAAATGCTGGTGCAGATGTAGCCGCGCTTGCTGAAGTTATGCCAGTATTGACGTATGCGAGAAATCTAATGGCGAGCGCCGCAGTAGCGATTACTTGTGGTTCGCATAAAACGATTTCTTCACCCGCCATAATTGCTGGCGGTGTTGCTTGTGTTATGCGTTGGAACGAATATCGTAAACTCGAAATGCAACGTGGTATTGATTATCACGCAGTAGCAAGCGGCCCAAAAAAGATTGAGCAAGAGATTTATGCAGAGGATGGTTCCTTGTCAAAAGAATCTCTTGAAGCAATTCAACAAGAGATAGATGCTATCGGAAAGACATTCGTCAATTTAGTAGCGACCCAACGTAAACTCGATGATAAAAAGAAAAACGCTGTTGCAGAAGGGGGATACTGGATAAACAGTGATGTGTTAAAGTCAGGTCTGGTTGATGCTCAAATGAGCGAACTCGACTATAATAATTATCTGAAAAGATATGTTTCTAAATACTACAAAGGAAAGTAATTATGCTGGTAGACGACCCTATTGAGGCAAGTACAACCGACGAGGTTGAGAATACTGACGAGCAAATCGGCGCATCGTTGGTTGATGATGAAAATGAGGGAGAGGTCGAGGTTGTTCGCGATGCTTCCGCCACTCTTTCTGCCGATGAAACAGAGATTCTCGCATTTGTTCGCGAAAATAACTTAAGTATTGCAACTTTGCGCCAGTTCGACGCATTTGTTGGAGCGCTTCGTGCTAAAGCCATTAAAATGAATACGCTTATGCCCGGTGCAGAACGTGACTTTAACGCAATGAATCTTACCGAACTTCAGGCGTTTGTCGCAGATCGAGTTGCACTTGGAAAAAATTCTAAACTGCTTGGGCATAATGCGCAAACAACTGGAGATGGTGTTGATGTTGCCGAGGAAAAATTAACTCCCGGCGAACTTTTGAAAGGTGAAAATAACTAATGCCAAACATTACTCGTAAAACTCATCCAACAGGCCAAGGGCCAACCGTCATTAACGCAGTGCGTTATGCAACTTTTTCCGAACCAGTCTATCCTTCTGCCGATATTGAGGCAGGGGTACCAGTTCGTGTAGAATGGCATTCTGGACGAGGTCGCCTCGAATGTGTTCCAGCTGGTGGAGCTTCGCTCGCCGCAGGACACGTTCACGAACGCGTTCATGGTTGGACTTTCAAAGCAGTTAAATTTTCTACTGGCGCTCATGCTGAAGCAGTTACGCTAGTTGTTGACGGCGAGTTTAGCGGAATTTCGAACTTGACTACCAAAGTCAATCCGCAAAACTGGTTTCTTTCTACGACTCCTGGAACACTTCGCGACGACCCTGCATACGCGGGGCAACCTGCTGTTGCGACACGTATGTGCTACCACGATGAACTCGGCGAGAAAGTTGTAGTTCGCACGTTTGCTGGATTGGTATAAGAAAGGTTTTTGTAAACTATGTGGGCATCAACAACTAGTCGAAATACACTGCAAGCAATTGCAGTTGCACTGAATGACCCTCGTTTCTTTGTTGGAAACCAGGCTCGCTTCTCGATGGAAGATATTTCCGCTTATGTCGCTACCAGGGTTCTGGCACACAACCAGATGATGGGCGATCTTATGTCGCAGATTGCGTACATTACTGGACAACGTGACTGGGTGAACTGGACTGGTGGTTCCCCAACTGTATTCCGTCCGAAAGCAGAAGGAAATCGTCCTGCACTGCAAGATGGTGGATTTGCACCGCAAATTTCTGGTGCACTTCTGCGATCTGATGAGGCCGCTTTTGGATGGACTGAGGAAGCTGGACGAATGTTGCCTGGGCCTCAGTTTATGCAGAAAGTTCAGGATATTCTTGATGGTGATAAGTACCGTATCATCAGCGATATTCTGCGACGTTTGCTTGTTCCGACTGCTGAAGCAGGAGCCGATTACCGCACTGACAACCGTGTGATTACTTCCCTCGGACTTGCGAACGGTGATTCGTGGATTTATCCGCGTGGTCTTTTTGGTAAGGCTGTTTCTGGTTCGCATAACCACTACAATTTTATTGCTGGTGGTTCGCTTGCCGCAGGTGATCTTGACGCGCTTGTTCTTGACGTTCGCGAACATGGCTATCCATCTGTGGAAATTTGGTGTTCGCCAACTGACGAAGGAGTGTTTACTGGAATTCAAGGATTTGTTCCTGCGCAGTATGATGGTACAATTCCTGCTGAGAATACTCTTCGCATTGACCCCGCGCTTCCGAAACGAACGCAAGAAGATGCGTCTAGCACCGGAAAAGTTTTCGTTGGTCGTTACAAAGGAGTGAATATTTATTCGCTCTGGTGGTGGCCTGCAAACTACCTTTACTGCCAGCCGACAAATCTTGCTCCTGATGCAAAACCGCTTGCAGTTCGCGTATTCAGCAATGACTATGCACTTGGAAGTGGAATCGAGCTTCTTGGAAACATGACGGAT
>JACCDX011064254.1_pt1 | contig 11474 bp, 11 predicted proteins | sample 7449681 | NCBI WGS metagenome assembly JACCDX01 (sample SAMN15323450, study PRJNA562643) | freshwater metagenome | isolation source: river surface water | place: USA:Blue River Watershed | collected 2017-08-18 | reverse complement strand
CTGCGAACCCAGCTGCTTAATCCGCTGCCAGTTGCGCGAGCAGACCAATCTTGAAAAGCTGGGTCACCATAGACTGCGTCTACACACTTACCGTAAGCTTCGTAGCTGTCGAAACGAGCAGAAAAAACCATGTTGCCAACTTCCCCCGCAGATACAGCCCATATTGATACATCTGCACCGTGTTTGCGCCAGATAGCGACACTCTCAGACACGAACCCCATGAACTTGGTCATGTCAGCGCCTGGATTGGGTTTGAATACTGCTTGTGAAATTATTTGTCCCATTCGAAATCCCTCCAATTGAAAAAGTGCATTGCATGTCAATGCACAGGATTCAATTTAACGCTGGTACTTTAGAAATGAAATAGCTTTCGGGAATCATTTCACAAGGGTTTTCCTGAGTCATGTTAAATTTCTTAGGCCGTACGGCGATGACTCGAAATTGACTTGAAAGATCAACCCTTACAATTTTAGAACTTTTGATTCAAGTTAGGGGTGTTCTTCTGGTGTGTCGAAATATACAAATTGATCGGGAACTAGATGACAAAAAAAATTAAATCACCATTGCAAGCTTTGTGCATTTTTGCAAAAGATGTCCATCAAGTTTCATTGTTTTACCAGCAAGCTTTGGGGCTGAAGGTTCAAGCTTCGGATAAATCGCACGATCTTTTAGTGGGGAAAAGCCACGAAATTGTGGTGCATGCTATTTCCAAAGCCTATGCACAAAGTATAGAAATTGAATCTCCACCTAAGCGGCGAGATGATGTTGCTTTAAAGCCCGTATTTGTTGTGGAAGACCTTGAGCTTGTGCGAGCCGCTGCCAAAGCCCATGGTGGCTATCTCAAGCCCATTAAACAAGCTTGGCGTATTCGTGGCTATATTGTTTTAGATGGTAGCGATCCAGAAGGCAATGTGATTCAATTTAAACAGGTGGATCCTGAGTCCCAATAGATTGTGTGAAAGACGGCATGATTAAAGTTTGAGATCATGCCGAAAGAGATCTTTTCAAACTCAGTTCAACAGTTGAATGGTTTGACCTGCAAAATCAAAGTTAAAGCTTTGATTCAAGAAACTCCAAAACAAGCTTCTGCAATTGGTTTCGGGTGCCGGCACTAGCGCCATGAGCCCTGTAGAACATGCGCCCACTAGAAAGCTTGTTGGCAGAACTTGTAAATTCGCCAAACATCATGCCATGACCGCCTCCTTCAATTAGCTCAAATCGCACATCTTGCCCCTTAGCCTTGGCAGCTTCAAACCAGCTCTGCGGTGAAGGCATTGGATCTGCGGCATTCGCGGTGCGGTTGCAGGTTTGATTGAAACCGGGGGGTGCAAGTGGGTAGTAGTCGTTGTATGCGCAAGGCATTCCACGAAGATGCATCCAATCGTCTTTCTGCAGGCCGCCGTAGTTGTCAGCCGATCCATACAACAACAGCAAGGGTACTTTGATTTCGTCAGGAAATCCTATGCCCGCCGACGGCCCGCCTTCTGCAATGACACCGCGTACGTTGGTGGGATCGGCAGATGCAGCCATGTTGATGGAAACGGATGCACCGTTTGACAGGCCCTGAAAAAACATTTTTCGCGTATCTACTTTGTCACTTTTGAGTGCCCATTGATATGCGCCCAATGTTGCCTTGTAAATCATTCGCTGTCGCCCAACGTTGCTCATGTTGAAAAGCAACAGGTCAGAAAACGGCGTGAAGCCATTCATTTGAAATGCATCGAATATCAGAGTTGCATATCCATTCTGATTCATCAATTTGGCAAAGTCACGCTCATAGTTGCCCAAGCCACCACCACCGTGCGCAATGATCACCAGCGGTGGTTTATCGCCGCGCTTCTTGGCAAAAAATGTAGGCGTATCTAGCTTGACTGAAGCGTGGCAAGGATTGAACTTGGCAAGCGGGCCTGCAACTGATTTGACAGGACCACGGTCAACAATTCTTGTATCTTCGGGATTGAAGGGCACACATTCTTCGTTGGCAAGAGCGAAGTTTGCGAAAGATACAAAGACAGAAGCAAAAAAAAGTTGAGCCCAGTTCATTCGATGTCCTAGGGTCATTTTTTGGCTTCAACGTGGCTGGCAAACTTATTCAAGATAGATTGCCAACCTTGTTCTTGTTCCTCAACGGAGTGTTCCGTTTCTGCTACAAAAGTGATGCGCAACTTCACGCCATCGCTGGTTTGCATAAATTGAACCGAGGCAGAGCGATCGCCAAAAGCATATTCGATCAATTCATTCGGAATGATTTTTGTGTACGTGCCTGCAAAATCAAATCCGAAGCTGCCATCTTTGGCTTCCATGCGGGAAGAAAATGTGCCACCCACACGCAGTTCAACACTTGAAGAAGTTGTGTGCCAATCATCCGAGGCTGCATTCCACTGAATGATGTCTTCGGGCGAAGTATAGGCACGCCAAACTTTCTCGATGGGCGCACGCACAAGGGTTTCAATGGTGATGTTCATAGTCTGGAGTTTAAGCAGTTGTGAATTGTGTGGCAATCACTCGCCACCGCCGCCGCCACCACCACCACCATCGCTGCTGCCAGCGTCAGCGTTGTCAGCCGAACTGTTGGGATTGAGGGCATTGTTGGCACTTGGGAAAATAAGCACTTGACTCACAAAGCCATCATCTGAGCGCTTTTTTTCTTCCTCAGAAAGCTCGAGTGTTTCGTTCGGTTTTGAATTGAAAATTTTGGATAGCCAGTCAAACATTGAATACTCCTTGAGAACTTATCCTTGCCCGAAATAGTGGGGGAGGGCAAGGCATGCCCCCTCCAAACGCTTCAGCTTTTAGGGCAACACATTGCACAAGCAGTGCGCCGCAGCACCAAAGGGTTGTTTTTTTTCAATGACCGTTTGCAACCAGCTCAGGTCTTGCCCCAATGTGTTCAGCATCAAAGCATCAGCGCCCGAAAGTCCTGACAACACACTCCAAGCTGGAGGGGCCACTGATTCAGCAGAAGTCCAACCAATCTGTCCCATGAATTTTTGGGCAATTCTTTCTAATCGCGAGGTTTTGGGTCCCACATAACGAATAGGGAGCTCTTTGCTGTTGGCTTTGGCGCCATCCAGTTTGGCAACCCGGCTTCGGGCCTCTTCAACGGCATCGGAAAAACTACCGACTCGATCAATTAGCTTGTGATTGGCTGCTTGCGCACCTGTCCAAATTCTGCCTTGGGCCAGTTCGTCTGCTTTGGCAAGTTCGATGTTGCGAGAGGCAGACACTTTGCCAATGAAATCGGCATAGATGTGTTCTATGCTCGACTGCACCAAAGATTGCATGCGGGGGTCTAAGGCCTTGCGAGGATCGTAAGCACCCGCAAGCCAGGTGGTTTGATAGCCACCGGTATTGACACCAATTTTGCTCATCAAACCTTCACCAGTGGGCAACATGGCAAACACGCCAATAGAGCCCGTGATGGTGGCTGGATCGGCAATGACCACATCAGACGCCATCGAAATCCAATAACCACCGGATGCCGCCAAGTTGCCCATGGACACCACAACGGGTTTGCCTTTCTCTTTGGCAATTTGCAGCTGCTCGCGAATGAGCTCAGAACCGAAAGCACTGCCACCTGGCGAATTCACTCTGAGCACAATGGCTTTGACATCTTTGTCTTCAGCCGCTTTTCGAATGCGCTCCGATGTAGAGATACCACCAATTTTGCCGGCTGGTGCGCGGCCATCGCCAATTTCACCTTCGGCCACCACAATGGCAATGTGCTCACCTTTGACTCTCTTCACTTCAGAAGTGAGATAGTCTTTCCAGCCAACCTGACGGAAAGATTGAATGTCTTCGTCTTTGCCCACTTCTTTCATGAGCGTTTCACGCAGAGACTCAAAAGTCTGCAAACCATCGACCCATTTCCAATCAAGTGCCAATTGGCCTGGATTGCCTTTGACCTTGATGAGCGCATCGGGCAGCTTGCCGATATTTTGATCAATGCTGCCTGCAGGTAAATTGCGCGCCTTTTCAACGCCGCCTGTGTACAAAGCCCACAACGCGTCATACACATGCGCCTCTGCTTTCAAGGCTTGCTGCGAGGGTGCATTCAAGACATAAGGTTCACCGGCAGATTTGAATTGGCCCACCCGAATTAAGTTGGCTTTGATTCCCAGTTTGTCTAAAGCGTCTTTGTAATAATTGCGGCTTCTACCCAAGCCTTCAATGAGCACACCCCCCATGGGGTGAGACAGCACTTGGTTGGCATGCGCCGCCAAATAGTATTGGCGTTGGTCATAAAAGCCAGACCAGGCCACCACTTGCTTGCCAGAAGCTTTGAATTTTTCAATAGCACTGGCTGCCTCGCGCAATGAAACCAAACCGCCACCCTGAAAGTCGTCAAGCTTTAAAAGCACTTTGTCGATGTGCTTGTCTTTAGCTGCCAACTCAAGCGTCATGACCACATCGCGAAGTCGAACTGTTTCGGTGGCATTGCCCTGAAGCTCACCAATGACTTTGTCTTTCAAGCCGCCTGGTGATTCTTCTACCAGCACGCCTTTGAGGTCCATGACCAAAACCGTGTGATCTTCAAGGCTAACTTTGTCTGCATATAAAACCAGCCAGCCTATGCCTACCGCATACAGAACCACACCAAAGACCAAGGCTACGCGAAAGCCACCGATCATCCAATCGGACACTTTGAGAATGCCCCGATTGATCAGCGCGTAAAGGCTTTTGATTTTTTGAAAAAGGGCTTTCATTTTGACTCCTCAGAAATTGAATGCTCAGTAGGCAGTAACCACGCTAACACCATGGAGGGCAAGCAAGCCACCCACATGCAAAAAGCAATGAGTGGCTGCGAGAATTTGACATTGGTGGCTCCATTCAAAGAGCCAGAAAATATTTCAAAAAATCCAATAAACACAAGGGCATATACAAACATGACCGCCGACAACCAGCGGTAAGCATGCAGATAGCCTGAATTTCGGATGGCTATTTGCCGTTCATCTAACAATTCGTCGGGAGCGTCTGCCACATTGCGAACCGACTTTCGCAATTGAAAATACAGAATAAACACAATAACTAGCAAAACAATTTCTAAATAGGATTTCAGCTTGGCTTGGGCAATGAAGAAAACAAAACTCAAACCGATAAGGCAAGCCGCTGTGATGACCACCAAAACTCGCCTGTTGAACTGATTGCGAAACCTAGACGGCCTGTTGTCGTTCAAGCTTTCAATGACTTCATTCTTGGTGACACCCGCAGACCAATAATATTTATTGCCTTTTTTATCTGTCATGTGATTTGCCTTTTGGAAAAGGTTGGATAGAAAAGAGGCTTTGAATGTCTTTCCCCAAAACATCGGCAATTCGCATGGCCAGCACCAAGCTGGGGCTGTACTCGCCCCGCTCTAGGTAGCCAATGGTTTGATAGTGCACGCCCACAGATTCGGCCAATTGCTGGCGCGACATGCTCAGCAGCTCTCGCTGCTCGGCAATGCGGTTGTAAACGGGAATTTCTTCATTGCGGCTCATGAAGATAGTATAAATGCTACATAGCATTCATGCAACAATTCTTCGAAAAGAATTGTTGCCGCAGGGTTGACGCGCGTTTTTCCTGACTCTTGCAGCTGAAGTGCTAGATGCTATTGTTAAATCAAATGAATTACTTAATTTCCCAAACAGACACTGTGCCACTCACTTCATGACCCGCAATCAGCAAAGCCTTACCAGTAGGGCTTTGTGCTGCAGGTACAAAAGTCAAGCCTTCTGGCGAAATGTCGCCATTGGTCAAGTCAGTTGTGTTTTGCAACCATTGAACAAATTTTGGTGCTGCAGGGTTTGTCAGGTCATACATCATGATGGCACTGGATCTCTCAAGCGCGACAAAGGCATAGGTTTTTTGATTGACCTTACCCACCACAACGCTCTCAGGCTCTGGGCCTTTGTTGTCTAAGCGTCCCAGAACTTGATCTTTGCTTAACAAAGAGCTGGGCATGGTGCTGTAGGTCAGTGTTTCTAAATCATTGCCTGAGTCATAAACCTGTGCACCTGTGCTTGCGTTGTAAATTGAGAATGAGCGACCGCCCAAGGTGTACAACTTGTCATACTGGCCGCTGCTGTTCTTTCCCATGGTTGAAAACACGGTAAGACGACCAAGCTCTGTGTCTTTTTTCAAGTCGGTTGCAGTAGGAAATGCGGTGCTACTGAGGACCATGCTGCTGTGTCCAACGCGTTGTGTTTCCTTTTGACCTGTTGCCAAGAAATCATCACGGTCATCACCTTCGTTGGCAGTAATGATGTAGTTGACGCCATTGGCAACGAACGTGGCAATACCATCAGGCATGTAGATACCAAACAAGTTGGCATAGGGTTTTAAGACAAAGGGCGATGTGGCAGAAACTTTGTCAGATGGCGCAATGGAGTTTGTCGCTAAGCCATGGTTTTTGTAACCCATGGGAATAATGCGGTCGATGCGATTTGTAGCCAAGTTAACCACTGCTACTGCATTGTTCTCTTGCAGAGTCACAAAAGCTTGTGAATTGTCTTCACTGATGGTGACGTATTCTGGCTCCATGTCTTGGGCCACTGTAGCGCCTGGACGGCCAATGCGGACATCGGCTGGCAATTCGCTTGCACGACTTGCGCCAGCGTTGAATGCAGAAAAGTCTAATGTCGTAGCGGTATCAGCAGGCACACCATTTGCAACTGCAATGATCGAAATGCTGCCAATAGGATCAATGCCGTCGGTTGCAAAGTTAACGCTCAGTTCACCTTCGTTGGCAACCACCAATTTGCTGCCATCAGGGCTGAATGCCATGCCGTCTGGCAGGCTACCAACAGTCACTCTTTTCAAGTAGGTGGCATTGCCTTGAGCATCAAGTCTGTAAAACGCAACCACACCTAAGTCTGTTTTAGGTGTTGCTTGAACAGCAATGGCCATCAAGTTGCCGCTAATGGCCAATGTTTGCACGCCACCTGCCGTGAAACCGTTGCCATTCACATGCTGTGCAACTGAAATCACAGCACCTGCAGTTAAATTGCTGGCTGTGGTGGGGCTGGCAAGCGCTGTGCTTGTGAGGTTAGAGAGGGAAATTCTTTGGAATGAAGAAGGCGCTGTGGGTGTATCAACGGTGATGAAAATAGAGCGGCTTTCAGCATGGTAGGCCACAATTTCTGAAACGCCTGCACCTGCGTTGAGTGCATAACGGCCGACCAAGGTCGCTTTGGGATCAAAGTCGGGTGTATCAGAACTACCGCAACCGGAAAGGGTCACCAATGAGATGGCGAGAACAAAGGCACTTAGGGTTTTGTAGTTCATGAGATGCTCTTGAAGTTAAGACTTACCTGAGCACTCTAAAGATGGTATGTGACGAATTTATGAAATTTGCATTTGGCTTGCACTCAAGCACCTAAACTATTTTGAATCTTGCAGACAGTTTTAGCGACCATAAAATTGTCACAAGCACAAAGACACCTGTAGCAGCCATCACATACTGCGCAGAAAGTTGGGGAGGATTGTGAAGGTGCGCTTGCACAATGAGCCAGAAAATGACCGCCATGAAACAGCACAGCTTGCTGGCAAAAATCAATAAGTACGCTTGAAGAATTTGCTTTGTTTCAACTATTCGATCAGGCGCTAACCAATACATGCGATTGGGTATTTTGATCATCTGAGGCGGCAATTTGGCAATCAGCATTGGTAGCAAAGCCATCAAACCCGATGTGAGCACCATGATGGCAAGAAACAAATTGGTGAATTGATCGCGCGGCATGGTGGCATCGGGCGTGCCAGACAAATCAAAGTGCGATGCAACTACAGGCGGCAAATTCTGTGCGGTACCTAAGATGAATGCTACGCACAAGATCAGTAAAAATGCATATGCAAAGGCAAGTACTTTAGTATTGTTCATTGATTGCTTGGCTAAAAATTATAAAAATTAAAAAAAAGTTCTAAAAAGATTAATTTAAGAATTTTAAATGATTACAAAATTGAAAATTTTGCCTACACCCTATACAGATGGAAAAGCGTGTTGATAGGTATTGCCTAGTAACTTTGGTTCGTTTGCAGAAGTGTCTTTTGTTGGACTAATTAAAAACTAAGCCTTATGATGATTCTGGAAAAAAACACAGGGGTCAATGCCTGAACGAGAAGGCTAGACATCTGTCACAACAATTTGATGAATCAAGGCTGCTTTTCATGACAACCGTCAAAAAAATTATTGATAAAAAAGCGAACACTATTTTCTCGGTTTCAACCACTGAACCCGTAGAAAACGTCCTGAAAGTCATGCGCGATCATCGCGTCAGAGCCGTTCTGGTCATTGACGACGGTGTGTTGATGGGCATTGTTTCACAGGGTGATTGCGCCATCAAAGTATTGTTGCCGCACGACAATCCAGCCCAAGTGGCCGTCTCAAAAATCATGACGCCCAACCCCCTTACCGTGACACTCTCGAACACACTCGATGAATGCATGGCCATCATGGTTCACAAACACATTCGCCATTTGCCTGTTGTTGAGAAGAACAAAGTACTTGGCGTTGTTTCCATCGGTGACTTGGTCAAAAATATCATTGAGCTCCAAGGCAACCAAATCAAGTTCCTTGAAACCTACATCAAAGGGCATGGCGCTTGAGGAAATAGGTGTTCAATTAGACAAGCTCTAATGAACACTCTTGAAGCTTAATTAAGCTGAGAAAATGTTGGTTCAGCTATCAATGCAATTTGGCAACTAACAGCCATAAATCCCAGTTTGTTGTAAATCTTGTCAGCTGTTGAGTCAGGCTCACTGACAATGATCATTTCCTCAACTTGGCCCAGCTTAAAACAATGTTGCGCTAGCAATCCACATAGTAGGGTTGCAAATCCACGTCTTCGCCATTTTGGGTGTGTGGTAACTTCTCTAAATCTTGCCTTCAAGCCATCTTGAGAAAAGAACAAGCCACAAGTGGCCACAGGAACTCCTTGATGCATCAAGAGCCACCAATTGCCATTGCCTAAATTCGCTGACTGCCTTCTCTGATCTAATCGCCATTCAATAAAATCAGCCGTCGTACCAGCGTCAGGAGCTGCCTTGTGATCAGCCAACGCAATCATCAATGCACTTTGGTATTGAGTTTCATTTTCAACTTTGATCAGTTCAAAATCAGAGGCGCGGTTGGCAAGGCTTGTCTGAAATTGAAAGTCAGCACTTCTGGCAAGCCTGACCATTCTGATATCGACATTGGCGTTGAAAGCTTTGGCAACATTGGAAACGTCGGGCATCAGGCCGTTGTATGGAATCTCCCATTCAACTATTTGCCACAGTATTCCCTTTTCGTTTGCAAAATTTTGAAGCCACTCGGCTCTGATAAGGGGCAAACTTTTGAGCGTGACAGGACTACTGGATACCATGTAATTTCCAAACCAATAATCTGATCTGGATTTGGTTTTGTAGACAATTGATCCTTTTGTAACTTCAAAACTTGTATCAGGACAACGAGCAAAGCAATCACTCAATGTGCCAAGCCCGTATTCTTTTGGAATCAACATGGCTTCATTCATTGATTAAGACGAGGACAGTATCGCTTGCGTTGTAAATTAACAGGCTGTGCAAACGAGCCTTTGTTATTTTGGCAAATGTTGAGCCAACAACAAGGCCACATGCATGGCCTCACGCGCTGTGCCATCCATAATTTGATGCCTGCAGCTGGTGCCATCGGCCACCACACAAGCGTCTTGTTGCTTTCGAATGCTGGGGAGCAAACTGGCCTCGGCCATTTGTTTGGACACTTCCAAGTGCGAAGCTTCGTAACCAAATGAGCCGGCCATGCCGCAGCAACTGCTCTCGATCAAATCTACTTTGGCTTGTGGAATGAGTTGGATCACTTGTGTGATGGAGGGCATCATGCCAAAGGCTTTTTGATGGCAGTGGCCGTGTAGCAATATAGGCTTTTTGGCTGGTGTCAATTGAGCCTTCAGAGCATCAAGCTTTCCTGCTTTGTTTTCTGTTGCTAAAAATTCTTCAAACAAAACGGCATGGGCTGCAACAGTGTCTGCCATCTCACCCAGGCCCATGACCAAAGATTCATCGCGCAGGGTTAGCAGGCACGATGGCTCTAGACCCACAATGGCAATGCCTTTTTGTGCAAAGGGCAGCAAGGCTTCTAGCAAAGCTTGTGCATGCTCTTTGGCTTTGCTCACTTGCCCGCTGGCCAAGTAGGTTCGGCCACAGCACAGGTGTTGGCTAGGGGCGTCTTGCTGGGTGCGACTGGCAATGTGAACTTGATAGCCCGCCGCAGACAAAACATCGAAGGCAGCCCAGGCGTTTTCAGATTCGAAATAGCCATTGAACGTATCGACAAACAAAACCACGGGTTTGCTGGCTGCCAATACTTCTTGTGCCGAAACACCAACACGCTGGCTGTTGAAAAAATGTTCTTTCTTCCACTCAGGCCATGAGCGTTTGGCAGACAGGCCCGTGAGCGATTCTGCCAAGCGGGCCAACCAAGGCCACTGATTGCGCAGGTTCATGAGGCGTGGCCATTGGGACGCAATGTGCGCGTAGCGTGGCAAATTGGAAATCAGGGTGTCTTTTAAGGGCAAACCATGCTTGGCGTTGTAGTGGTGTTGCACTTCAATTTTCATGCGTGCCATGTCAACGCCGGTAGGGCAGTCGCGTTTACAGCCTTTGCAACCCACACACAGGTCCAAAGCTTCCTTGACCTCTGGGCTTTCTAAGCCGCCTTGGAGTTGGCCACTCAAAGCCAATCTGAGTGTATTGGCCCTACCGCGCGTGGCATGCATTTCATCGCGCGTGACTCTAAAACTGGGGCACATGGTGCCCGCATCAAATTTTCTGCAAGTGCCATTGTTGTTGCACATTTCTACAGCTTTGGCCAAGCCTTGTGCAGGATCTTGGCCTGTACCGGGCGCAGTGGTTTTTTCTGTGGCAGCGTCGTTGTGAACGTTCCATGCACTCCAATCCAAAGCGGTTTGAATGGGAATGATTTTGTAATTGTTGCCAAAGCGCATGAGCGATGTGTCGTCCATTTTGGGCGGGTTCACCATGCGGTTGGGGCTGAGCAAGTTGAGCGGGTCGAGGTGCTGTTTGATTTGGCCAAATGCTTGTTGAATGGCGGGGCCAAACTGCCACTCAATCCATTCACCTCGGCACAGGCCATCACCATGCTCACCGCTGTAGGCGCCTTTGTACTTGCGCACAAGTGCGCTGGCTTCCTCGGCTATGGCGCGCATTTTTTGCGGGCCATCCCGGCGCATGTCCAAAATTGGCCGCACATGCAAAGTGCCCACTGATGCATGGGCGTACCAAGTGCCTTTGGTGCCGTGCTTTTGAAACACTTGCGTTAAAGCATCGGTGTACTCTGCCAAGTGCTCTAAGGGCACAGCGCAGTCTTCAATGAAGCTCACGGGTTTGCCGTCGCCCTTCAAGCTCATCATGATGTTCAGGCCTGCTTTGCGCACTTCCCATAAGTTTTTCTGAGGTGCATCGTCCACCATTTCCACCACACTGTTGGGCAAGCCCAT
>JACCDX011746914.1_pt1 | contig 11476 bp, 8 predicted proteins | sample 7449681 | NCBI WGS metagenome assembly JACCDX01 (sample SAMN15323450, study PRJNA562643) | freshwater metagenome | isolation source: river surface water | place: USA:Blue River Watershed | collected 2017-08-18 | reverse complement strand
TCTCTGCTGCGTTCTGGCCATCGCGCGCATACCGTTTCTCGGCGGCTCCTTTCTGCCCGAATTTCGCGAAGGACATTTTGTAGTGCAGGTTTCCGCCGCGCCCGGCACTTCGCTCGTAGAGATGCGGCGCATCGGCACACGCCTGTCATCCGAGTGGCTGACTGATCCACGCATCGCCACCGTCGAGCAGCAGATCGGCCGCGCGGAACAGGGTGAAGATCCTTGGGGGCCGCACCGCAGTGAATTTCATGTTGAACTAAAACCCGGCCTCGGCGCGAACGAAGGCCACGTCGCAGAAAGTCTTCGCGACTCACTGAGCCGCATGCCCGGCGTGCAGTCGGAAGTGATGACATTTCTAGGCGACCGCATCGGCGAAAGTATCAGCGGCGAGACTTCTGCCTTTGTAGTAAATGTTTTCGGAGAGAATCTCGACACGCTCGACGCCACGGCGGCGGAAGTCGCCCGCGTGCTCGCCACCGTGCCCGGTGCCCGCGACGTGCAGTTAAAGTCTCCGCCAGGCGCACCTCGCATCGCCGTGCGATTGCGGCCGGAGCAGCTCGCGGAGCTTGGTTTTCGTCCAGTCGAGGTGCTCGATGCGGTGCAAGCCGCCTATCAAGGGACGGTCGTGAGCCAGGTTTACAACGAGGGCCGGGTGACCGATCTCGCAGTGGTTCTGCCCGCCGCCCAGCGCAACGACCCGGAACGCGTAGGCGACTTGATGCTACGCAGCAGCCAGGGCCTCCTGTGTCCGCTCAGGACGCTGGCTGACGTCTACCAGACGACCGGACGCTTCTCGATTCTCCACGAAGGTGCGCGCAGACGACAAACGGTCACGGCAAATGTCGCCGGACGCGACGTGCGCAGCTTTACCGCCGAGGCTCAGAGCATCCTCGGGGCTCGGGTGGAACTGCCGCGCGGAGTATATTTCGCTTTCTCCGGCGCGGCTGAAGCGCAGCGCTCCGCCACCCGACAGCTCCTCCTTCACGCCGGTATCGCTGCGGTCGGAATCGTGCTGCTTCTATCCATCATTCTCGGCTCATGGCGCAACGTCGTCCTGGTGCTCGCCAACCTGCCGTTTGCTCTGGTGGGCGGAGTGCTGGCCGTGTCATTCACCGCATGGTTCGGTGAAGCGGGTGAAGGCGCGCTCAATATGGGTTCGCTCGTCGGTTTCGTAACGCTATTTGGCATCACCACGCGGAACGCTATCATGCTAATTTCCCACTACGATCACCTCGTGCGTGTCGAGGGGCGTAGCTGGGGATTGGCGACCGCGATTGAGGGAGCATCCGAACGCCTTGTGCCGATCCTCATGACCGCGTTGGTGACAGGCCTCGGCCTGCTGCCGCTGGCCCTCGGCAGCGGCGAAGCCGGGCGCGAGATCGAAGGGCCGATGGCCGTTGTGATTCTTGGCGGCCTGCTGACCTCGACAACGTTGAACCTCCTCATTCTCCCAACACTGGCGGCACGGTTTCTGACCTCGCTTCATCCCGCTGCTGGCGGAGCCCGCGCTGCGGCCAGCGCAGATTAGCGTGAAGATTCGCTTCATCATCAATCCATGTTCCGGGACAGGGCGAAATCGAATTGCCAGGCATGCGACCATTACGCAATTCATCGCGACACACGCGATCAATGCCGATGTGGTCACGACAAGAGCCGCAGGTCATGCCACCCAACTGGCCCGTGAAGCGGTGACCTCGAAATGCACGCATGTAGTATGCGTGGGCGGTGACGGGACGATCAATGAAGTGGCGCAGGCATTGATCAACACCACGGTCATTCTTGTTCTCGCACCCACCGGCTCCGGCAACGGTCTGGCCCGGCATATCGGCTTGTCTACATCGCTGCCTCATGCCCTACGTCTTCTCCTAAACGACAGCCAAGTGACCTTGATTGATACGGGGACAGTTAACGGTCTTTTTTTCTGCAACGTCATGGGTCTCGGTTTCGATGCCGAGATAAGCGCACGATTCAACGGACTAACGCGGCGCGGAATCGTAAGCTATTTGATCGTTTCGCTCCGCTGCTTCCTGCGGCGGGGTTCCGAAGTTTGCCAAATCGAGTCAGATGAAGGAACATGGTCTCAAAGCGCCTTTCTTGTCGCCGTCGCTAACTCTGAGCAATACGGCAACAATGCACGCATCGCCCCCGGTGCTTCCATTCAGGACGGCAGGCTCGATTTGGTGGCGGTTTCTCCTTTCGGTGTCATGGCGGCAATGCCGCTTATCGCACGGCTCTTTCTTGGACGCATCGACCAAAGCGCTCATGTTCAGCGGACGCAGAGCGTCCGCTTTCGCATAACCAGAAGTCGCCCCGGTGCGATTCATACCGACGGCGAAGTTCACGCCGCGGATTCCGTGCTCAATATTCTCGTTCACCCGAGGAGCCTTCGTGTCCTGATCGCATCCAGTTGCGCTGTGAGGGAAGGAAGTGCATCGCGGCGGGACGCGCATTTCCGGAGGTATCCTCACCCAACGGTCTCATTCCCGCAGTCTCTTTCCACACCCGTTCAGCGCTTCCTATTTATCGCGCTTTTTCTGCTGGCACTCGGACTTTTCTCTGCCCTCGCCCAGAATATCTGGAGCAATGGTTCGATTGCGGCGGTGGATTTTAAGGTGCTTTATTGGATGCGTGCGCATCAATCTTCTTCAATTGATGCTTTGATGATTAGCGCTAGTTTCTTGGCTTCGTTCTCCTTCGTCACCCCATCGGCTCTCGCGGGCGCGGTTTACTTGATCCACCGACGCGCCTGGGCTGCGCTGGCAACGCTGGCTCTCGCGGTGCCTGGAGGCACCCTGTTCAACCATGGACTCAAATCCGCTTTTGCACGGATACGGCCGCCGATGGAAACGACCGTAGTGGCGATGACCGACTACAGTTTCCCAAGCGGCCATACGGTCGCCGCCACTGTGTTCTTCGGCCTGTTTGCAACTATCATCGTCTCGCTGGTGACCACGAAACGATTGAAGTTCACAGTTACATTTAGCACCATCGGAATGGTCCTGGCCGTAGCCCTCAGCCGGGTTTACCTGCGCGTTCACTATCTGAGCGACGTATTGGCAGGGATCGCGCTAGGCGTAGGTGGCTTTCCTTGTCACTCGCAGTCGGCAGGGCGATTCGGAGTGAGCTTGAACGGCGGGAATCTGCATCGGCTATATCGGCGGTCGGGTAAAATCGATCCGCGAAATGACACGCAGATTACGCAGTCGTCATTCTTCTAATGAAACGTTCGAGCAGCGGTCTCACCATGCGTGTCACCCTTTTGTCTTCAATTTTTCAAATGCTCCCAGCCCCTGGCATGGCGCGTTTATTTATTTTTCGTCGTAGCACTACCGTTGTCGGCGGCCGAGAACCACCGGTGGTCCACGGATGACCTCAAGCACTCGTCGGTCAGCGAAAAGGCAGTTTTCGAACAAGGCCGTCGCCCAGACAGTCTCTTTTCTCGCGACTACGTTAATCTCCTCGCGGACGACACCCGCGCCATTCTGACCGCTCCGTTGCGTTGGGATCGCCGCGATTGGCTGATGGCCGGTGGACTGACAAGTCTCGTCGTGGCTTCGACGGCGGCTGACAGCATGATTCGTGAGGAATCGCAGGAGAATATCACTCCGCAACTACATACTTTCACAAAAAACGCGCAACGATGCGGAGCTGAAGGTTCGTGGTTGGTATTGGGAGCATTCGAGGCTTACGGGTATCTCGTCGAGGACACGAAAGCCAGAGCCGTGGCGATGGATGGTATCACGGCGAGTGTTATTTCCGCCGGTATCATAACCCCGTTGATGAAGTTCACAGTGGGCCGCGTCCGCCCCAACGCCTCTGACCGCACTTTCGATTTCAAGCCTTTCAGCGGAAACTACTCGTTTCCCTCCGGGCATACCACTCAAGCCTTCGCAGTAGCTTCTGTTATCGCCGCGCATTACGATCAGTGGTGGGTGCAGGGACTTTCCTACGGCCTCGCTGGAGTCGTGGGCTACTCGCGAGTGGAACAAAATTCCCACTACGCGAGCGACGTGGTCGCCGCGGCGATCATCGGGACGGCCGTGGGTCGGACCATCGTAAAGCGTCACAACAAGCCCAGAGAGGGCGCCTTCACAGTCACTCCTTATTTCGACGGACAGGGGAGCGGTCTCGTGTTCAGCAAAACTTTCTAAGCTCCCAAAATGAAACAATACATACGACTTTGGTTCACACGATTTCTTGAATGCCGACATGGCGGCGTGCTACTTGCCATTCTCATTGCCCTCGGCGTCGGCGTAGCGACTCGTGGCATATTGCTCTTCAAATCCGCAGAGGAAGTGTCTTGGACGACGAGCTTGGGTGCGGTATTTTTCTGGGGCGCTCTTTTTGATTTGGGTGCCGCACTGTGGTGGAGCCTCCCGCTCGTCATACTCCTGGCGCTGTTGCCTGCGAGTATTTTCGAACGCCGCTCCGCTCGTGCCGTCGCGCATCTGGCGTTTCTAGGCATTGTATATTTACTTCTTTTCGGGGCAGTCGCGGAATGGTTTTTTTGGGATGAATTCGGCGTGCGAGCCAACTTCATCGCCGTGGACTATCTCGTCTATACGACCGAGGTAATCGGCAATATCCGCGAATCGTATCCGATGCCGCTGATTCTTGCCGGTCTGTTTATCGCGGCCGTCCTTATCTATGGACTTTTTCTTCGCACAGGCTGGCCGGGGCGTTGGCTGACGCACGCAACCAGTCCCGCCGCGCCGCGTTGGCGCGCAGCCGGATGCTGGATGGTCGTCATTTTCGTGTTTGGGCTGGGCCTACAGCAGCGATTCATCCCTGAATTCGTAAACAACTATAACCGTGAACTCGCCAAGAACGGGCTTTGGTCGTTTGTCGCCGCGTTCCGCGCCAACCAGCTCGATTTCGAGCGCTTCTATCCGACGATGCCCGAAGAGGCGGCGTTCAAGCGGATGCACGCGATCCTTGCTCGCGACGGCGCGAAACCACTGACGGACGATCCGCGCGATTTTCTCCGCCTTGTCCGGGCGCCTCGCGCCGGGCCGGAGCAACGCCTCAACGTCATTCAGATCACTGTGGAAAGCCTGAGCGCCGAGTTTCTCTCTCGATATGGCAACACGCAGAATTTGATGCCGCATCTCGATGCGCTCGCCCCGTCGGCACTGGTTTTCGACAACTTCTACGCCACCGGCACCCGCACGGATCGAGGTATGGAGGCACTGACTCTCTCTGTCCCGCCCACCGCCGGACGTTCGCTCGTGAAGCGGCCAGACAACGAGAACATGTTCACGCTTGGATCAGTTTTTCGCAGTAAAGGCTACTCCACCGCCTTCGTCTACGGTGGCTTCGGATACTTCGACAACATGAACTATTTCTTCGGCCAGAACGGCTATCGCGTCGTGGATCGCACGATGGTGGCAAAGGACGACATCACATTCGCGAATGTATGGGGTGCCTGCGACGAAGACCTCCTTCGCTGGACGATGCGCGAGGCCGACAAGGACTTTGCGGCAGGGAAGCCGTTTTTTCATTTCGTGATGACGACCTCGAATCACCGTCCGTATACATTTCCCGAAGGCAAGATCGACCTGCCCTCGAAAACGTCCGGACGGGCCGGCGGCGTGAAATACACCGACTACGCCATCGACCAGTTCCTGCGCAACGCCGCAAGCAAGCCGTGGTTCAAAAATACCCTCTTTGTGATCGTGGCCGACCATTGCGCGTCGAGCGCGGGCAAGACCGAACTCCCGGTTCAAAATTATCACATACCCTTGTTCATTTATGCTCCGGGAGGACAGGTAGCGCCCGGAAAGGTGCAAACCCTCATGAGCCAGGTGGACTATGCGCCAACTTTACTCGGGCTGCTGAACTGGACCTATCCAAGTCGGTTCTTTGGTTGGGATGTGCTTTCACAGCCGGCCGATCAGAGCGGACGCGCCTTGATCGGAAATTACCAGAAGCTCGGCCTGTATCAATGGGGGCAACTCGCCGTGCTGAAGCCAGTCCGGCAGTCGCTCACACTAAGCTACAGTGACTTTTCTCACGAAATGAAGCCCCAGCATCCCAACCAACCCTTGATAGACGAGGCCATCGCCACCTACCAAACAGCGAGCTGGCTGTTTAAGCACGGCAGACAACGCGAACTGAGCCAAGAGGAGCTTGCCCGTTATGCCCCCGTTGCGCGTTGATAAAACTCTGTGGCCTGCGGCAGCGCTGTTGGCCGCGGCATTCCTGTTGTTCGAGTTTACCGGGCTCGATCTTTTTTTGCAGGACAGGCTCCACGACTTTGCCACGCACGGGTGGTTGATCGACCGGCACGACTCGATATTGCGGCTGGCATTCTACGACCTGCCAAAGGTCTTCATCATCGTCTTGGGTGTTGCCTTGCTCGGGCTGGCGGTTGGACCCGCCCGGTGGCGGGACCGTTGGCCACTGACCGCGCCCTCACGCCGCCATCTCTTCGTCGCGTTTCTCACGATCGGCACCGTGCCCGCGTTGATCGGGCAGCTTAAGGCCACAACCAACATATTTTGCCCTTCGGAGATCCGCCGCTACGGAGGTAATGTTCCCTATGTGCGGGTCATGGAGCGTTACCCCGCCGATGACCGGCCTACCAAGCGCGGGCGCTGTTTTCCGGCCGGCCACGCCAGCGGCGGTTTTGCTTTGCTCGCGTTGTGCGGTTTGGGCCGAAACCGGCGGGCACAAATGCTCGGCGTCGCGCTCGGACTCGGATTTGGCGGCGCGATGGGCTTTTACCAGATGGCCAAGGGCGCTCACTACCTGAGCCATACCGTCATCACGGCATTGATTGCCTGGATCGGATTCCTCTTTTGGCGTCGCGCACTTCGCGTGGCGCAAATTCAAACCCAGACAGACGAAACGTTAATATCATGAAATCCACCCGTATCATTCGCAACACAACGCTCGCATTCGGACTCACGGTCGCATTGGCCGGCATTTCCTTTGCCGCAGAGAAGAAGGACGGCGACGAAAAAGATCACGTCGTGCCGTGGGCCGAGGTGCCCGGCGCGGTTCAGGCTGCCATCACCGCAGAAGCCAAAGGCGGCAAAGTAGAATCCGTCGAGAAAGAGATCGAAAAGAAGGGCGTCACCTACGAAGCCAAAGTGAAGCTAGCCGACGGCAGCGAACTTGAGATAAAAACCGATGCCGCCGGTAAGGTTCTGAAGGTTGAACGCGAGGACGGCGAGGAAACTCACGACGCTCACGATAAGAAGTGAGGCCGAAGAGGCGCACATTACAGCGCAGGGCGTCCGTTGCGCAGGCAGCGGACGCACGTGCGCGATACACGCCTATGAATCGCCGAAAGATGATTCAGGGCTGAGCTGATATCAAGCGCGTTGCAGGCCTATGCGGATCCCGAATCTTCCGTTGCGGAGGTTCTCATTACGGTCAGCTCCGCTAGTCTGCAGGCTCCGTTGCCTATCAAGCACCACATTCGAGACAACGCGTCCAGCATGCCGTTCGTTCCGGTTGTGCATTCTCGGACTAATCGTGCAGTCGCAATGAGGCTTCGCGAGAGCAGATCAACAGTTGCCCAGAACCATGCCCATTCTCCAGTAGACGTCGAACGACCGCATTCTGTAAGTGTCGCTCAATCGTCTGCCGTAACGGTCGCGCGCCAAGCTGGGGATGGAATCCCTCACGGATCAGGAACTCCAACGCCTCGCGCGAAACCTCCAGATCGAAGCCCACCGACTTCAGCCGTGCGACTTCGTTGGCCAAGTGCAGCTCGGCGATTTCGCGCTGCACCTCGGGGGCAAGCCGCGCGAACACGAGCTTGTCCGGGATGCGCGCCAGTAGCTCTGGCCGCAGTGACTCCGCTACCCGTCGCAGCACGGCTTGCTCGACGCTCGCCGGGCTCGAGCTGGCCATCCGCATCGACTCGGTCGCTCCGAGGTTAGAGGTGAAAGCAACGTAGTCGGACCGCAGCGAAACCGTCTCGCCATTCGCAAGAGTGACGTGCCCCGGCTCCAACATCTGGATGAAGAGGTCCAAGACTTTGGGGTGTGCCTTCTCCAACTCGTCGAAGAGCCACACGCGCGGGGAGACGCCGAACGCCGCCCGCCCGATCGCACCCGGGTCTGACGCGTCGCTGCCGAGCAGCCGCTCAACGGCATCCGCTCGCTGATACTCCGACAGATCGAAGCGCCTCACCCGATCCTCACCGAAAAGGTAGCGGGCTGCCAGGAGCACGAGTTCGGTCTTGCCGGTGCCGGTTGGTCCGACCGCCAGGAACGCGCCGCGCGGGCCGTTGGCCCTCACCAGCCCCAATTCACCCCGCGTGAACACCGCCGCGGCCCGGGCGAGGACCTGATCCTGTCCCCGCAGGTGGGTGCGCAGGTGCGATTCCAGGCCCCGCAGGTGGGCGATTTGCGCCGCGTCAGCCACGAGCTTTGGCCTTTTGCTCCAAGCGAAGCTTCGAGAGCCCGCGCGGCTTGTTCGGGAAATCCTCCAGAAACTTCGCCACGGCCGGTGCGAGAGCCTTGCCGTCCGGTGACGCCCGCAGGATGGCCCGCACCACGTAGGCACGGGTAGCGACGATCTTGGCCTTGGCGAGGTGAGCCACGACACCGTCAAGTTTCTTCACGTCGTCCTTGGGCAGATTCACGGTCGGGTGGCCGGCGATGACGTCATCGTCGGACGTGGCCACCCCTAGCGCGCTATCGCCGGCGAGCCGGACGGCATGGGCGATCATCTCTGCGGGCGAGGTAAGGTGGATCAACGCGCGCAGGAGGGTCGCGCTGCGGGCGTTGACGCCCGCCTTCTGGAGTCCCGCCACTCGTTCGTCCAAGGCGGCCATATCGGCCGCGTAGAAGGAGAAACTGTTCTTGATGGGGCGGGAGTCAGCCATGCCCAATCTAAAAGCCATACGATAGTGTTTGACAAGTTATGATTTTCGTATGGCTTTTAGAAGCATGACGACTTTGTCACTGCTCGCTGCGCTCCGTGTGACGCCGGATTTGCGCCTCCCGAGTCCCGTCCTGGCGCAACTACAGCAGGTCCGGGACGGTTTCGGCTCGGCTCTCGTGCTCGTGTTCATGGTCGGGTTCTTCTGGGGCATCATCAAAATCTGGGGAGGCGCCAACGCGATCTCCAAGGGCGACAGCGAGGGCAAGGGCGGGATTCTGGCTGGCATCATCATCGCAGCCGCCGCCGCCATCATGGCGGCGCTGTTCACCATCTTTGGGATGCAGGACGCGGTCCTGACTCCTCGGTTCTGAGGCGGCGAGGAAGACGATGAGCGACCTACGTTTCACGGACACCAATGCGGCAGATGACTCCCCCGGCCGGGTCTTCGGCCTGGAGGGTGACCTCTACCTCCCCGTGGTGGGGGGATTCGTGGCCGGAGTCCTGCTTTTCGCGGGACTTGGGTTCGTCGGCACGGGCTATCCGCTGGCCGGCATGGTCGCTGGCGTTCCGGTTGCGGGCTCGCTCGTATGGGTTTTAGGATTCCGGCAGGGAAAGCCGTCCGGCTATGATCGCGACCGGCTGGATCAGGCTTTGGGCGGGGCCAACTTCACCCGCAGCTCCGAGCCTAAAACCCATACGCGCTCGCATGCCGATGCCCCCGACGGTCGATTCGTGGACGGGATGCTGGTCTTTGGTTCGCCGGAGCGGGGCGGGCTGGTCGCAAAAGGATTCCGCCTCGAACCCCCGGATCTGCGCGGCGCGAGCTTCGAACAACTGAACGCTTTTCAAGACCGGGTTCGGGGGCTGCTCGCCTTGGTCGCTCCCGGACGCCGACTGCAAATTCAGTGGTGGCCCGACTCCGACTACCGGCAGGCCCTGCTCGCCTACCATGCCCGGACGCAGGAGGTGGCGGACCCCACGATCCGCGCCATGCGGAATGAGCGGTTCACGCGCTACTGGCCCCGGACCCTGGACGGCAGCCTCCGGCGGGAGCACCTCGCGGTGTTCCTCTCCATCGAGATCGACGCCTACGCCGGCAATGTGCGCGGTCACGATGGGCTCCAGCATCACTACGCCGGATTGCTGCGAGAGTTGGCGGCTCAGTTCGAGGACTTCGCCGGCACCCTGCGCACGGTATTCGGGCCAGAGACGCCTGTTCACCCGATGGGCGACGCGGAGCATTGCGCCTGCCTACGGCGGTTCCTGAACCCCAGCTATGCCCGACGCGCGGCAGAGACGGCGGCTGAGTTGTTCGATCCCACCCTTACCCTGCAAGAGAACTGCTGGCATGGCGAAGGCGTCGGCCAAAACGGCGGTGGGTTCTTCCTCGACGGGCACTACCACGCCGTGCTGGCCCTCAGTCGCTGGCCGCAGCGAACGCGTCCGGGCATCGTGACTCACCTCACCGGCCTGCCGTTTCTGGACTACGCGATCACCGTCAACGTCACTCCGATCGCCGGACGGCAGGAGATCACCCGGGAGGAAAAGGCGACCGAGCGTCTTCGCGGCGAATACACCGAGAAGCCCCGCGCCTCGCTCCTGGTCGCGCTGCGCAAGAAGGAGCGGAAGGTTGAGGCACTCGCCGGCGGGTTCACGCGGCCCTTCCACGTGACCTACCTGCTGCGGGCGTGGGCGCCGACGCCAGAGGCACTGCGCGAGAAAGTCGCGGCGGTGCAGGCGGCGGTGAACGCGATGGATGGCGCGCAATCCTTCGAGTGCGCGTTACCTACGACGGCGAAGAAGCTGTTTTTCGCCTCATGGCCGGGCTGGACGCATTCGTCCTACCACCACCGCGAACTCTACGCGGAGGACAGTTACCTCGCCGACCTGCTGCCATTTTCCGCGACCTTCGTGGGGGCGTTGGAACACGCCGAGGCCCTCTACGACGGTAGTCACGGCAATCTGGTCGGAGTCAGCGCGAATGTCGGCGGCTCGCCCCAACACGCGGTGCTGATCGGCATGACCGGCGCCGGTAAGTCGGCCTTTGTTGAAGATCTGCTGTTCCAGACGGCGGACCATTTCGCCCACTCCCTGCTCATCGAGGAAGGATTCTCCTACAAGCGCTTCACGGTGGCGATGGGCGAGACGCCCATCGTCATCCATCCGGACGCCGCCCTCACGCTCAACTACCTCGACACGCAGCGGCTGCCCCTGACCCAGCTGCACCTCGCGACCGCGGTCGCGCTGCTCGCCCGGATGGTCGGGCAGCCGGAACATGCCCAGGAACTCGCACTGCGGCAGGCCCAGCTCACGCAATACCTGCACCAGCTCTACCGCGACGCGTTCACCGATTGGTCGCGGCGACATGCGGCGAAGGCAGACGACGTGCGCCGGTGGGCGTGCGCCGTGCATGGCTGGCGGTCGAAACTCGGCGGCGCGACGCCCTTGGAGGCATTCGTTGATCTGCGGGATCGTCACGCCAACCGCGAAGACGAGGCACTTGCCTTCCTTGCCGGCCTCACGGACCAGGCGATCACGCGCTTTACCCAGGAACCGGCGACGGAGCGGCTCGTCGCGCAGACGGCGTGCGCGTTCTACTCGCCGGAGGAGTTTCCGACCCACAGTGCGCTCGTCG
>JACCDX011017022.1_pt1 | contig 11476 bp, 11 predicted proteins | sample 7449681 | NCBI WGS metagenome assembly JACCDX01 (sample SAMN15323450, study PRJNA562643) | freshwater metagenome | isolation source: river surface water | place: USA:Blue River Watershed | collected 2017-08-18 | reverse complement strand
CTCGTCGGCGGCGCGGTCGTCATCGGTGCCGTGATGTGGCGCGCGATCGCGTCGATCCGGCAACCGCCGCCGGAAGTGCTTCCCGGCTGATGCGCCGCTGGCTCCTCGCCGTGCTCGCCTGCGCCGCGTTGACCGCGCGCGCCGACGAGCCGCGCGAATGCGTCGTGTTGCTGCACGGCGTCGGCATGGGCCGCTGGACGATGATCCCGCTCGCCCGCGCGCTCGAGGCGGCGGGTTACCGCACCGTCAATCTCTCCTACCCTTCGCGCACGCTCGACGTCGAACGCATCGCCGGCGAGTGGCTGCCGGAGCGGCTGCGCGCGGCCGGCCTCGACCGTGCACCGCGCGTGCACTTCGTGGCGCACTCGATGGGCTCGCTGGTCACGCGGTTGTATCTGCGCGATCATCGTCCCGCGAATCTCGGGCGCGTCGTGATGCTCGGTCCGCCGAATCACGGCAGCGTCGCCGCCGACCACGCGGAGCGGAATGGATTCTACCGGTGGTTGCTCGGCGTGAATCTCGTCCGCCTCGGCACGGGACCGGGCGGCGTCGCGCCGCGCTTGCCGGCGCCGGATTACGAGGTCGGCGTCATCGCCGGCACGGAGCGCGTGAATCCCCTCTTCGCCGCGGTCTTGCCCGGCGAGCACGACGGCGTGGTCACACTCGAGTCGGCGCGGTTGGAAGGCATGCGGGACTTCCTCGTCGTGCCGCATTCCCACACGGGAATGCTCTGGCGCGCCGGCGTGCAGGCGCAGGTGGCGACGTTCCTGCGCGCCGGTCACTTCACGCGGTGACGGGTTTCGTCGGCGGGAACAGTTGGATGAGAATGTTGGCCGCCGTGATCAGCGAACCGCCGACGATCAGGTGCCACGTGAGGCTCTCGTTGGCGTAGTTGAGTCCGGCCCAGGCGGAGAACAGCGCGGGGAGAAACAGCGCCATGACCGAGGTGAAGATCGGTTCCGTGCAGTAGATGAGTCCGGCCTCCGTCGCGGTGATGCTGGGCTGGAACTTGTTCATCAAGAGGAACGACCCGAGCGTGCAGAACAGCGTGAGCAGCACGGTGAACGACAGCCACGGCAGGTTGGTCCACGGCACGAGCACGGCGGCGGGCTCCGGCGCGGTGGCCAGCGCCATGACGCTGAAGATCGTCGCTTCGGTGGCGAACATCACGGCGGTGACGGGCAGCACGCGGTTGCCGGCGTAGCGTTTGTCCTCGAGGACGAAGATCTGCCACATGAAGAAGCACGAGCTGACGAGCGTCTCGAGTTCGCCGCGACCGAGGTGAAGTTCGCGGAAATTGAAATTCGACAGGATCGCCACGCCGCCGAGCACGAGCGCGGAGCAGACCCACACGACCGGCCGCGGCCAGTGGCGCGCGCGCACCGCCACGTAGATCGGGATCATCAGCGCGTAGAACTGGGTGAGGAACGCCGAGGTGGACGCGCTGGTGAACTGCAGGCCGTCGGTCTGGAAAAGCATGCCGCACGACGCGGAGACGCCGAGCAGGAGGCCTTGGCGGAGTTCGCTGCGGTTCGCTTCGCCCAGTTGCCGGCGGGCGATCAGGAGCAGGAAAACCGTGCCGAGCAGAAAACGCGGCGCGATGCACATCGCGGTGATGAACCAGTTGCTGCTGCCCGGGATCAGCTGCGCCTGCGCGGCGCCGATGGCCTTGATGAGCGGAAAGCTCAGGCCCCAAAACAGGTTGGCCAGGAGCAGGCCGAGCAAGGCGGTGTGATGCGTGGCGCGCGGAGTCATCGGGAGAGCCCGGCACCGTAGCCGGGTCGGCCGCTCCTCCAAGCGTAAACCCGCTCAGGGCTTCAGGACGCTGTGGAGCACGGCGTGGAAAAGCGAGTCGCGCAGCGGCTTCTTCAACAAGGCGCGGAAGCACTCGCGCAATTCGTCGCGGAGCGAGCCCGGCACGCTGACCGATACGAGTCCGACGACGGGCACGCCCACGAGTCCATGATGGGCCCGCAGCAATCCCGGCCACAGCGCCGCGTCGCGCGCCGGCACGTCCACCACGAGCACGTCGTAGTCCGGCTGCGCCGGCAACCGCGTGAGATTTTCGTAGGTGTGCACCTTCAGGCCCCACCGCTCGAGCAGGCGCGCGTAGTGCCGGCGCGCCCGGGAATTCGTCGAGATCACGACCGCCGTGCGGCGCGGCAAAGTCGGCAGGGCGACCGCTTCCTCGATCACGCGCGCCGGAATCTTGAATTGGAACGACGAACCCGCGCCGGCCGCGCTGGCGACCTCGATGTCGCCTTCCATCAGCTGCACCAGGCTGCGGCTGATCGCGAGGCCGAGGCCGGCGCCGCCGTGTTTGCGCGTGCTCGACGCGTCCACCTGGCTGAAGGGCTTGAAGAGGCGGTCTTGTTTCTCGACGGAGATGCCGATGCCGGTGTCGCGCACGGTGAAGCCGAGCTGGACGCGCGGTTGCGCGCCGGGCGCGAGCGGCGTGGCGGTGAGCTCGACCTCGACTTCGCCGGCCGGCGTGAACTTCACGGCGTTGCCGATCAGGTTCACCAGCACCTGGCGCAAGCGACCCGGGTCCGCCATCACGTGGCTGGGCACCTCGGGCGCGATCGAGACGAGGAGTTCGAGCTGCTTGTCGGCCGCGCGCGTGGAGAGAAGCTCGACGGCCTCCTCGACGACTTGGCGCGGGGAACACACCTGCAGGTCGAGCTGCATGCGGCCGGCGTCGATGCGCGAGTAGTCGAGCAGCTCGTTGGTCAGGCCGAGCAACGCCTCGCCGCTGCGCCGGATGGTGTCGGCGTAATCCGCCTGTTCGGAGGAGAGCGGCGTGTCCTGCAGCAACGTGGCGAAGCCGATGATGCCGTCGAGCGGCGTGCGCAGTTCGTGGCTCATGACGGCGAGGAACTCGCCCTTGGCGCGATCGGCCGACTCCGCCTGCTCGCGCGCGAGGCGGAGCGCGTTCTCGGTGCGCTTCAAGTCGGAGATGTCGTCGAGCACCGCGATGATGTTCGTCACGTGGCCGCTGCTGTCGCGCACCGGGGAGAGCGAGCCCCGCACCGGGAAGATGTTGCCCGAGCGGCGGCGCAGCCGCAGCTCCCCTTGCCAGCTTTCGCCCGACCGCAGGCGATCGACGAGCGCCTCGCGTTCCGTGACGGTCGTATCGTCCGGCAACAGCACCCCCGCCGGCTGCCCGATCAGCTCGATGAGCTTGTAACCCGTGGCGGAGAGACAGCCGTGGTTGGCATACTCGATCACCCGGTCCGGCGACGTGATGATGACGGCGGAATTGCTCTGTTGGATCGCGGCGGAGAGCCGGCGGATCTCGCGGCTGAGTTTCCGTTCGCGCGAGAGGAACTGCCAGGCCCCCATCGGCAAGCCGAGCAGGAGCAAAACGACCGCGCCGCTGGCGATGCCTTGTTTGAGCAGTTCCCGGCGCCAATCCGACGAGTCCATGTCCACGCCCAAGATCACGCGGGGAGCTCCCGGCAGCGCGCGGTCGCCGACCGGCGCATAAGCGGTGACCCACTCGCCGAAGGAGTCGCGCAACGGTCCCTCCGTCGTCGGGGCGAACGTGCGCAGGATCTCCTGCAATCCCGGGGATTCCAGCGCCTCCGGATAATCGTCGCCCGGCAGCGAGACGTCCTTGGAGTCCGCCGGCTCCGAATCGGCGAGGAAGACCACGCGGCCCGGTTGGTCGGTGGAGCGAAACAGGTAGACGAACCGCACCGCCGGACTCACGTCATGCAACCGCTGGAGCCGGCGCTTCACCGCCCGGTAGGCGTCGCTCTCGAGATCGGCGCGGGTGCCCGTGAGCGCAAACGTGTCGTCCGAGGCGAAGGACACCGCGCAGGTCTCCGCCATGTCGACCAAGCGGCCGATGAGTTCTCCGCGTTCCCGCTCGGCCGCCCAGATGCCGGCGGCGATGGCCAGCGCGATCACGGCGAGCCAGCCGAGCACAAGACGAACGATGGAGCCGGGGGAGCGCACGGGAGCGATGCCGGGAGGAAACCGCCCGGGCGAGACCCGGGCAAAACAAAACCGCCGCGGATCACTCCGCGGCGGTTTCTCGAAAAGCGATTAAGCTCCGAATCAGGACACGTGCTTCGACACGAGCTTGGTCATGTCGAACATGGAGACCTGCGCCTTGCCACCGAACACGGCCTTGAGGGCGTCGTCGGCGTTGATCATGCGCTTGTTCTTTTTGTCCTGGAGGCCGTTCTTCTTGATGTAGGCCCAGAGCTTCTTGGTCATTTCAGTGCGGGGAAGCGGCTTGGCGCCGACGACGGCCGCGAGAGTGGCGTCCGGCGTGACCGGGGCCATGAACTTAGCGTTGGGTTTGCGAGCAGATTTCTTTGCCATAGTGCTTCCCGTATTAGAACCCGTCCGAGGCGATGCAACGATTTTCTAGAGGGGAAATCACAATTTTTCAGAGGGAAAATCGTCGCGCATTTCAACTCGCCGCCCGTCGCGCGGCCACGCCACTTGCGGCGCCGGGCGGTTCGCGGAACTGAATCGGGCCCTCGCCTCGCCGCGCGCGCCGCACCGAGAACCTGCTCCGCCGCGCCCTCCCGCGCCGTCGCGACGGACGACTGAAGCGCCGGTCGCCCGCGTCTCCGCGGCGGCGGTGGGACGCGCGGCCAGATGGACTACGGACGATTGCACCCTTGCCGGACCGGAGTGCGCCTCCACACTCCGCCGCCGTAAGCAGCACCGCTCTATCCCCCATGGAAAACTCCAAGCTCTACGTCGGAAATCTTCCCTTCGCCACGACCGCGCAAGAGGTCGAGGCGCTCTTCGCCCAGGCCGGCACCGTGTCGGTCGTCGAGATCGTCTTCGACAAATTCACCGGCCGCTCGCGCGGCTTCGCCTTCGTCACGATGGCCTCGCCCGCCGAGGCGCAGGCCGCGATCGAGAAACTGCACGGCCACGACATCACCGGTCGCGCCATGACGGTCACCCTCGCCCGCCCGCGCGAAGAACGGGCGCCGCGTGAAGGCGGACCGAGCGGCGGCGAACGCCGTGGCTTCGGCGGCGGTCGGGGCGGCCCGCGTCGCTTCGGCGGTGGCGGTGGCGGTGGCGGTGGCGGCTTCCGCGGACACCGCGGTGGCGGACGCGATTTCGGCGACCGCGAGTAAGTCGCCCCCTGCCCTTCGTCGCTCCTCTCCCGGCCGGACCACGTCCGGCCTTTTTTGCGTCCGGCGGGCGGGTCGCTGGGCCGATGAGCCACTCCCTAGCGGAGAGATTTTGCTCGGCAGGAAACTCACAATACGTTTTTAGTTTCCTCCGTTGCCGATGTCCACGCTCGCTCCCGACGAACCCACCACCCTCCGCCTGCGCGTCCTGCAGGCCGCCCGCGCCGCGCTCTTCGCCCACGGCTACAGCGCGCTGACGATGGACGATCTCGCGACCGAGCTGGGCATGAGCAAGAAGACCCTCTACCAGCACTTCGCGACCAAGGAGGAGATCGTCGGCGCGGCGCTCGACGCCTTCGCCGCCGAGGTGCGCGCCGACGCCGACCAGATCCTCGCCGACCGCCGCCTGACCTTCGCCGAAAAACTCCGCGGTCTCACCGGCGGCATTTTCCAGCGTCTCGCCAAGCTCCAGCCGCACGTGCTGCGCGATCTCCAGCGCTTCGCTCCGACCCTGCACGCGCGCGTGGTCGAGCTGCGCGGCAAGAATCTCCCCTACATCTTCGGCCGCCTCCTCGAGCAAGGTCAGCTCGCTGGCAAGGTCCGCGACGACCTCGACACCGATTTCGCCGCGCACTTCCTGCTCCACGCCATGCAGGGCGTGATGCAGCCCGAAAGCCTCGCTCAGCTCCACCTCGCGCCGCACGAAGCCTTCGAGCGCGCCATGAACGTTTTCTTCGGCGGTCTCCTCACGCCCGCCGGCCGCAAAGACTATGAAAAACTCTTCGCCCGCTAAGCTCTTCCTCGGCGCGCTCGCCGTCGCCCTCACTTTCCTCGCCGGCTGCTCGCGCGGTCCGCGCACCGGACACTGGCAAGGTTACTTCGAGGGCGAGTTCGTCCACGTCGCCGCGCCGCTCGCCGGCCGCCTCGAACAACTCTCCGTCACCCGCGGCACGCGCCTCGCCGCCGGCGCGCCGCTCTTCCGCCTCGAGCAGGCCGCCGAAGCCGCCACGCACCGCGAAGCCTCCGAGCGTCTCCGCCAAGCCGAAGCGCGCCTCGCCGACCTGACGAAGGGCCAGCGCCCCACCGAACTCGCCGCCGCCGAGGCCCGCGTCGCGCAAGCCGCCGCCGCCGCCGATCTCTCCGCGCGCGAACTCGAGCGCGTGACCAAGCTCCACACCGCCGGCGCCATCAGCGACGGCGACCTCGACCGCGCGCGTCTCAATCACGAAGCGAACAAGAACCAAGTCGCCCACGCCGAGGCCCAGCTCGCCACCGCGCGCCTCGGCGCCCGCTCCGACGCCATCGCCGCCGCCGAGGCCGACGTCGCCGCCGCGCGCGCCGCCGTCGAACGCGCCGCGTGGAGCCTCGCGCAAAAGGCTCCGGTCGCTCCCGCCGCCGCGCTCGTCTACGACACGCTTTACCGCGAAGGCGAATTCGTCCCCGCCGGCTCGCCCGTCGTTTCGCTGCTGCCGCCCGGTCACTTGAAGGTCCGCTTCTTCGTGCCCGAGGCCGAGCTCGCCACGCTCAAGGCCGGCGACGCCGTGCGCCTCACCGTCACGGGCCGCGCCGCGCCGATCGACGCGCGCATCTCCTACCTCTCGCCGCAGCCGGAATACACGCCGCCCGTCCTCTACAACCGCGAGAATCGCTCGAAGCTCGTGTTCATGGTCGAGGCGCTGCCGGTCGATGCGGCCGCCGCGCAGGATTTCCACCCCGGTCAACCGGTCGACGTCGCGCGCTGATGGCCGGCTCCGCTCCAGAGCACGTCATCGACGTCGCGGGCATTACCAAGCGCTTCGGCGACAAGACCGTCGTCAACGGCATCGACCTGCAGGTGCGTCGCGGCGAGATCTACGGCTTCCTCGGCCCCAACGGCTCGGGCAAGACGACGTTCATCCGCATGCTCTGCGGCCTGCTCACGCCCGACGGCGGCCACGGCACCTGCCTCGGCTACGACGTCCTCCGCCAGCAGCGCGACATCCGCACGCACGTCGGCTACATGACGCAGAAGTTCAGTTACTACGAAGACCTGAGCATCCGCGAGAACCTCGACTTCATCGCCCGCGTCTACGCCGTGCCGCAACGCCGCGCCGCCGTCGACCGCGCGCTCGAACGCCTCGGCCTCCAAGGCCGCAGCCACCAACTCGCCGGACAACTTTCCGGCGGTTGGAAACAGCGCCTCGCCCTCGCCGCCTGCCTCATCCACGAGCCTAAACTTCTCCTGCTCGACGAGCCCACCGCCGGCGTCGACCCGAAGGCGCGCCGCGATTTCTGGGACGAGATCCACGCCCTCGCCGCCGGCGGCCTCACCGTGCTCATCACGACGCACTACATGGACGAGGCCGAGCGCTGCCACCGCCTCGCCTACCTCGCCTACGGCAATCTCCTCGCGCGCGGCACGGTCGACGAAGTCGTCGCCAGCGCCGCGCTCACCACGTGGGAAGCCACCGGTCCCGACCTCCACGAAGTCGCCCAACGCCTCCGCGCGTTGCCCGGCGTCGAGCAAGTCGTGCCGTTCGGCAACACGCTCCACGTCTCCGGCCACGACGCCTCCGCGCTCGAAGCGGCCATCACCTCGGTCCGCGACCCGCGCCACGCCTGGCGCCGCGTCGCGAGCAGCCTTGAGGACGTCTTCATCTGCCTGATGGACCACGCGAAGGATAATTTCAAATGACGCGCTTCGCCTTCCATCGCTTCTGGGCCGTCGTGCTCAAGGAGTTCATCCAGATGAAGCGCGACCGCGTGACGTTCGCCATGATGGTGGGCATCCCGCTGCTGCAGCTGATGCTCTTCGGCTTCGCGATCAACTCCGACCCGAAGCACCTGCCGACCGTCATCGTCTCCGCCGATCACGGTCCCTTCTCGCGCACGCTGATCTCCGCGATGCAGCACAGCGGCTACTTCCAAGTTCTCCGCCAGGTCGAGACCGAGGCCGAGGCCGCGCGCCTGCTCCAGCTCGGCGACGTGCAGTTCGTGCTGAACATCCCGCCGGACTTCTCGCGCAAGATCCTGCGCGGCGAGCGCCCCGCCCTGCTCCTCGAAGCCGACGCCACCGACCCCGCCGCCACCGGTCCGGCCGTCGCGGCCGTGCGCGCGATGGCGGGCAATCTCTTCGACCGCGACCTCACCGGCCCGCTCGCGCCGCTCCGCGACCGACCCGGCCCGGTCGACCTGCGCCTCCACGCGCACTACAACCCCGAGAACATCACCCAATACAACGTCGTGCCCGGCCTCATGGGCGTCGTGCTGACGATGACGATGATCATCATCACCGCGCTCGCCATGACCCGCGAACGCGAGCGCGGCACGATGGAAAACCTCCTCGCGACACCCGTGCGGCCCTTCGAGGTGATGACCGGCAAGATCGTCCCCTACGTCATCGTCGGCTACATCCAGCTCACGCTCATCCTCGTCGCCGCCAAGGTGCTCTTCCACGTGCCGATCGTCGGGAGCATCCCGCTCGTCTACGCCGTGGCGCTGGCGTTCATCGCCGCGAATCTCGCGGTCGGCATCACGTTCTCCACGCTCGCGCAGAACCAGCTGCAAGCGGTGCAGATGGCGTTCTTCTTCTTCCTGCCGTCGCTGCTGCTTTCGGGCTTCATGTTCCCGTTCCGCGGCATGCCCGAGTGGGCGCAAGTGATCGGCTCCGCGCTGCCGCTCACGCACTTCCTGCGCATCGTCCGCGGCGTGCTGCTCAAGGGCAACGGCTTCGCCGAAATCCTGCCCGAGCTCTGGCCGATTCTGCTCTTCATGACCGTCGCGCTGACGATCGGCCTGAAGCGCTACCGCCAGACGCTCGACTAAAGAAACCGCTCCGCCCACTCCGGCCGCGCCAGCGCGCCGGGTCGCGGGTCGCCGAATAACCGATAGCGCACGCGCGCCACGAGTTTGTAGCCGCCGTCGCGCACCGCCCGCGGCACGACGCGCAACTCCGCCGCTCTCGCGAGCGCACCCCCCGCCTCCGCGCACGCCGCGAGCACGGCGTCGGTGCGCACGAGATAAGCGCCACGCAACTCGCGCCGCGACCAGTCGGGGACAAAGATCAGCGTGTCGAAATCCTCCGTGGGCAACCCTTGCGCGCGGAGGAACGCCTGCGCCGCGGCGCCTTGCAGCGGCGCGAAACGCAGCCGGCCGCGGCGATCGCGACGCAACAACTCGCGCACGCACGCCTGGCAGAGGCCGCACTCGCCGTCGAAGAGGAGCACCGGGAGCGCGAGGTTCTGATCGGCACCGTTCATCGTTCCGCGGATAGTTCAGCTCGGAGGGCGATCAACCCAGAGTTGGAGTCGTATTTGTCGATCGGCGCAGCGATCTGCGCGCGGAAATTGGCCGGTTGCGCCTGCACCGGGGCAAGCTACGGACCGCCCCGGTCGTGGCAAACGCAACCTCGAGCCCGCGCGGCGTCAGGCCTTGGCGCCGGTCGGCAGCGAGGCGACGTGCACGGTCTGCGTCGGGAACGCGAACGACAGGCCGCGGGCCTCGACGGCGCGCATGATGGCGAGGTTGAGGCGCTGGCGGACCTGCAGGTGTTTCGCGAAGTCGGGTTCCTTGACCATGTAGACGATCCAAATGTCCATCGACGAGGCGCTGAAATCGCGGAAGTAGACGTGCGTCTCCGCCGCGTTGATCGCGGGATCGGCGTCGATCAGGCCGCGGATCTCGGCGACGAGGCCTTCGATCTGCTCCGCTTTGGCGCCGTAGGTCAGGCCGATGACCTGCTCGACGCGGCGCGCGGTGAAGCGCGAGAGATTGGTGATGGCGTCGTTGGCGACGGTGCGGTTCGGGATCGACATCAGCGAGCGGTCGACGAGACGCAGCTTGGTCGAGCGGAGGCCGATATCCTCCACGGTGCCGACATGGGCGCCGATGCGCACGGTTTCGCCGATGCGGAACGGTTGATCCGACGCGACGACGACGGAGCCGAAGATGTTCGCGATGGTGTCCTGAGCGGCGAGGGCGAAGGCCAAGCCGCCGATGCCGAGGGCGCCGAGGGCGGCCTTCACGTCGAAGCCGAGGCTCTGCACGGTGACGAGCACGCCGAGGATGACGAAGAGCGTGATGAGCGTCTTCTTGATCCACGGCATGAAGGCCGCGACGCCCATCTGTTTCTCCTTCGCGATCTCGTGCGCGTGTTCGAGCACGGCGTCGAAGGCGCGGTAGAGGCCCCAGAAGATGGCGATGGAAAACGCCACCGTGGCGCCGAGCGAGATGTAGTGGTCGGCGGTGTCGGAGAGCTTCAGGACTTTGAACGAGGCGAAGAGGCCGAGCAACATGACGAAGGTCGCGGTCGGCGCCTCCATCGCGGGGAAGAGCTTGTCGTCGAGCGTGGTCTCGGTCTTCGAGGCGAGCTTCTTCAGGTAATGGAAGATGATGTTCGTGACGACGCGGCGGAGCAGCACGCCGCCGACGAGGAAGCCCGCGGCGATGCAGTAATGCGCGAGCGTGTTCGTGCCGGTGTTGGGCACGTGGAAGACGGCGAGCACGACGTCGACGAGGTGCTCGAGCAGATCGGTGGTGCCGGCCGCGGCCGGAGCCGGAGTGGCGGCGGGCGCGGCGGTTTCGGTGGCCTGGGCCAGCGCCAGCGCGGGCGCGGCCAGCGGAGTGAGAGTGACGAGGAGGGAGCGACGGAAATTCATGGCGAAGGGATTCGTAGAAAGACCGCGCCCGGGGCTTGTCAAAGGTTTAGCCGGGCGATGACAGCCCGCAGGTTTCCCCACTTGCCGCGCCCCGCGACGGGCGCACACTGCCAGCTCCCATGTCTCCTCTTCTCGCGATGTTCAGCACCATGCCCTGGTGGGCGTGGGCGGGTTTCCTCGGGTTCGTGGCGGTGATGCTCGCCCTCGACCTCGGCGTGTTCAACCGGAAGAACCACGTCGTCTCCTTGAAGGAGGCGCTGGCGTGGTGCGCCGTGTGGTTCGGTCTCGCGATGGCGTTCAATCTCCTCGTGTCGCAGAAACTCGGCGCACAGGCGGGGCTGGAGTTCTTCACCGGCTACATCGTCGAGCTGTGCCTGAGCGTCGACAACGTCTTCGTCTTCATCGTCATCTTCCAATACTTCCGCGTCGATCCGCGCTACCAGCACCGCGTGCTGTTCTGGGGCATCCTCGGCGCGGTGATCATGCGGGCGCTGTTCATCTTCGCCGGCATCAGCCTGATCAACGCCTTCCACTGGATCATCTACGTGTTCGGCGCGTTCCTCGTCTACACGGGCATCAAGCTCGCGATGCCGAAGAAGGACGATGGCTTCGAGCCGGAGAAAAATCCCGCCGTGAAACTCGCGCGCAAGGTCTTCCCGGTGAGCTCGCACTTCGAGGGCGGACATTTCTTCACGCGCATCCACGGCAAGCTCCACGCCACGCCGCTGTTCCTCG
>JACCDX010339536.1_pt1 | contig 11476 bp, 12 predicted proteins | sample 7449681 | NCBI WGS metagenome assembly JACCDX01 (sample SAMN15323450, study PRJNA562643) | freshwater metagenome | isolation source: river surface water | place: USA:Blue River Watershed | collected 2017-08-18 | reverse complement strand
GCACGAGGGCAGGGGTGAGTTCCATGATTCAGGCAGTGTGCAGTTTTCTGGCGGTTTCGGCGAGCCGCTTGCCGAGCGCTATCGCGAGCTGTCGGCTGTCGTCGGCAAAGGGCTGGTCGCCGTTCAGGCCCGACCAGTGGGTCGCGCCATACGGCGAGCCGCCGGCGGCGGTGGTCATCAGCGCCGCTTCGGTGTACGGCAGGCCGACGATCAGCATCCCATGGTGCAGCAGCGGCAGCATCATCGACAGCAGCGTCGTTTCCTGGCCGCCGTGCAGGCTGCCGGTGGACGTGAACACGCAGGCAGGCTTGCCGGCGAGCGTGCCGGACAGCCATTGCGCACTGCTGCCATCAATGAAGTATTTCAGCGGCGCGGCCATGTTGCCGAAGCGCGTGGGCGAACCCAGCGCGAGCGCTGCGCATTCGTCGAGGTCGGATGCTTCGACATACGGTGCGCCGGACGAAGGAATCGCCGGCTCGGTCGCCTCGGCCACCGTCGACACCGCCGGCACGGTACGCAGCACCGCCTCGCAGCCGGCCACGCCCTCGATGCCTTGCGCGATCAGTTCGGCAAGCTTGCGGGTGGCGCCGTGACGCGAGTAGTACAGAACGAGGATCTTCAGCAGGGGCGGGCTCATGGCTTGCTATTATAGGGCGCTTTGTTTCAGCCAATTTCGCCGGACACGCATGACGCCACGCTCGCCGCATCCTTCAGGTCGCTGGACCCGCGCACAGGTCCGGGACCTGTGGCATTTCGTGATGCGCCGCCTGCGCGAAGAACGCCTGCCCGAAGTCGCCGGCAGCCTGACCTACACGACCGTGCTGGCGCTGGTGCCGGTGCTGACCGTCGCCTTCGCGATCTTCACCACCTTCCCGCTGTTCACCTCGTTCCGCGAAGCGCTCGAGGCTTACCTCGTGCAGTCGGTGATGCCGGCCGGCATAGCCAACACGATACGCGACTACCTGACGCAGTTCGCCGCAAAGGCGAGCCGGGTGTCGGCATTCGGCGCGGCCTTCCTGTTCGTGACAGCCATCCTGATGTTCGGCACCGTTGACCGCACGCTGAATCGCATCTGGCGCGTGCGCGAATCGCGGCCTTTCCTGCAGAGCCTGGTCGTCTACTGGGCGGTGATGACGCTGGGGCCCTTGCTGATCGGTGCATCGCTGACGGCCGCGTCCGAACTGCTGCCGTGGCTGACCGACGCGCCGCGCAAGCTGACCTGGCTGCGCAGCATCGTCGCGCTGCTGCTGTCGCTGTTCCTGTCGACGCTGGCGTTTGCGCTGCTGTACCAGACGGTGCCGAACCGCTTCATCGACTGGCGCGAGGCGGTCATCGGCGGGCTGGTCGCGGCGATCGGTTTCGAGATCACGCGGCGGCTGTTCTCGTTCTCGATTGCGGTCGGCGGCGGCTACCGTGCGATCTACGGCGCGCTGGCCGCGGTGCCGATTTTCCTGATCTGGATCTACCTGTTCTGGCTGATCACGCTGCTTGGCGCGGTGGTGGCGGCCGCGTTGCCGGTGATGCGCTATGAGCGCTGGTGGCACCGGGCGGCGCCGGGCTCGGAATTCCTTGATGCGATGGCTGTGCTGCAGGCGCTCTACCGGGCGCGCGACAGCCATGCCGCCGTCGATGCGCTGCGGCTGCGTGAACTAACCCATCTGGGTTTCGAGGAGTCGGAGAGCCTGCTGGAGCGAATGCATGACGCCGGCTGGGTCGGCCGCATCCGCGCGCAACGCACGCCGAGCCTGAAGCTGCGCCGGCGCGCGCAGGCCCGCGACGAGCGCTGGACGCTGCTGGCCAACCCGGCGAAGCTGACGCTGGCCGACGTGTACCGGCGCTTCGCGTTCACGCCGGATGCCAATTCGCCGCTGTCGGAACAGGTCGCGCAGGGAGTCGAGCGCGACCTGTCGACCTCGCTCGCCGATTACTTCAGCGCGCCGGTGGCAAAGCCGAACAGCGCTTCGAGCACCTGATCCGGCTGCTCGGCCATCAGCGCATGGCCGCTGCCATCCAGCACCACGGTCTTCGCGCCCGCGATCTTGGCCGACAAGGCGGCGGCCGCTTTCGGCGGCGTCATCATGTCCTTGCGGCCGAGCAGGAACAGCGCCGGGCAGGACAGTGAACCGGCGGCCTGCTCGCCGTTCGCATAATCATTGCAGGCCGAGAAATCGGTGAAGAACACCTTGTCCGGATTGCGTGCCGAGATGCGCTGCATCAGCCGGCGGCTGCCGCCCTGTACATAGAAGCCGGGGCCGGGCGCGGACGGCTTTTGCGCGATCGATGAATGCGACCAGATGTTCACCATGTCGATGGCCACCGGCTCGCGGTCGCGCGAGGTCTCCAGCAGCAGCGGCGAGACTTTCATCGGATAGGCGGTGCCGACCAGCGCAATGCCGGCCACCTGTTGCGGTGCGCGCGCGGCTGCCTCGAGCGCGATCAGCGAGCCCATGCTGTGGCCGATCAGGATCGCCTTCGTCACGCCGGCCGATGCGAGCAGCTGGTTCAGCCAGTCGGCCATCGCCTCGACGCTGGCCAGTGCCGGGCCGCCGCTGCGGCCGTGGCCGGCAGGTCGACTGCCAGCACCGAAAAGCCGTGATGCGCAAAGTAGCGCGTCTGCAGTCCCCACACCGAATGATCGTTCTGCGCGCCGTGGATGAAGACGGCCGTCGGCAGCGCCGGATTGAAGGGCTTGCCGCCGGTGTACGCGTAGGCGCTGTGTCCGTTGAGTTCGAGGTTCATGGTCAGGCCCCTTTCTGGGCGGCCTTCAGCCCGCGCTTCAGGTCGTCGATCAGGTCGTCGGCATCTTCGAGGCCGATCGACAGGCGCATCGTGCCTTCACGGATGCCGGAGGCTTCCAGCTGTTCGGTGGGTACGCGGAAATGCGTGGTCGAGGCCGGGTGGATCACCAGCGACTTGGCGTCACCGACGTTGGCCAGGTGCGAGAACAGCTGCAGCGACTCGACGAAACGGCGGCCGGCCGCGCGGTCGCCCTTGATGGTGAACGAGAACACCGCGCCGCAGCCTTTGGGCAGCAGGCGTTTTGCGAGTTCATGGTCCGGATGGCCCGGTAGTTCCGGATAGGACACCGATTCGATCGCCGGGTGCGCCGCGAGGAACTCGACCACCTTGCGCGCGTTGGCCACATGCTTTTCCATGCGCAGCGACAGCGTTTCCATGCCCTGCAGGATGGTGAACGCGTTGTACGGGCTCATCACCGCGCCGAAGTCGCGCAGGCCTTCGCGGCGCGCGCGCAGCGCGAAGGCGCCGACCGTCGATTCTTCGCTGAAGACCATGCCGTGGAAGCCGTCGTACGGCTCGCACAGTTCGGCGAAGTGGCCGGTCTTTTCATAGGCGGCCTGCCAGTCGAAGGTGCCGCCGTCGACCAGCAGCCCGCCGACCGCGGTGCCATGCCCGCAGAGGAATTTGGTGGCCGAGTGGAAGACCAGGTCGGCGCCGTGATCGAAAGGCTTCAGCAGGTAGGGGGTGGTGAAGGTCGAGTCGACCATCAGCGGCAGGTGATGCTCATGCGCGATCGCGGCGACTTGCTCGATATCGAGCACGTCCAGTCCCGGGTTGCCAAGGGTCTCGGCGAACAGCACCTTGGTGTTCGGGCGGATGTTGGCGCGCCACGCGTCGAGGTCGCGCGGGTCGATGAAGGTGGTCTCGATGCCGAAGCGCTTCATCGTGTAGCCGAGCAGGTTTTGCGAGCCGCCGTACAGCGCGCGCGAGGCCAGCACATGCGAGCCGGCGCCGGCGAGGGTGGCGAGGCCGAGGTGCAGCGCCGCCTGTCCGCTGGCGACCGCAAGGCCGGCCACGCCGCCTTCGAGCGCGGCGATGCGCTCTTCCAGCACGGCCGTGGTCGGGTTCGAGATGCGCGAATAGACGTGGCCGGAGCGCTCCATGTTGAACAGGGAGGCGGCATGGTCGGAATCGCGGAACACGAACGACGTGGACAGGTAGATCGGCGTGGCGCGCGCGCCGGTGGCGGTATCGGGCGCGCCACCGGCATGCAGGGACAGCGTGTCGAAGCCCGGGGTTCTTGGCTCGCTCATCGGGGTCGGTCTCCTTGTGATGTTGTCTTGGCAGAATCGCGATTATAGGCGGGCGGCTCTGGCTTTTTTGACATGAGTCGGCTACATTGGCTCGGAGGGGGTTTTACTTCCTCTGGCTGGGGGACAAAAAAATGGAGGCGATCAGATGAAGGTCTCTGAGATACTGAAAGTCAAGGGCAACATCCTTTACACCGCGACGCCCGACATGCCGCTGCTGGAGGCGATCAACACGATGTCCGAGCGCGACATCGGCTCGCTGGTCGTGATGAAGGAGGGCAAGGTCAAGGGCATGCTGAGCTTTCGCGAGGTGATGAACGCGATCGACAAGCAGACCGGCTCGCTCGGTCAGGGCACGGTCGGCCAGCACATGGCCAGCGACCTCATGACCATTGCGCCGGATACCGACATCAACGAGATCCGCCGCCAGATGCTCGAGCGGCACGCGCGCTATGTGCCGGTGGTGGATCATGACGGCACGCTGATGGGAGTGATGTCCTTCTACGACATCGCCAAGGCGGTGCTGGAGGCGCAGACCTTCGAGAACAAGATGCTGAAGGCCTATATCCGGGACTGGCCGGCGGAGGCGGAAGAAGAGTGAGCTGCTTTCTGTTCGTGCAGGGGCTATGGTTCATCGACCATGGATTCCGACTTGCGCCGGAATGACGGGGTTTGTTCCACGCCTCACCGGCAGGTCATCCTGGCCCAGGTTCGCTGTTAACCGTTCACCCGCTGGCAATCTGAAGACACTGGGTCCCGGCCTGCGCCGGGACGACTCTTTGGAGACCGTCGCCCCTGAAGTCGTCATCCCGGCGCAGGCCGGGATCCAGCGCCTTCAAGCCCTGACCCTCATAACACTGTCGCCGCATTGAGTGACCGTCACGCCTCGGCCTCCCCACAAAACATGCACTCCCCATCCGGCTCATCCCAATTCTCCCTGCTGAAGCAACGCCGCTTCGCCCCGTTCTTCGGTGCGCAATTCCTGGGCGCCTTCAATGACAACCTGTTCAAGACCGCGCTGGTCACCGTGATCACTTACGATGCGGCGACCTGGACCGACATGAAAGTCGGCCTGCTGAACAACCTGATTGCCGGGCTGTTCATTCTGCCTTTCATGCTGGCCTCGGCCACTGCCGGGCAGGTCGCCGACAAGTACGACAAGGCCGCCGTGATGCGCGCGGTGAAACTGATGGAGATTGCGATCATGGCCGTGGCCGCCATCGGCTGGTTCACGCACAGCCTGTGGGTGCTGGTCGCGGCGATCGTCGGCATGGGACTGCACTCGACGATCTTCGGGCCGGTCAAGCATTCCTATCTGCCGCAGCACCTGGCCGAGTCCGAGCTCGTCGGCGGCAACGGCATGGTGCAGATGGGCACCTTCGTCGGCATCCTGACCGGCCAGCTCTGCGGTGCTGCCGCAGTCGGGCTGGGCGACGGCACCACGCCGCTGATCGCCGCTTCCACGCTGGCCGTGGCGGCACTGGGGCTGGTGCTGACGTTGTTCGTGCCGCCCTCGGCCGCCGCCGACCCCGGGCTGCGCATCAGCCGCAACCCGTTTCCCGAGATCGCGCGCAACCTGAAATTCTCGGCAGCCAACCGCGAGGTGTTCGTCGCGATGCTGGCAAATTCGTGGTTCTGGTTTTTCGGCGCGATGATCCTCGCGCAGTTTCCGGTGTTCGCGCGCGATGTGCTGCATGGCGAACCGGCGGTGTTCGCCGTGCTGCTGACGGCTTTCTCGGTCGGCATCGGCGCCGGTTCGCTGCTGTGCGAGCGGCTGTCCGGGCGGCGCATCCACCTCGGGCTGGTGCCGCTGGGCGCATTGGGCCTGAGCGCCTTCGGCATCGACCTGTACTTCGCCGGCTCGGCGGCCATGCCCGCGCAACTGGCGGCGGCCGACCTGCTGTCCGGCACGCATGTGCGCGTGCCGCTCGACTGCTTCCTGCTCGGCGCTTTCGGCGGCATCTATGTCGTGCCGCTGTTTGCGCTGATCCAGACCCGTTCCGAGCGCAGCCACCTGTCGCGCACGATAGGCGGGATGAACATCCTGAACGCGCTGTTCATGGTGGTGGCGGCGCTGGTGGCAATGGCGCTGCTGTCGGCCGGCGTGACGGTGCCGGGGATTTTCCTGTTCACCGCGCTGGCCAACCTCGTGCTGCTGGTCGTGCTGTGCCGGGTGCAGCCGGCCTACCTGCGCGCGGCGCGCAGCTGGCTGGCCGAGCGTTTCGGCGGGCGGCGGCTGGTAGAATGACGCCTTCCGCAAACCTCCATCTCACTCGTCCATGTCCGGCAATACCTTCGGCACGCTGTTCACCGTCACCACCTTCGGCGAATCCCATGGCCCTGCAATCGGCTGCGTAGTCGATGGCTGCCCGCCCGGCATGGAATTGTCGGAAGCCGACATCCAGCCGGAGCTGGACCGTCGCCGCCCGGGTACCTCGCGCCATGTCACGCAGCGCAACGAGCCCGACAGCGTCGAGATCCTGTCCGGCGTCTACGAGGGCAAGACCACCGGCACGCCGATCGCGCTGCTGATCCGCAACCAGGACCAGCGCAGCCATGACTACGGCAACATCGTCGACCGCTTCCGCCCCGGCCATGCGGACTTCACCTACTGGAACAAGTACGGCATTCGCGACCCGCGAGGTGGCGGCCGTTCGTCGGCGCGCCTGACCGCGCCGGTTGTCGGTGCGGCGGCGATCGCGAAGAAATGGCTGAAGCAGCAGTTCGGTACCGAATTCATGGGCTGCATGAGCCAGCTCGGCGAGATCCCGATCCCGTTCGAGGACTGGGCGCAGGTGCGCGAGAACCCGTTCTTTGCGGCCAATGCCGAGATCGTGCCGCAGCTGGAAGACTACATGGATGCGCTGCGCAAGGCGGGCGATTCCTGCGGCGCACGCATCGACGTGGTGGCGACGAAGGTGCCGGTGGGGCTGGGCGAGCCGCTGTTCGACAAGCTGGATGCCGACATTGCGTACGCGATGATGGGCATCAATGCGGTCAAGGGCGTCGAGATCGGCGCCGGCTTCCGTTCGGTCGCGCAGAAGGGCACCGAGCATGGCGACGAGATCACGCCGGAAGGCTTCCTGACCAATAATTCCGGTGGCGTGCTGGGCGGCATTTCGTCCGGGCAGGACATCACGGTGTCGATCGCGATCAAGCCGACCTCCAGCATCCGCACGCCGCGACGCTCGGTCGACCGCGACGGCAATCCGGTGATGGTCGAGACCTTCGGCCGCCACGATCCCTGCGTCGGCATTCGCGCCACCCCGATCGCCGAGGCGATGCTGGCGCTGGTGCTGATGGACCACGCGCTGCGGCATCGGGCGCAGTGCGGGGATGTGCGGGTTGACGTTTAAGCTTTAGCTTGATTGCAGTCGATCGCGGCCTGCGTTTCATGCCAATCAGGTGAGCGAAGGCCCATGGATCCCAGCTTTCGCTGGGATGACGATTCAAAGGACATCGGCTCCGAATGCGTCGTCCCAGCGAAAGCTGGGACCCATCGTCGGGTCAGGTTTGTCGCCCGATGGAGGCTTGCCTGCCCGGCATCAAGCGCAAGCCGCGCCCCAATGTCTCTGATACCCCCCGATGACCCCAGCCTCCAAACCCGCCCAGTCGCTGAATTTCGCGCTGTTCTTCTTCGCGTACTACGGCTACGTCGGCGTGTTCTCGCCCTACGCCAGCCTGTACTTCGCGGACAAGGGCATTGGCGCAGCGCAGATCGGCGTGCTGATGTCGCTGATGCAGGTGATGCGCATCTTCGGCCCCAACCTGTGGGGCTGGGTCGCGGACCATACGCGCCGCCGCGTACTGGTGCTGCGCCTGACCTCGATCGCCGCCGCGCTGGCGTTCTGCTCGATGTTCTGGGGCGCGACCTTCGGCTACTTCCTCGTCGCGATGGTGCTGCTGAACCTGTTCACCAGCGCGCAGGGCCCGCTGTCCGAAGCATTGATGCTGTCGGCCATGCGCGGCGACCTCACGCATTACGGCCGCTTGCGGCTGTGGGGCTCGGTCGGCTTCATCGCCGCCGTGACGATTTCCGGCCAGCTGCTCGATTGGTACGGCATCGACCTCGTGCTGTGGATCTCGCTGTTCCTGCTCGCACTGGTCGCCTTTGCCGCCGGCGGCATGCGCGAGGACGGCGCTGCGCACGCGGCGCATGACACGCCCTCGGTGCGCGAGCTGCTGAAGCGGCGCGAAGTACTGGCCTTCTTCGCATCCACCTTCCTGATGATCGCCGCCCACGCATCGCTGTACGTCTATTACTCGCTGTACCTGGCCGGCATCGGCTACAGCAAGACCCTGATCGGCCTGATGTGGTCGCTCGGCGTGGTCGCCGAGATCGCGTTCTTCTACTGGCAGGCGCCGCTGTTCCGCCGCTTCGGCGTACGCTGGCTGATGCTTGCCAGCCTGCTGATCGGCGTGGTGCGCTTCCTGATGATCGGCTTCGGCGCGGAATCGCTGGCGCTGCTGCTGGTCGCGCAGGTGCTGCATGCGGCGACCTTTGGCGTACATCATTCGGCGTCGGTGGCCACGCTGCAGCGCTGGTTTTCCGGGCCATTGCAGGCGCGCGGACAGGCTTTGTACATCAGCGTGTCGTATGGCCTCGGCGGCACCGCCGGCGGTTTGCTGCTGTCGGCCTGCTGGGATACATTTGGCGCGAAAATCGTCTATCTGCTGGCCGCCGTGCTGTGCGGCCTTGGCTGGTTCGCCGCGTCGCTCAGCTATCGCTGGCTGGCGCAGCCGCGGGGCACCGTGCCGGCCACTTCAGGGAGGAATGCATGAGAACGATGGTGAAAGCGACGCTGGTGGCACTGCTGGCCGGCCTGTCCGTATCCGCCTGCCAATCCGTCCGCACGACGCAGGCGGGCGTGGTCGGCGTCGACCGCACCCAGCGCATGGCGATTTCGGCGCAGGCGCTGGAGCAAACCGCCAACAAGCAGTACGGCGAACTGATGGCGCAGGCCAAGGAGAAGGGCAAGCTGAACCCGGACCCGCAGGAGTATGCCCGCGTGAAGGCCATCGCCGACCGGCTGGTCGCCCAGACCCCGGCCTTCCGCAAGGACGCGACCGCGTGGCAATGGGAAGTGAACGTGCTTGATTCGCCCGAAGTCAATGCGTGGTGCATGCCCGGCGGGAAAATCGCCGTCTACACCGGGCTGATCGACAAGCTGAAGGTCACCGATGACGAACTGGCCGCCGTGATGGGCCACGAGATCGCGCACGCGCTGCGCGAGCACTCGCGCGAGCGCGCATCCGAACAGGCCATCGCCGGCATCGGCATTTCCGTCGTCGCCGCCGTCGCCGGCGTCGGCCAGATCGGGCAGAAGGGCATGGAGTACGCGTACCAAGGCTTGCTCGGCCTGCCGAACTCGCGCCAGCACGAGACCGAGGCCGACCGCATCGGCGTCGAGCTGGCCGCGCGCGCCGGCTACGACCCGCGTGCGGCGATCACGCTGTGGCAGAAGATGGGCAAGGCCGGCGGCGGCGAGCCGCCGAAATTCCTGTCGACCCACCCGTCGCGCTCGGAGCGCGTGAAGGACCTGACCAACTACTCGGCCAAGGTGATGCCGCTTTATCAACAATCGGCAAAGTGACCGCCGGCCGCGCCGGCAGAGGGGGCGTTCCCGCTTTCGAAATCGGGTCAGTTGCTATCCCTATGGCATAATCGAGGGCTGTTTTCCCCGATCCCGCGCGCCTGACGCGCGATCCAGCCATGGCAAAAACCCTGTACGACAAGCTCTGGGAGTCCCACGTGGTGAATACCGCGGAGGACGGTACCACCATTCTCTATATCGATCGTCACTTGCTGCATGAAGTGACCAGCCCGCAGGCCTTCGAAGGCCTGAAACTGGCCGCACGCAGGCCGTGGCGCAACGCTGCCAACCTGGTCGTGGCCGACCATAACGTGCCGACCACCAACCGCGCCGGCGGCATCGAAGATCCGGTGTCGCGGCTGCAGGTCGAGACGCTGGACGCGAACGCGCACGAATACGGCCTTACCTATTTCAACATGCAGGACAAGCGCCAGGGCATCGTGCACGTGATCGGCCCGGAGCAGGGCGCGACGCTGCCCGGCATGACGGTGGTCTGCGGCGACTCGCATACCTCCACCCACGGCGCGTTCGGCGCGCTCGCGCATGGCATCGGCACCTCGGAAGTCGAGCATGTGCTGGCCACGCAGACGCTGCTGGCGAAGAAGTCGAAAGCCATGCTGGTGCAGGTCGAAGGCCAGCTCGGCAAGGGCGTGACCGCAAAGGACATCGTGCTGGCCGTGATCGGCAAGATCGGCACCGCCGGCGGCACCGGCTATGCGATCGAGTTCGCCGGCTCGGCGATCCGCGCGCTGTCGATGGAAGGCCGCATGACGGTCTGCAACATGGCGATCGAAGCGGGCGCGCGCGCCGGCATGGTCGCTGTCGACGACACCACGATCAATTACGTCAAGGGTCGCCCGTTCGCGCCGGTCGGCCCGCACTGGGAGCGCGCGGTCGAGTACTGGCGCACGCTGCATTCGGACGCCGACGCGAAGTTCGATGCGGTGGTGATGATCAATGCCGCCGAGATCCTGCCGCAGGTGACCTGGGGCACGTCGCCCGAGATGGTGGTGGCGGTCGACGCGCGCGTGCCGGACCCCGACAAGGAAAAGGATCCGGTCAAGCGCGACGCGATGGAAAAGGCGCTGGTCTACATGGACCTGAAGCCGAACACCGCGATCAGCGACATCCGCATCGACAAGGTATTCATCGGTTCCTGCACCAACTCGCGCATCGAAGACCTGCGCGCAGCGGCAGCGGTCGTGCGCGGCAAGTTCCGCGCGTCGAACGTGACGCTGGCGATGGTGGTGCCGGGCTCGGGCCTGGTGAAGGAACAGGCCGAGCGCGAGGGGCTCGACAAGATCTTCCGCGACGCCGGTTTCGAATGGCGCGAGCCGGGCTGCTCGATGTGCCTGGCGATGAACGCGGACCGGCTGGAGCCGGGCGAGCGCTGCGCTTCCACTTCGAACCGCAACTTCGAAGGCCGGCAGGGTGCCGGCGGCCGTACCCACCTGGTCAGCCCGGCGATGGCCGCGGCCGCAGGCGTGGCCGGTCATTTCGTCGACGTGCGCAAGATCTGAGCAGGCTGAACCCTGCGACGACGTCGTTCGATTCCAAGGAGAACAACATGAACAAGATCATCATGATGGGCATCGCAGCGATCTCCGCGATGCTGCTGCTGTCGGGCTGCAATACCGTCAACGGCATCGGCAAGGATTTCGAAAAGCTGGGCGAAAAGGTCCAGGACGCGAGCAAGAAATAAATCACAGCAAGCAGCAGGGCGGCGAGTGAGCATGCTTCGCCGTCCGGGAAGACAGACATGAACAAATTCACCGTACTCGATGGCCTGGTTGCACCGCTGGACCGTGCCAACGTCGACACCGACGCGATCAT
>JACCDX011881125.1_pt1 | contig 11477 bp, 9 predicted proteins | sample 7449681 | NCBI WGS metagenome assembly JACCDX01 (sample SAMN15323450, study PRJNA562643) | freshwater metagenome | isolation source: river surface water | place: USA:Blue River Watershed | collected 2017-08-18 | reverse complement strand
GCGGAACGATGACGCTCAGGCGGGGTGACGACCCGGCGGCAGAGGAGGCGGGAGACGTGAGGCGGGAGGTGGCCAACAGGGCGGAGGCTCGCGGGTCGGGGGCGCGGTCTCAAGCTTCGGGGGGCGAAGCTGGAAAGGATGAGGAGGTCGGTTTTTCTTTTTTGACCGCTGATGGATTTCGCCAATGGGCGAATTCTCGAAATGCGGCGGCGGCTGATCGCCGGCGCGGGGAGTCGGAGGGCCCACTGATGCGGGCGGGGAGGGCGGAGGGGCGCCGGTGGTCGGGGAGGCGGCGAGCGGGCGGGCGTCCAAGGCGGCGAGCGCCGGGCCTACGGGGTGTCGGAGAGGAGGCGGCGGAGGTAGGCGCCGTAGGAAGATTTGCCGAGCTTGGCGATGTTGGCTTCGAGGCCGGCGCGATCGATCCAGCCTTTGCGCCACGCGATTTCCTCGAGGCAGGCGATCTTGAGGCCTTGGCGGTTTTCGATGACGGAGACGAATTGGCCGGCTTCCTGGAGCGAGTCGTGGGTGCCGGTGTCGAGCCACGCGGTGCCTCGGCCGAGGATCTCCACGTGGAGTTTGCCGGCTTCGAGGTAGAGGCGGTTGAGGTCGGTGATCTCGAGTTCGCCGCGTTTGGAAGGCTGCAGGCGGCGGGAGAACGGGACGACGTCGGCATCGTAGAAGTAGATGCCCGGGATGGCGTAGTTGGATTTCGGATTCGCGGGTTTTTCCTCGAGGGAGAGCACGCGGCCATCCGGTGCGAACTCGACCACGCCGTAGCTTTTCGGGTCGGCCACGTGGTAGCCGAAAATGGTGGCGCCGGTCGGCCGGGCGCTGGCGGCCTCGAGGGACTTCACGAGGTCGTGGCCGTAGAAGAGGTTGTCGCCGAGGACAAGGGCGGCGGGCTCGTTCTTCAGGAAGCCGACATCGGCGGCGATGTGGAAAGCCTGGGCGAGGCCATCGGGGCTGGGTTGCTCGGCGTAGGAAAACTTCAGGCCGAGGTTGGCGCCGTCACCGAGGAGCCGGCGGAAGAGCGGGAGGTCGGTGGGCGTGGAGATGATCAGGATCTCGCGGATGCCGGCCAGCATGAGGACCGACAGCGGATAGTAGATCATCGGCTTGTCGTAGACGGGCATCAGCTGCTTCGAGACCGCGATCGTCAGCGGGTAGAGGCGCGTGCCGGAGCCGCCGGCGAGGATGATGCCTTTGCGGGCGGATTGCGGAGGGCGAATTGCGGATTGCGGAGTGGCGGACACGGCGGGGAAGGGCGGAAGGGGAAAGGTGGAAGGCGAAAGGCGGAAGGCGGAAGGCGGAATGGAACTAGTCGAAACGGCCCGGGCGCTGGGAGGCTGGCTGGGAATCCGCAATCCGAAATCCCCAATCCCCAATTCGCTCACCCGGTGCCGAGGCGTTCGCGGGCGTATTTCTTGGCGGTGATGTCGGCGGCCCAGGCGCGATTCTTGAGATACCAGTCGACGGTTTTCTCGATGCCGGTGGCGAAAGATTCCTTGGGCTGCCAGCCGAGCTCATTTTGGAGCTTGGTGCAGTTGATGGCGTAACGGCGGTCGTGGCCGGGGCGGTCGGCGACGTAGGTGATCTGCGACGTATAGGACTTGCCGTCGGCGCGGGGGCTGCGGCGATCGAGGAGGGCGCAGATGGTTTTGACGATGTCGATGTTGGGCTGCTCGTTGAGGCCGCCGATATTGTAGGTCTCGCCGACGCGGCCCTTCTGGAGCACGAGCCAGATCGCGGCGGCGTGATCCTCGACGTAGAGCCAGTCGCGGATCTGCATGCCGTCGCCGTAGACGGGGAGATTTTTCCCCTCGAGGGCGTTGAGGATCATCAGCGGGATCAGCTTCTCGGGGAAGTGATACGGGCCGTAGTTGTTGGAGCAGTTGGTCGTGAGCGTCGGGAACTTGAAGGTGTGCTGGTAGGAGCGGACCAAGTGATCGCTCGCGGCCTTCGAGGCGGCGTAGGGGGAGTTGGGCGCGAAGGGCGTCTCCTCGGTGAAGGCCGGATCGTCGGGCGCGAGGGTGCCGTAAACCTCGTCGGTGGACACGTGGAGGAAGCGGAAGGCGGACTTTTTCGGCTCGGGGAGCTTGGCCCAGTGGAGGCGGGCGGCGTTGAGCAGGCGGAGGGTGCCGACGACGTTGGTCTGGATGAACGGCTCGGGGGAATCGATGGAGCGGTCGACGTGGGACTCGGCGGCGAAATTGACGACGGCATCGATCTGGTGCTCGGCGAGCAGGCGCGCGACGAGGTCGGCGTCGCCGATGGAGCCGTGGGCGAAAACGTAGCGCGGATCGGACGCGAGGTCGGCGAGGTTGGCGGGGTTGCCGGCGTAGGTGAGGGCGTCGAGATTCACGAGCCGGCTGATGGCCGGCCCGTGCGGCGAGAGGCCTGAGGCGTGAGGCTGGAGGAGGCGCTGGCGGATGAAGTTGCTGCCGATGAAGCCGCAGCCGCCGGTGACTAATACGTTCATCCGGTTGAAAGGTGAAAGTTGAAGTTTGAAGGACGACAGGCTCAGGCGGCGCGGACCCAGCGGCGGAGGTCGCGCTCCACAGCGGCGTGGACTTCGGTCATGACGATGCCGGCGCGGGCGAGCTTGGTGGAGTCCATGACGCAGTTGGAGCGGGGCGTTTTGGCCGCGCGGGCCATGAAGTCGGCCTCGTCCTTGAAGAAGACGAAGTCCTTTTGGGAGACGCCGGCGCGTTTGATCAGGTCGACGACCTCGCGGGTGGTGATCTGGCCGGGGTTGGTGACGTTGTAGAGGCCGAAGGGCACGCGTTTTTCCCAGCAGGCGAAGGTGGCGGCGACGAACTCCTCGAGTTGGGAAATGGAATTGGTGGCTTCGAGGAGGTTGGTGTAGCGCAGGAGCTTGGTGAGGTAGTTGCGGGGGTTATCGACCTCGTTGAAGGGAATGCGCAGGCGCCAGACGTAGACGCTCGGCTGGCCGGCGAGGACCTCTTCGCCGAGGGCCTTGGTGCCGCTGTAGAACGAGCAGTTGTCGGTGCGGAAGGTGAAGTTGGGCGTGTCGGTCTCGGTGAAGCCGGAGCCGTCGGCGCGCGCGCCGGTGTAGATGCAGCCGGAGGAGACGTGGCCCCAGGGGACGCCGGCATCGGCGCAGGCGCCGGCGATGATGCCGGGGAGCACGGCGTTGCCGAAGAGGCACTCGTGCTTGTGGAGTTCGCAGGCGTCGACGTTGGGTTTGCCGGTGTAGCCGGCGGCGTTGATGAGGAAGGCGGGCTTGTCGCGCAGGAGGGCGGCGCGGAGGGTGTCGCGGTTCGAGTAATCGACCTCGGAGCGGCGGAGATTGCGGAAGGGGATGCCCTTCCGAGAGAGCAGGGCCTGATAGGCTTGGCCGACGTAACCGGAACCTCCGAGCAGGTAGATCATGGAAGGGTCGAGGGAACGCGGGGCGGGGGTGGGGACAAGGCTTTTTCCGGACGCGGCGGTGCGGTGCGGAAGTTTCCCGATGGGCGGGGCGGGTGCGGAGGGCGTTGTGCGGGAGGGAAAAAGAAACGCCGCCGCACCGGTGAGGTGCGGCGGCGGTATGGGCGTGCGATCGGATCGGGCGTGGCGCCCGACCGGCGGATCAGAAGCGGAGGCGGGCGCCGAACTGGATGCGCCAGCGTGAGAGGTCGTTGTTCGGCGTGGCGATGGCGGGCGTCGCGAAGCTGGTGCCCGTCATCTGGAGCTGGCCGGCGGCGGTGTAGGTGGCGGCGCCGAACTGCTTGGTGGCGAGCAGCTCGTTGTCGCCCGCGCCCGGGAGGACCTCGTAGTAGCCGAAGAGGTCCTTGCTCAGCCAGGCGCCGAAGTTGATGAAGTCGGCGAAGACCTCGAGTTCGAAGCTCCTGTGGAGCGGGATGATCTGGCCGACGTGGAGGTCGAGGCGGTTGGTCCACGGCATGGTGAAGCCGTGGCGGGGCGCGATGCCGCCGCGATATTTGTTCAGCTCGCTGCGGTCGACGTAGTCCATGATCGACTGGCGCATGGCGGGCGTGAGGCCGGCGAGAACGGGGTCGCTGACGCCGTTGGGGACGTAGACGAGTTCGTTGTTGTTCACGCCGTCGCCGTTCACGTCGGTGCCGCCGTAAACGAACGAGTAGGGGTTACCGGTGCGGCCCTCGTAGTAGAGGCTGACGGTGGTCTTCCACTGCTTGCGGAACTCGAACTCGCGGGCGAGGGAGAGTTGCACGCGGTTGCGGACCTCGAAGGCGGAGCGGGCGACCTCGACGGAGTTCTGGTTGAACACCGGGTTGCGGCCGAACTGGGAGGCGGCGACGGTCTCGCCGAGCGGGAGGGCATCGGTAGCCTCGCCGCGGGTGTAGCTGAGGCTGTAGCTCCAGTTGTTCTTCATCGGGCGGGACAGCGAGAGGGAGACGTAGGTGGACTCGCCTTCACTGACGTTGCTGACCGCGTAGACGTTGGAGAACTCGGGGCGGATGGCGTTGGCGGCGGTGTTGACCGAGCCGGAGAAGACCTGGCGGCCGTCGCTGCCGACGAAGCGCGGGCGGATGTTGAGGTCGCGGATGAAGATGGCCTCGCTCACGCGGGTGTGGATGCCCTCGATGGAGAGGGTGCTGTCGAGGAGCGGGAGCTTGCGGTCGAGGGCGAGGTTGCCGCGCCAGACGGAGGGCGGGTTGAGCTTGTCCTGGATGAGGTTCATGACCGGGCGGCCGACGTTGACGCTGGCGGCCTGGCCGATCGGGTTCTTCGGGTCGAAGCTGCTCGCGAGGTAGCTCGTGAGCGTGGGCGCGGAGCCGACGCCGGTGGTGGTGACCTGCGAGCGGCCGACGCCGGGGTTGGACCACGAGTTGGAGACGATGACCCACGGGATGCGGCCGACGAAGTGGCCGAGGCCGCCGCGGAGCTGCATGGTGCGGGCGTCGTCGAACGCGTAGTTGAAGCTCAGGCGGGGCGAGATGGCGTCGGCGCCGTCGACGGTGCCCTCGTTGCCGAAGCCGAAGGCGGAGCGGAAGGCGGCGTTGGCGGGCGGAGCCTTGTCGGCGGTGAAGAAATCGTAGCGGAGGCCGAGGGTGGCGTTGAAGCGGGAGTTGATGTCCCAGCGGCCCTGGGTGAAGAGGCCGTTGATGGCGAAGTCGCTGACGTCGTCGGGCGCGGTGCCGGTGACGTAGAACGAGCGGGAGAACGAGCTCGGGGTATCGGCGACGAAAGCGGCGACGCTGGCGTAGTCGAAGGAGCCGTAGGAGCCGGAGCGGAAGAGGTTCACGAAGTCGCTCTGCTCGCGGTCGTAGCCGCCGGAGAGGGTGAGCTGGCCGAGGAGATATTCGCCTGACGCGCTCATGCTCTTGGTTTTGACGGCGACGAAGTTGCCGTGGCGGTTGACCTCGGTGCCGAGGACGATGGCGCCGTTGGTGAGGGTGGCGCCGGTGTTGGCGACGCCGTTGACGCCGAAGATGCGGACCTCGGGGAAGAAGATCGGCGTGGGCGTGGCCTGGGAGTATTCGTTCTGGGCGTAGCGGAGCTGGGTCTTGAACTCAGGGGTCCACTGGCTGAACAGCTGCGCGGTCCAGACTTCCTCGGAACGCGCCTGGATGAAGCGGTTGGAGGAGAGGTTGGAGGCGAAGGGGGCGGCGGTGATGCCGGAGCCGCCGGTGGCGCCGAAGTTGGTGAGCGTGTAGCGGCCGGAGGCGGGGAGTTCGCCCTCGGTCTTGTTGTAGCGGACGGAGAAGCGCTGGCCGGCGGCGATGTTCCAGTCGAGTTTGGCGAGGGAGATCTCGTTGAACTGGCTGATCGTGGCGGTGCGGCCGAGGTAGGTGCCGAAGTCGTAGGCGGAACCGCCGGGGGCGGCGGCCTTGATGGCGGTGAGGCGGTTATTGATCGCGGTGAGGTCGGCGGCGCCGGCGGCGTTGGCCGTGGGATCGAAGCCGGCGATCTCGGGCGAGATGGAGTCGAACTTCTCGTAGTTGAGGAAGAAGAACAGGCGGTCCTTCAGGAGGGGGCCGCCGAAGGTGAAGCCCTTGGTCTTCTGCTCGAGGAGGGCGCGGGTGCCGGCGGTGGAGCCGAAGACGTTGGCGCCCTGGAAGTCCTCCTCGGTGTAGTAGTAGTAGATCGAGCCCTTGAACTGGTTGGTGCCGGACTTGGTGACGGCGTTGATGGAGGCGCCGGTGAAGCCGCTCTGGGCGGCGTCGTAGGGGGAGATGGCGATATTGAACTGCTCGATGGTATCGAGGGAGATCGGGTTGCCGAAGGCCTGGAGGCCGGAGCCGTTGAGGCCGAACTGGTCGTTGATGCGGGCGCCGTCGACCTGGACGGAGTTGAAGCGGTTGTTCTGGCCGACCGCGCTCATGACGGGCTGCTGGCGGGAGGCGAGGACGCCGCGGAGGCTGACGAACGGCGTGGTGCGGGCGACGTCGGCGAAGGAGCGCTGCACGGTGGGGGTGGTGGAGATCGCGGCGCTGCCGACGATCATGCCGGCGCCGGTGGCGCTGGAGTCGAGGTCGGTCTTGTCGGCCTTGACGGTGAATTTGTCGAGTTTGACGACCTCGGAGGCGCCGGCGCCGAGGGTGAGGTTGACGTCGATGGTCGTGCCGAGGGGCGTGGCGACGCCGCGTTCTTCCGCGCCGGGTTTGCCGGCGGCGGTGGCGGTGACGGTGTAGGGGCCGCCGACGATCATGCCGCTGAAGCTGTAGCGGCCGCCGGCATTGGTGGTGCCGGTGTAGACGGTGCCGGTGGGTTCATGCTTGGCGACGACTGCGGCGCCCGCGACGGGCTGACCGGAGGAGTCGCGCACGAGGCCGGTCATGCCGGACGAAACGACGCCTTGCGCGAAACCGAGTGACGCGAGCGTGCCGAGGACGAGGCACAGCACGGCGCGGAAAAGCCGCGCGGAGGTGTGCAGATTTAGGCTGCGAGGGAGTTGCATGGAGGCGTGGAAGATCCGAGGAGGTGCCGACGAAGTGGCGCAGGTCCCGTGACGCGTGCGCACGCGTTACTCCCAAGCCGGCAGAGGCCTGCACGGCAAGGGGCGGCAGGTTAAATCGCGGTGACGTGTCGGGGCGAGAGGGCGTCAGCGGCGGCGGTAGTCGCCGCGGCTGAAGTATTTTTCCAGCCAGACGTAGGCGCAGATGAAGAAATAGCGGCTGCCCATCTCCTTGATCTTCAGTTTGGCGACGCCGAATTTCCGGTTCCGCCACGAGATCGGCGTGATGGTGTAGGAGTAGCCGCGGACGATGGCCTTGAGCGGGATCTCGACGGTGAGGTTGAAATGGGGGGCGAGGAACGGCCGGCAGCCGTCGATCACGGTGCGGCGGTAGGCCTTGAAGGCGTTGGTCGTGTCGTTGAGCGGGATGTTGAAACCGAAGCGGACGAGGGCGTTGGCGAGCCGGTTGACGAAGAGTTTCACCCGCGGGTAGTCGATGACCTCGCCGCCGTCGACGAAGCGGGAACCGAAGGCGCAATCGAAGCCCTCGTTAAGGAGGCGCCAGTATTTGACGGCGTCGGACGGGGAATCGGAGGCGTCGGCCATCATGATGACGACGGCATCGCCGCGGCTGTGGTCGAGGCCCCAGATGACGGCGCGGCCGAAGCCGTTGAGCCCAGTGTTCTGAGTGGGCGCGAGGGTGGGAAATTTGGCGCGGAGCTCCTGCAGGACGGCCCAGGTGCGGTCGCGGCTGCCGTCGTCGACGACGACGATCTCGTGCGGCACGCCTTCGGCGGTGAACGTCGTGACGATGTCCTCGATCGTGGAGGGCAGCGATTCCTCCTCGTCGCGGGCGGGGATGACGACGGAGAGCAGACGGAGCGGGTTGGCGGGCGCGGGCGACGGAGCGGCGGACATCGGAGATTCTTAGCCGCGGGTTATGCGGATAACGCGGAGAGCGGCGATGTTCAAAAGGGTGCGGAGAGATCGAGCCAATCCGGGTGCTGGCGCGCGTGGGCGGCGATTTCGTCGAGGATCGCGGCGGTCGGCGTGCGGGGCGTCCAGCGGTAGAGCCGCGTGGCCTTGGCGTGATCGAGCACGAGCCACGGGATGTCGAAAGGCCGCGGAGTGAGGTCGGCGGCGACGGTGTGTGGTCCGAGGCGGGCGGCGCACCAGTCGGAGAGCTGGCGCAGCGACATCGCGGAGGCGGCGCCGCCGGAAAAATTGGCGATGCGATCCACCGGCGCGAGTGCGGGTGCGGCGAGTTGTTGCTCGAGGGCGGGCAGGAGGTCGCGCGGGTGGAGGCAGTCGCGCACCTGATGGCCGGTGCCGCCGAAGCCGATGTAGTTGAGCGGGCGGCGCTGCAGCCAGGCGTTGAGCCAGTAGGCGAAGATACCTTGGTCGGCGCGGCCGAATTGGCCGGCGCCGGCGAGGACGCCGCAGCGGTTGATGAAGACGGGGAGGCGGAACGTCTCGCCGTATTCGAGGGCGAGGGCCTCGCTGGCGAGCTTGGTGGCGCCGTAGAGCGAGATGGGGGCGGTGGTGGGAAACTCCTCGGTGAGGCCGGCGGCGCTGAGGCCGGGTGGAAGGGACGCGGCGGCGGGTGCGAGACGGAAGGCGCGATCGTGGGCCGCGATGGGCAGAGCGGCCAGCGGCGCGATGGAGTAGACGCGCGAGGTGCTGAGGAGGATGAAGCCGGCGCGGTGCTGTTTGCAGAACTCGAGCATGTTCACCGTGCCCGTGAGGTTGTGCTCGACGAGCTGGCGGGAGCTGGTGCGGCCATCGACGCCGGCGAGCACGCTCGGGTTGGCGGCGGCATCGATCACCCAATCGACGGCGGGCAGAGTCTCGAGATCCGATGCGGCACGGAGGTCGCCGTGGTGGAGCTTCACGCCGAGGCGTTTGAGCTCGGCGCGGTTGGTTTCGCTGCCGGGCCGGATGAAGTTGTCGAGGCCGAGCAGTTCGTGGCGCGCTCCGCTTTCGGCCAGAGCGCGCGCGAGCGTGCCGCCCACGAAGCCGCAGATGCCGGTGATCAGGATGCGCATGCGGGAGAAGAGAAAGTGAAAGTGAGAGTGAAAGTGAAAGGGAAAGTGCGCGGCGGGGCTGGGTTTTGCTCTTCCCTTCGGCTTTCACTCTCCGTTTCACTCGCGGCGATGAGCCAGCTGCGCGGTGACTACAAATCGGTCTGGAACTCCCTCTCGGGAAACAAGCGCGACGCGTATCTGGTGGTGTCGGGCTACACGGACGAGGACAAGTTCCACGCCGACGCGGAGGACACGGTCGACGTGCTGCGCGACACGGTGGGCGTGAAGCCGGAGGATGTTTTTCTCGAGATCGGCTGCGGGGTGGGCCGCGTGGGGCGCGTGCTGTCGCCGTTCGTGAAGGAGTGGATCGGGTGCGATGTGTCGGCGAACATGATCCGGCTCGCGGGGCGGCGGCTGCTGGGGCTGACGAATGTGCGCCTCCAGGAAATCTCGGGTTACGATCTCCAGCCGATCCCGGACGCGTCGGTCGACGTGGTCTACACGACGGTGGTGTTCATGCACCTCGAGGAGGGGGACCGCTACAATTACGTGCTCGAGGCGAAGCGCGTGTTGAAGCCGGGCGGGCGTTTCTATTGCGACAACGTGGATATCGCGTCGCCGGCGGGTTGGGCGGTGTTTGAGGAGAGCCGGAAGACCTTCAAGCCGAGCGAGCGGCCGGCGCAGATCTCGAAGGCGTCGTCGCAGCCGGAGTTGGAGACGTTTTTGAAACGTGCGGGGTTCGACCAGGTGCGCGTGGCGGGGCGGCTCGACTTCTGGGCCTACGCGTGGGGCACGAAGCCGGCGGCGTGAGTGCGCGGTAGCCGAGGGCTACCGGGAGCGCGCGCAGTAAACAAAGCGGCGCGACGGATCAGCGCTGCTGCTGTTACGGGTTGGCCGGAGTCGGAGCGGGGGCGGGTTGGTCGGATTTGCCTTCGGCGGCGCGGCGCTGGGCTTCCTCGTAGGCGCGGCGTTGGGCCATGCCGATCTCGAGCAGGTCGCTGACGAGCATGCGGGCATCGGTCTCGGCCTTGGCCTGCGCTTCCGGGGTGCCGATCGCGGGCGTGGGCTTGGCCGCGGCGCTGGTCTGCGCCGACGGGTCGACGGCGTTGGGCGCGGGCGCGACGGGCGCGACCTCGGGGGCGCTGGCCGGAGTCGTCGTGGGCAACGGCGTCGCGAAGCCGGCGGCGGGCGGAAGGGGGGTGACGGGAGTGGGGGCGTTGACGGGCCCGGAGGCCTTGCGGAGCGCGAGGGTCTTCTCGGCGCCGTTGATCTTCACGGTGACCTGCTCGACGCGTGGATCGTAGCGGAGGACGGTGATGCCCTCGACGGTCTCGTTGAGGCCGACCCAGCGATTCTTCTTCGCGGTCTTGTCGTGGAAAATGAGGGTGGTGCTGCTCCCGATCTGGCTGACGCCGGCGAACTCGATCGACTCGTGGGTCGTGGCGGCGGGACCCGCGGCGGTGCCGGCGGGCTTGAAGGGATTCTTCTTGGCCGCGGCCTCGGCGGTCAGCGCCTCGGCGCCGAGGGCCAAGGTGGCCGCACCGAGCGAGAGAAAGGCGATGGCGGCGGTGCGGCGCATGGTGGACGTCAAGACGCTGGGGCGGGGACGGAGCTACGTCAAATTTGCAGGCGGGAAGGCGGCGGGCCTCGGCCGGCGCGTTTTACGCCCGGCTCATTTGGTGGCGGCGAGCATGAGGGCGCTGCCGTGGACGTTGGGATGCTCTTCGGTGCGGAACTGTTCGAAGCCGAAGTGCCGCAGGGCGCCGAGGATCTCGGACTTCTCCATCCAGTAGCTGTAGATGTCGCCGCCGCCGCAGAAGCCCTTCCAGTCGAGCGATGGGCCGTAGTTGAAGCGGTGGACGGTGTGCTTGTAGCCGCCGTGTTCGAGGGGGAGCGCCTCGGAGAATTTCGCGCCGGGCACCGGGTTTTTCGCGACGAACTCGGGGTCGTAGAACACGGTCCAGAGGAAGAGGGCGTCGCAGCGCCGGGAGAGGAGTTCGAGCAGTTCGACGGGGTTGGTGAGGTGGTAGAGGATGCCGCAGGCGACGCCGATGTCGTAGTGTTGGTCGGTCGTGCGCAGGTGCTCGAGGCAGTCGCCGAGCAGGAAGCGGGCGCGGGGCATGCCGAAGAGTTCCTTGGCGATGAGGCACTTCAGGTAAGCGCGGCCGTTGGCCTCGACGGCGCTGATCGATTTGGCGCCGAAGCGGTCGAGGAGGAGCGTGTGGCCGCCTTCGAGCGGGCCGAGTTCGAGCACATCGCGCGCGGCGAAGCCGCCTTCGACGCCCATCGCCATGAGGTGGTGGTGCGCCCAGGTGATGCGCGGGTCGTCGAAGAGCGGCGTGGCGCCGGCCTTGAGTTCGGGGCGCGACGCCGGCGGCTGGGACGACCATTCGTTGGCGAAGAGATCGAGCGCGTTCTGGTCGGACGGAGCGACGCCGAAGAAGTGCTTGAAGTCGGACATGCGGAAAAGAAGGCGGGAGGCAGGAGGCGAGAGGCGAGAGGAAAGTGGGTGGGGTGTGGGAGGTTCGGGAAGGCGGAAGGGGGAAGGCGAAAGGCGGAAGGCGGAAGGG
>JACCDX010851519.1_pt1 | contig 11478 bp, 14 predicted proteins | sample 7449681 | NCBI WGS metagenome assembly JACCDX01 (sample SAMN15323450, study PRJNA562643) | freshwater metagenome | isolation source: river surface water | place: USA:Blue River Watershed | collected 2017-08-18 | reverse complement strand
TTGCTGGTGGAGGAGACTGGATTCGAACCAGTGTAGGCGTAAGCCAACAGATTTACAGTCTGCCCCCTTTAGCCACTCGGGCACCCCTCCAGAAGCGAGTCTTAGATTATGCCATCCTTTTGTGACAGCCCGCAAGTTAGCCGGAACTTTTTCACCATTCGACCGGTTTTTCTCCGGTTTTCGCCAAAAACGCATTGGCTTGCGCAAAGTGTCCGCAACCCAAAAATGGCACCGGTGGTCGCAGGGCCGACAAAGGCGAGGGGTGATTGGCCTGCAAAACCAAGTGCCGCCCATCAGGGGCAAAACTGTCGATGACGGATTTTTTGGCCTGGGCATGAGCGCCCCACAGCATGAAAACCACATGCGGCTGGCTTTTGGCCACCGCCGCAACCACAGCGTCGGTCAAGGCCTCCCACCCCCACCGGGCATGGCTGGCCGCTTGTCCAGACTCGACCGTTAAACAGGTGTTGAGCAACAAAACGCCCTGCCGCGCCCAGCGCTCCAGTGACCCATCTTGCGGCATGGGCAGGTGCAAACTGAGTTGCAGTTCTTTGAAAATGTTGCGCAAACTGGGCGGCAAACGAACCCCTGACGGCACCGAAAAAGCCAAACCCTCGGCCTGACCGGGGCCGTGATAGGGGTCTTGCCCCAAAATCACCACCCGAACTTGGCTCAACGGCGTTAACGCCAGCGCCTTGAAAGGTGTCGCGGGGTAAATCGTTTTACCGGCCCTTAAAGCCTCCTGCATGTGAGCAGACAAGGCGCGGCCCGTATCAGAGGCCAAAAAATCGCGCACCAAATCACCCCAGGCCTCAGCCGGCATCGGTCCCTCAGGCGGCCAATGTCGCAAACCGAGGGCAGCGCCGGCGTCATCGCCAAAGCCCAATGATTGCTGGGCGGGCAACAAACTCATCCGGCAAACAGTTTGGCCAAGGCCTCACCCGGTTCGTCAGCGCGCATGAAGGCTTCGCCCACCAAAAAGGCGTTCACATTGGCTTCGCGCATGCGCTTGACATCGTCCGGCGACAAAATGCCACTTTCAGTGACCAACAAACGGTCGGCCGGCACATCGGGCAACATGTCCAAGGTGGTCTGCAATGACACCTCAAAAGTTTTGAGGTTGCGGTTGTTGATGCCCACCAGCCGCGTTTTCAATTTCAGGGCACGGTCGAGTTCGACGCGGTCATGCACTTCAACCAAAACCGCCATGTCCAAACTGCGGGCCACCGACTCCATGTCGGCCATTTGTGCATCGTCCAAACAGGCTGCAATCAACAAAATGGCGTCAGCTCCCATGGCTCGGGCCTCGTACACCTGGTAAGCGTCGATCATGAAATCTTTGCGGAGCACGGGCAAATCGCAGCTGGCTCGGGCTTGCTTCAAATAATCCACACTGCCCTGAAAAAACTGCTTGTCTGTCAGCACCGACAAACAAGCCGCACCGAATTCGGCATAGCTTTGGGCAATGTCGGCCGGAATAAAGTCGGCGCGCAACACCCCTTTGGACGGGCTGGCTTTTTTGATTTCAGCGATCACGGCGGCTTGGCCCGCGGCCATCTTGGCCCGCATCGCCCCTTCAAAGTCGCGCGTCAAGACACGGCTCTCCGCGTCCGCCCGAACCATTGCCAATGGTTTTTGCGTCAGCGCGGCAGCCAACTCTTCGCGCTTGACCGCAACGATTTTGTCCAGAATGTCACTCATGTTTTTCTTTCTGTGCGGGCTCTGTGGCGCCGTCTTTCAAAATGCGAACAAATAGCCGGTGCATGATGCCAGCTGCAAGCAAGAACAGCGCGGAAACACCCCAAGCGATTCAAGCACCATCATCGCGCCACAACGCTTAAGCCGCAGACCGGCCAAACGCCACAAACTGTGCAAGCTTGGCCTTGGCCGCACCGGACTCAATGGCCGCACGGGCTTTTTCGAGACCCTCTGCAATGCTGCCAGCCACATTGGCTGCATACAAGGCGGCCCCGGCGTTGATCATGACGATGTCTCTGGCCGGGCCGGGCTGGTTGTCCAACACGCTGCGCAACATGGCCATGGACTGCTCCGGCGTGTCCACTTTGAGAGCCCGGTTGCTGGCCATGGTCAAGCCAAAGTCTTCAGGGTGAATTTCATATTCGGTGATCTGACCGTTTTTGAGCTCGCCCACCAAAGTGGCCGCGCCCAAGCTGATTTCGTCCATGCCGTCGCGGCCATAGACCACCACAGCATGCTCGGCGCCCAGGCGTTGCAAGGCGCGCACCTGAATACCCACCAAGTCTGAATGGAAAACACCCATCAGGATGTTGGGCGCACTGGCCGGGTTGGTCAACGGGCCCAAAATGTTGAACATGGTGCGCACCCCCAACTCTTTGCGCACAGGAGCCACGTTTTTCATGGCCGGGTGGTGGTTGGGCGCGAACATGAACCCAATGCCCACTTCTTCGATCGAGCGCGCGATTTGTTCGGGCGTCAAGTTGATGTTGCCGCCCAACGCTTCCACCACATCGGCACTGCCCGATTTGCTGCTGACACTGCGACCGCCGTGCTTGGCGGTTTTGGCGCCCGCAGCGGCCGCCACAAACATGGCGCAGGTCGAGATGTTGAAGGTGTGCGCGCCATCGCCCCCGGTGCCCACGATGTCAACCAAATGGGTAGGGTCGGCCACATGCACCTTGGTCGAAAACTCCCGCATGACCTGCGCAGCTGCCGTGATTTCGCCAATGGTTTCTTTTTTCACACGCAGACCCGTCAACAGCGCGGCTGTCATCACGGGCGACAACTCACCGTTCATGATCATGCGCATGATCTTGAGCATTTCGTCGTGAAAGATCTCGCGGTGCTCGATGGTGCGCTGAAGCGCTTCTTGAGGTGTGATGGGCATGATCGTGTTCCTTGAAAAAATTCAAACCAATGCGTGACTGTCAGCGTACGGCGGCATCTGCCAGCGCCAGCTTGACCCCAAAACCGACAAACATGAGGCCGGCAATGCGGTCCAGCTTTTGTAGGCTTTTTTGTACACGACTCGCGCGCTGGGCCAGCCCTGCAGCCGCCCAGGCCCACGCCATTCCCACCAACAGGCCATTCAGATTGAACAAGCAACCCAGCAGGATAAAGGTGAGCGTTGGTTCTGCAGCGTGCACCGGAATAAATTGGGGCACAAAGGCCAAAAAGAAAAGTGCCACTTTGGGATTGAGCAAGTTGGTGACAAATCCCTTGAAAAAGATTTTTTTCAAATCCACCACCTCTACTTGCACTGGCGGCTGCAACGCCTCATGTGCTGGGTCTGTTGCGCGCGACCACAACAGTTGCACACCCATGTAAACCAAATACGCTGCACCCACCCACTTCAGGGCATTGAAGGCCAAGGTCGATGTGGCCAACAAGAGCCCCACGCCAAAGGCAGCTGCCGCCATGTGCACACAACAACCGGCTGTGATGCCCATCACCGCCGCCAGCCCCGCCTTCACACCAGAGCGCAAAGACTGGCTCACGATGTACAGCACATCCGGTCCCGGCGAAAGGTTGAGCAGCACGCCCGAGGCGATGAACAAGCCCAAGTTGTCCACGGTCATCATGGGCGAACTAAGAAGTTCTTGAGCATGGCATGGCCATGTTCGGTCAGGATGGATTCGGGGTGGAACTGTACCCCTTCAATATCGAGTTCGGTGTGCCGAACGCCCATGATTTCGCCATCTTCCGTCCACGCCGTAACTTTGAGACAAGGCGGGCAAGTGGCCCGCTCAATGGCCAGTGAGTGGTAACGATTGACGGTGAAATTTTGCGGAAGACCTGCAAAAACACCCTCTTGCGTGGTGGAGATGACGCTGGTTTTGCCATGCATCAATTCTTGCGCGCGAACAATCTTGCCGCCAAAGGCCGCGCCAATGCTCTGGTGCCCCAAGCACACCCCCAAGATGGGCAACTGTCCTGCGAAATGCTGTATCGCTGCGACCGAAATGCCAGCCTCTGCGGGAGAGCAAGGGCCAGGGGAAATCACCAAACGATCGGGCTGCTTGGCGGCAATGGCTTCAAGGGTAATTTCATCGTTGCGAAAAACTTCCACCTCGGCACCCAACTCACCGAAGTACTGCACGATATTGAAGGTGAAGGAGTCGTAGTTGTCGACCATCAGGAGTTTGATTTTGCGGGCCATGTTCACTCCAAACCTTCTTCGACCAACTCGCTGGCGCGCAACAAGGCGCGGGCTTTGTGTTCGGTTTCACGCCATTCCATTTCAGGCACCGAGTCGGCCACCACGCCCGCTGCTGCTTGAACATACAAGGTCTGGTCTTTGATGATGGCGGTACGAATCGCAATCGCCACATCCATGTCACCGGCATAACTGATGTAGCCACACGCCCCACCATAAATACCGCGCTTGACCGGTTCGAACTGGTCAATCAATTCCATTGCGTGCACCTTGGGTGCGCCCGTCAACGTGCCCGCCGGAAAGGTCGCTTTGAGCACGTCCATATTGGTCATGCCTTCATTCAACAAGCCCTCGACATTGCTCACAATGTGCATGACATGGCTGTAGCGCTCAACCACAAAAGCTTCGGTCACCTTGACTGAGCCAATGTTGGCAATGCGCCCGATGTCATTGCGCGCCAGGTCAATCAGCATCACATGTTCGGCCCGCTCTTTCGGGTCGTTGATCAACTCTTGTTCGGCCGCTTTGTCTTTTTCAGGTGTGGCGCCGCGCGGTCGGGTTCCCGCCAATGGTCGAATGATGACCTTGGCGCCCTCTTCGGTTTGCTCTTGACGCACCAAAATCTCGGGGCTGGCCCCGACGACATGGAATTCGCCAAAGTTGTAGAAATACATGTAAGGGCTGGGGTTGAGCGAACGCAGTGCGCGGTACAACGACAGGGGACTTTCGGTGTACCGCTTCTTGATGCGCTGACCCACTTGCACCTGCATGAAGTCACCACCGGCAATCAGTTCTTTGGCCCGTTCAACTGCGCTGATGTAGTCGGCTTTGGCAAAGTCTCGCTCAGTGGGGTATGACTGACTGGCTTTGACGACGGGCGCACTGACCGAGTACTTGAGCTGTTCTTTCAAATCTCGCAAACGCTTTTTGGCGCCCACATAGGCCTCGGGTGTGGCGGGGTCGGCGTAAACAATCAAATACAACTTGCCCGACAAGTTGTCGATCACCGCCAACTCTTCGCATTGCAGCAGCAAAATATCAGGAGTGCCCAAGGTATCGGGTGGGCAAGAGTTCTCGAGTTTTTTCTCGATATAGCGAACCGCGTCGTAACCAAAATAGCCCGCCAAGCCACCGCAAAAGCGCGGCAAGCCAGGACGCAACGCCACTTTGAAGCGTTTTTGGTACTGGTCAATGAAATCGAGTGGGTTACCCATGGCACTTTCAATGACCTCGCCATCACGCAGCACTTCGGTCTTGGCCTGCCCACCAAAGCCACTCGCGCGCAACAACGTTCTAGCGGGCAAGCCAATGAAACTGTAGCGACCAAAACGCTCGCCGCCCACCACCGACTCCAGCAAAAAGCTGTACTTGCCGTTGTCCTTGGTGTGCGCCAACTTCAGATAAAGCGACAGCGGGGTCTCGAGGTCCGCAAAGGCCTCCAGCATGAGAGGAATGCGGTTGTAGCCCTGACTGGCCAGGCTTTTAAATTCAAGTTCGGTGATCACGGCATGAGCCTCCAAAGCGCTCGGCAACCTCTGTTGAGGTGCTGTTCATTCATCCAATTGCCCAGCCGGTGCTGGGCGCGGGTGGCGGGCAAGGCCGCACAGTCGAAGAGGTCAGACTGGCTGACGCCAGGGCCAGGCTCCCCGGCCTTCCGCTGGGGATTGGCTCGGCAGGCAGGCTGCGCTGAGGTGACTAGGAATGATGAACATGGTGCTGCTAGTGTAGCAAAGCCGGGTGGCGTTTTTAAGCGGATACCGTCCTTCAAGCCAACTTGGCGGGCACGCATGCAGGCAACTGGGCCAACGTGTCCAGCCAAGCCGCAGCCGGGGTGTCTTGCACGGGTTGCCCGTGGTTGTAGCCATATGTCACCAGCACCACCGGGCAACCCGCAGCATGGGCGGCCTGTGCGTCGTTGCTCGAGTCACCCACCATCAACACCTTTTGTGGCGCAAGCCCAAGGGCTTCACAGGTTTTGAGAATGGGCATGGGGTGGGGCTTTTTGTGCTCAAAGCTATCGCCGCCAAAAACTTGCGAGAAAAAGGTGTCCAGCGACTTTTCTTTCAGCAGACTCTGGGCAAATGACAAGGGCTTGTTCGTCAAACACGCCATGGGCAAGCCCCTGTCAGCAAAGGCTTGCAATGCGGTCAGCACGCCTGGATAGACATCGGCGAATTGACCATTGATGACACGGTAGTGGTGCTGATAACGCAACCATGCGCGTTCAAACAAGGCATCAACAGTCATGGCTGAGCACGTTTGGCCTTGCTCTTGGACCTCGGGCCTGGCCAGTTGGTGCGTCAGCAACGTTCGAATCAGGTGCTCTGACCCCTTGCCAATGGTTTGCTCGATCAATGCAGGGCTGACTGCGGGCAAGTCCAAATCGGCCATGCTGCGCTGCACAGCCACCTGAAAATCGCCCAAGGTGTGCACCATGGTGCCATCCAGGTCAAAGATCAGCGCTTCGATGCCTGTCAAGCCAGCGGACAACTCGGGCATGTCTCAGCCCAAAGCCAGGCGCATCTGGTCGATCACGGATTTGTAATCGGGCTTGCCAAAAATAGCGCTGCCGGCCACAAAAGTGTCGGCACCCGCATCCGCAACGCGGCGAATGTTGTCCGTCTTGATGCCGCCATCGACCTCCAAACGAATGTCACGGCCACTGGCATCGATGAGTTTGCGGGCTTGTTCGATTTTGCGCAAAGCCGAGTCAATAAAGCTTTGACCACCAAAGCCCGGGTTGACGCTCATGATGAGAATCAAATCAATGTCGTCCAATGTCCACTCCAGAACATCCAGCGGTTCTGCGGGGTTGAACACCAAACCCGCCTTCACGCCCTTGCTCTTGATCGCTTGGATGCTGCGGTGAACATGACCGCTGGCATCGGGGTGGAAACTGATCAAGTCGGCGCCCGCTTCGGCGAAAGAGGCGGCCAATGCATCAACCGGCGAAATCATCAAATGAACATCGATGGGCACGGCCACACCCGATGCCGTTTTGGCATGGGGTTTGAGGGCTTGGCAAATCATGGGGCCGAAAGTGAGGTTCGGCACGTAATGGTTGTCCATCACATCGAAGTGAATCCAGTCCGCACCTGCGTCAATGACGCTTTTGACTTCTGCGCCCAAACGCGCAAAGTCAGCAGAGAGGATTGAAGGGGCAATTCTGTAGGTCGTTGTCATGGCGTAATTGTCGCAGTTAACATGTGCAAATGTCCTCTTACAACGTTCAAATTGATGTGCTCCCACAGTACGTGGCCGAGCAGAGCGATCCCTTGCAAAAAATCTTTGCTTTCGCCTACACCGTGACCGTGACCAACACCGGCTCTGTTCCGGCACAGCTGATTTCTCGGCACTGGCAGATCCAAGACGAGAGTGGGCGCAGCGAAGAGGTCAAAGGCTTGGGCGTGGTCGGGCAGCAACCCCTGCTGCGGCCCGGCGAATCCTTTCAATACACCAGTGGTTGTCGCCTGCATGCTCCGAGCGGCACCATGCGCGGGAGTTACTTTTTTGTGGCCGAAGATGGCCATCGCTTCGATGCGCCGATTGACACTTTTGTGCTCGAATCGTCCAACTCCGGTCTGGCAGGTCGCACCCTGCACTGACCCCCTTGCGGTTAAGCTTCTGCACATGGGTGAATTTGATCTGATTGAACGCTACTTCAAGCGTCCGCCCCAGCAAGCGGCTGTGGGCATTGGCGATGATTGCGCCGTTTGGTCGCCCCGCTCCGGGCATCAATTGGCTTTCTCGGCAGACATGCTCGTGGAAGGTCGCCATTTTTTATCCACCGCCGATCCCTACCGTTTGGGGCACAAAGCCTTGGCCGTTAATTTGAGCGACTTGGCCGCCTGTGGCGCCACCCCTCAGGCTTTGTTACTTTCGCTGTCATTGCCCCGAGTTGACGAAACATGGCTGGCAGGGTTTTCAAAAGGCCTCTTCGATTTAGCGGATGCTCACGGTTGCGAATTGATGGGAGGCGACACCACCCAAGGGCCTTTGAACATCGCCATCACCGTGATGGGCGACATGCCAAATGGAGCTGCCATTTTGCGCAGTGGCGCACAAGCGGGTGACGATCTGTATGTGAGTGGCCATTTGGGTGACGCACGCTTGGCATTGGAGGCCTTTCGCGGCAGCGTGAGCTTGCCGCAAGCAGTTTTTGACATGGCACGACTGCGCATGGAAGCCCCTACCCCTCGCATCGCTTTGGGTCAATCTCTGCGGGGCGTTGCTCATGCCATGGCTGACATCAGTGATGGCTTGCTTGGCGATTTAGGGCACATCCTCAAAGCCAGTCGGGTGGGTGCAGAAATTGAGCTGTCGCTGGCCTTGCCCTTGATGCAAACACAACCCTTATGGGCCTGTCCTTCCGATTTGGCCATGACCTGCGTTTTGTCTGGCGGAGACGATTACGAATTGGTTTTTTGTGCACCCCCTTCTGCAGCAGAACAGGTTTACAAAGCTGCACAAGCCAGCCAAACGCCGGTCACCCGAATCGGTCGTATCACCGCCTCCGAGTCCTTGGTGATCCTCGATCCTTCGGGCCAGCGCGTGACCCGCCATTTCCGCTCTTTTGACCACTTTGCATGACGAAGAATTTGCAAGCGGATGATGCCGTGACTGTTCAACCCATCACCCGACCGACTGTTGCTTTCATGCTGGCTCACCCAGCGCATGCCATCGCACTGGGTTGGGGCTCTGGCTTGTCGCCCAAGGCGCCCGGCACGGTGGGCAGTTTATGGGGTTGGCTGTCTTGGCTGGTGCTGCAATCGACTTTGACGCAACCTGTCCAAGCCGTGGTCATTGCAATTGCCTTGCTGGTAGGTTGGTGGGCTTGCACAGTGACGGCGCGCCACATGGGTATCGCCGATCCGGGATCGATCGTTTGGGACGAAATCATCGCCATGTGGTTGATTTTGTTTTTGGTTATGCCCACTGGGTTTTGGGGTCAGCTAATTGCCTTTGTTTTGTTTCGTTTTTTTGATGCTGTTAAGCCAGGGCCCGTGGCTTGGGCCGATCGCTTGTTCAAAGGTTTCGGTTGGCGAGGAGGCTGGGGCATCATTTGGGATGACCTTGTCGCTGCCTTTTGCACTGTTCTCACCATCGCTTTATGGAGATGGTTCTGATGTCTACTTCGCCTCCACCCTCATTGACGCCAAAGTTAGCCGGTCATTTGCTTCGCCTTGGTTTTCAAATGAGCACAGCAGAGAGTTGTACTGGCGGCATGATCGCCGCCAACTGCACCGATGTGGCTGGCTCCAGCGCTTGGTTTGATCGTGGCTTTGTGACTTACTCCAACGCTTCAAAAACTCAAATGCTGGGTGTGCCTGAGGGTTTGATCGAAAGTCATGGCGCCGTCAGTGAGGCGGTTGCCCGTGCAATGGCCTTAGGTGCGGTGTACCGATCGCAGGCCGAAGTTGCGGTCGCAGTGACAGGCATCGCTGGCCCAACCGGCGGCAGCGCCGAGAAACCTGTGGGAACGGTCTGGTTTGCTTGGTGCATCCAAGGTGTTTGTACATCTGAAATGCGGCAATTTGAGGGTGACCGCGCCGCCATTCGGTGCGCCACCGTGGGCCATGCGTTGAATGGCTTGCTGGACCGTTTGCCTGAATAATTCCAACGCTTTTTTTTGGGATTGTAGAAACGAAAAAACCCTCCGAAGAGGGTTTTTTTGATGTTCAACCTGAGTTGAAATTTGGTTGCGGGGGCCGGATTTGAACCAACGACCTTTGGGTTATGAGCCCAACGAGCTACCAGACTGCTCCACCCCGCGGTATGTCTTGATTGTACCTTACTCTGCTGCTTGTTCGGCAGTAGATTCAGCGCGATCGACCAATTCAACCAAGGCCATCGGCGCGTTGTCACCCACGCGGTAACCCATTTTCAGGATACGTGTGTAACCGCCTGGACGCTTGGCAAAACGAGGGCCCAAATCGGCGAACAATTTCACGACGCTGTCGCGATCGCGCAAACGGTTGAAGGCCAAACGCTTGTTCGACAGGTTGTCTTCTTTGGCCAATGTGATCATGGGCTCAATGACGCGACGCAGCTCTTTGGCTTTGGGCAAAGTGGTCTTGATGACTTCGTGCTCGATGAGCGAGTTCATCATGTTACGCAGCATGGCGAGGCGGTGCTCGCTGGTGCGGTTCAATTTACGGAGGCCGTTTCCGTGGCGCATGGTGCTTACCTTTCTTTATTAAACAGGCAGCCGTATCAGGTACTGCCCGTGCACAACCCCGGATGCTTTCCGGGAACTTCGACTTATCGTTTTTCCAGACCTGCTGGGGGCCAGGCTTCGAGCTTCATGCCCAAAGTCAAGCCGCGGGAAGCCAAGACTTCCTTGATTTCGTTGAGTGACTTGCGACCCAAGTTAGGGGTCTTGAGCAACTCGTTCTCGGTGCGCTGGATCAGATCACCGATGTAATAGATGTTTTCTGCTTTGAGGCAGTTGGCCGAGCGAACTGTCAACTCGAGCTCGTCCACGGGACGCAGCAAAATCGGATCGAAGCTACCAGCACCACCACGTTGCGCAGGCTCATTGAAGGCCGACAATTCGCTGCCCTCGAGTTGCGCGAAGACGGCCAATTGTTCTACCAAAATCTTGGCAGAAGAACGCACCGCATCTTCAGCGGTAATGGCGCCATTGGTCTCAATTTCGATGACCAATTTGTCCAAGTCGGTACGCTGTTCAACACGAGCGCTTTCGACGGTGTAGCTCACGCGCTTGACCGGCGAGAAAGATGCGTCGAGAACGATGCGGCCCAAAGCCTTGGATGGCTCGTCAGCAAAACGGCGCATGCTGCCGGGCACATAGCCACGGCCTTTTTCAACCTTGATTTGCATGTCCAGCTTGCCGCCTTGCGACAAGTTGGCAATCACGTGCTCAGGGTTGATGATTTCTACGTCATGAGGGGTTTGAATGTCAGCGGCAGTCACGGCACCTTCGCCGTCTTTGCGCAAACTCAAGGTCACTTCATCGCGGTTGTGCAGTTTGAAAACCACACCTTTCAAGTTCAACAAGATGTTGACCACATCTTCTTGCACGCCGTCGATGGAGGAATACTCATGCACCACACCGGCGATGGTGACTTCAGTGGCGGAGTAGCCCACCATCGAAGACAACAAGACGCGACGCAGTGCGTTGCCGAGCGTGTGACCATAACCGCGCTCAAAAGGCTCCAACGTGACTTTTGCACGATTGGCGGCCAATTGTTCAACTTGGATGGCTTTGGGTTTCAACAGATTGGTTTGCATTCAGACTTCCTCTCAATACCCCCGGTTCGTTACACCGGTAAGGCTGATGAAGCACCCGGCCCACAATGCCTTGTGCGCCGGGAACGATT
>JACCDX010397898.1_pt1 | contig 11478 bp, 15 predicted proteins | sample 7449681 | NCBI WGS metagenome assembly JACCDX01 (sample SAMN15323450, study PRJNA562643) | freshwater metagenome | isolation source: river surface water | place: USA:Blue River Watershed | collected 2017-08-18 | reverse complement strand
TTAGTGTGCAACTTTTGTGTTACTACGGACAGCAAACCCAATAGCTACGTGCGTTATAAAAGTTACGCAAATTCAATAACTTAAGCAGAATGTGGTTACACAATGTGTGTGGCAATTTTAACAGTTAACAGTATTATTTCAGCATCACTCGCTCGCTAGTTAAGCAAACTACCACCATTCTGCGTTCTTGCACGTTTATTTCTAAATCAATTTGCCAATAAATCCAGTTTAGAGCCGCATTGGTATTAAAAACAATAACCATAGCAATATATTGGTAAGATTGTAGGCATAAATTAGGAGTAATTATGCTTACTTTAGAGCAAGTAAAGGATGTATTAAAAAGTAATAAAGGCAAATGGATTAAAGGCACACATCAAGGCAACGATGGAAACCAAGGCAATACGCTTGAAGCATTGCTTGGTGTTGCAGAAAACAATCTACAGTTACCAGATTTAGGGCAAATAGAACTTAAATCTCAAAAGAATGAAACAGGCAGTTTCATTACCTTATTTCACAAAGAACCACTACCAAATGCATCTGTGCCGAAAATAATAAAATCACTTGGATGGAAACATCAAAAAGCCGGAACTAAGTATGGCGTAGATGAAATGCGTTTTAGCTCAACAACATATGGGCACAAATTCACAAATAGAGGCTTTAGAATTGAATTAACAAAAGATAAGATTAACTTTGTTTATAACCCTAATTTTGTTAAGCGAGAAGGAAAAGATTTATCCAAAACCTATAGTAATTTAGGCGAGTGGATGGATGATGTAAGCAAAAGAGATTTACATTACAGCAAAGTAATGCCGGCTTACTGGATAAGAACTGAGTTTGAAAAGATCTGTATTAACAAACTCAACAATACCTTAATGTGCTATTGCGACACAAAGCAAGTTGAAGGTGAGCATTACTATAAATTTACAGATGCAGTTATTTACAGCAACTTTAAGAGCGAAAACTTGGAGAAGTTATTTCTTAAGGGTGCAATAGTTATGGATTTCGATGCAAGAACTAACCATAATCACGGCGTTAAATTAAGGGTTAAGAAAGCTAATTTAAGCGACTTATTTGAATTTACAGAAAAAGTTTTTTAATCAAATAAACTATCTTGTTTTAACTTTTTCTCCTTAATTTGCGGCTCCATTAAAAATGATTTAAGACGCTTTTGTGATGCCTTAATATACTTGTCAGATAATTCTATACCCACAAAGTTTCTACCTAATTTAGTTGCGGCTATTGCTGTGGTACCAGAACCCATAAATGGATCTAAAATAATTTCAGCATTTGTGCTGGATATGGCACGCTCAACTAACGAAACTGGAAACGGTGCAGGATGTTCATTCTTAACCTCTTGCGTAACTTCCCAAATGTCGCCAAATGAATTGGCACCTTTAGCTAAAACAAAATCTTTTTTAGCAATTAAATAAATTACCTCAAACGTAGGCAAAAAATAACCTTTATTAAAATTAATTCCACCTTTACGTCGCCAAATAATAATTTGCCTTACAGGAAAACCCGCAACGATATCTTGTCTATCTTGCAATAAACCAGCCTGAACACGCCATTTATGATTGTAAAAAATTGCACCATTTGGCTTAAGAACACGCATCATTTGCGTAAGACATTCTCTTTGCCAAGCAACATATTCATCGTGCGGCAAATTATCGTTGTATTCCGCATCTTCATAACCTTTAAGCAAAGCGGCGTTTGACCACTTCCCGCCCCTTCCATCTTTCATTCCATTGCCAGTTGAGTTTCGTAAATTGTAAGGCGGTGAGGTGACAATTAAATCAACACATTCATCCGGCATTCTAGACATCACTTCTTCACATCTACCGTTAATGAACTTATTAAGAAAATCTTTTTGCTTAAGAGCTTTAGCCATTTATATACAAATACCTGTTATGCACCACTACGATGCCTGTATTTTACGATTTCTTCTCGCATAAGTCTTCCTAATTATCCAAAATTAACGTAGATGGTGTATTTAAGTTGCACTTATATAGCTACACCCAGTTCACTTAAGCAAATTACGTGACTAGGGACAAACACTAATGACGATTTACAGAATATGGGCATATAACATTAAAAGCAATAGGTTTTAGTACTATTTTAATTGTTGTAACAATATGGAGAATTACAAATGGCTACAAGACAACGAAAAACATTAACAGCAAGCGATTACAAGGCAAAGCTAGAAAAAGCTAAAGCAACGATTAAAGCATTAGAAGAAAAAGCATTTGCTGGTGAATTGGATGAAATTATTAAAGGACATAACTTAGGCAGTATGTATGTAGAGATTAGGGCAAAAGTTGATAGAAGCGTTACTGATATCGCCATATTAAATGCAATTGCTAAGGCTTTAGGTATGAAGCGTATGGATATTAAGCAAGAAGAAGCTAAAACAAGAGCACCTCGCAAACCTAAAGCAAAATAATTTATGCCACGTAAGCCAAGCAAAACAATCGATGAGCAGTTATATGAAGCAAGGATGAAGATTGCTGAAGCTAAGGAAGAGTATGAAACTGCACTTTACTTAGAAACAATGCCAAAAAATGACCCTTACTACAAATATTGCTATACAACTTCAAACTGGAACATACCAGGAGAGCATCAAAGCGTGGATGCTTGGTTACGTGCAATTAAAACACATATGAATACACGTCCTACTACGTATGGCGGACAAAAGACTAACGCTTTAGTAATAACTATGTTTAAAGATTTAAAACCAACTAGTGAAGATATGTGGATTGACTACGTGACACGTAAATTACGCAAACTTGCCAAAAGCAGAATTAAGAAAGCGAAATGATAATGAACAATAAGCTAAGTGAAATAAATGACAAGTTAGCTGAGTTACTTAATAAAGGATGGACATTAAGTAATGAGGATTTATTTAACTTAGGAGTTGAATGTGGAAAAGAGCTAGCTAAAAACAATATAGAAACATATAGAGCACCAATTTGGAGCGAGCTTGAAAAAAGCAATACTAAGGAATTAGAAATACGCAAAGCTGTTGACAGAATTGAAGACTTTATTGCAACGCTAGTTAAGCTATCTGTTACCGCACATATGCAAGATGGAGCAACTTGGTCAATTGCTAAAGGCGGTGGTTACGGATTAGACAAATTTAGCGATGAAATCGTAGAAAAATACAATGTACAAGTTAGCAACTGCGATATGGAAAGTTATGGCGGTGAGTTTCTTGTAACTTTTAGTGTTGAAGGTGAATTGGCTAATTTATTTGACAAGCACAATATCTACAAAGAATTTACAGTTCGTATATACAACGACAATGGTGAAGAAGAGCAAACGCTATACGACATTAAAAAAGTAGATAGCTATATTGATGATGTTAGAAGCTATGTTAGAAATAGCAATGAGTGGGAGCTGGAAAAATATACAGATTTTTTACACGAAATAAGCAAGCCATACCTATTTCTAATTACAAAAAATATCTAGTAGCACTATGCCAGTTAAAGTGTATCCATACAAAATATACGATGTAAGTACTGACAAGGAAGTTACATCAAACTATCTAGCTACAACTGATGCAATTAAATTATTTAATGCAACGATTGTAGATAGAAGTGACTTTTATTACGTAAGTCTTGATGTGTTAGATGAGCACGGTAGAATTGATAAGGCTAAGCTAATTGAAATACTTAATGATAATTAGGCTAAGTTAACAGCTTTTCTCAGCATTTCATCATTAGCATCCAAATAAATTGCAGTTGTTTGTATGTTCTTATGTCCCAATAATTTTTGCAGTACACGTATGCTTACACCTTTATTAGCAATCTCTGTAGCAAATGTACGTCTACCTGAGTGACTTGAACAAGAACTTAAGCCAGCACCTTTGTAAATATTAAAGTACAACTGGCAAAGTGTATTTGGTGTAAATCCGTCACTATCCTCTTTTTGTGAGTAGATAAACTTAAGATTAACGTCTGATGGCTTATAAACTTTTGCGTATTGCTGTAATTCTTTTTGCAATTTATCACTAACAAATACTGTCCTTGCTTCCTTAGTCTTTGTGTTCTCTGCACGCAATCTAATTTCGTTACGCACCTTACCTTCTGTATCAATTACATCCGAATACAGTAAACCACTAATTTCACCGCAACGCATTCCGCTAAGCATTGATAAGTTAATTAACGCTCTATTCCGCAAAGCGTGTTTTCTTGTCGCTATGTAATCAAATACTCGACGTAACTCTTGCTGATTTAGTGTTTTTGCTTGCTTAGCCATTGTTTTTCTACCTAAATATAAGTTTGTAATAGCTATATATTGTTTTCTTTTGTTATTTTTTCCTACCTCTTTTTGTATTCTTTGCATTAAGTAATTTCTTTCCAATAATCAAGTGGTTACGTCATCTTCTAAATAAATGTTTATTTTTGTATAAAAGTAAACATTGTTGTATTTAGTAATCGTGTCGTCTAAATCCCACATTAATCAGCAGACTTGTTTAAAGCGTCTTAGTAGCGTTTTATAAGCTCTCAGCTACGCTTGTATTCAGCTAGGTGTTTTAAGTGCTTACAGCGTGGATTTGAGGTAATATGATTTTAATAATTAGCACTATTACAGCAAGCAGTTTTTATAGGGGAAAATAATGAGAAGTAAAAATATGCTTGTAGTAGCACTTTTAGCTACGCTATCGGGCTGTTCATCAATACAAAATCCATTTACGATGAATGTAATGCCCACGCTTACACCTGAAGTTATTGCAGAGAAAACTGATGATTGCTTAAAGAAGAACAGCATTCCTGAGTCCTATCCTCCTGAAAAGCCACAAATTGTGTTGTGCAAAACAAAATCAGTGCTGCCACCAGGATATGTTAGTCCAGTGCCGTATGTACGTGTTCTATAGCAATCACCGCAGCCGATTAATATCTTTTAACAACATCCTCAATTACCTTGCTCAGTTCTTCATAACGCTTATCAGCAAGTTTAGTTAAGTGCACTTCTTTAAGTCTGCCATCTGCTTTATCAGCTTTGTAAGTAAGTAGTTTTTTCTCAACTAAAAACTTTAATGCTTTGTGTAGTGTTGCTTGTGATGCTATGTGGTTGAGTGTAATTATGTCTTTTACATAAACTACTTTGCCATTGTGTATTGATGTAGCCACAATATCTAGTATTAATCTCTCGTCATTGCTTAGCTTGTGTTTTTTATTACTTTTCTCTAATACAGCTAGATATCTTAAGTATTTGTCCATTTGTCTCACATTTATATTTTTTGGTTGTGAAATCCTACATTACTCTAATTGCTGTAGCAATGTCATTTATCAATATTTTAGGTATAGCTTCGCATTAAGCATTAAATAGTAATGCTTGCTTGTTATCCAAATTGTCCAAATCTACTTAATTACAAGCTGTTTTCTACGCCAATGTCACTTAAGTAGATTTGGGGTTGTTTAATGCTTTGTATGCGTAAAGCATCTACGTTTCCAACATTTGCCTCTTTAGTAATGTAGTCAAGCCAGCCATAAGTGTTGTTTAGTGGTTTGATAACAATGCTGTGATGTGCAAAGTCGCAAGCCCACCAAGCTCGTTCTATCGTATTTCTAATGTCAATGCTTTGGGGTAAGTTACCAATTGCTAAATGTGCGTGTATGCGTGTGCGTTTGTCGCTGTTTAAACCTTCTATGCTTGTAAGCATTAAAGGTGCTGAATATGCCTTAGTAGTTGTCCGTTTTGTGTCTTTACCAAATGCCATAAAAGCCAATTTTGAGTAGAAATAACGTAATGTATCTTCTGCCACTTCCTCGTTTAACCATTTCCAATCGCCCAAAACCTGCTTATCTGTCCATTTCCAGCGTTCTGGTTGGTACTTTTGGGCAGAGACAAATACGTTATTAGGGTTTTGGGTGCATTTTTGGTAGGTTTTTGGTAGCACGTATGCACGTGTTTTAAAAGTTACAGTTACAGCGTGTGTGAGGTGTGGATTGTAGTTATTGATTAACTCTACGTATTCCTGCTTAAGTGCTCTGGTATTAGACATACATTTATTTATGTATATCTAATAAAACCTATATTTTTTTAGCAAAACATTAGATTTATGGTGAGAAATGCTGGCAGATTTCGGTAGGAATTGCTAAAAATCAGCCATAAAGTAAGTATGCCCATTAACTTATAGGAGAAATTACAAATGAGCATAGTTACAAACTTAAAGCTAATCACTACCGTTAAATCCAGTGCTGTTTCACCAGTATTGCTACGTCGCAATAAGTTACTTGCTAAGGTACAGGAACAGCTAGATATGTGCGAAGCTAAGCGTAATCAACTACCTTATGCACCAAAACGTCTTAAAACTGTAGTTAATAAAGAAACTGGTGAACGCACTACTGTTGAGACTATTAAGCGTGTTAAGGAGTGGTTTTGGATTACGGAAGATGGCAAGATTAACCTAGCTGTTAAGTATGGTGCTAAAACGTTACCACTTAATAAGAAAGGTGCGAATGCTATTGAACTTATGAATGGTACGGCTTTGATTGGTACTTTGCACAAGTTAAAAGAAGCTGTGATTGCTGGTGAATTTGACGATGCTATTAGCGAAGTTAGCGATGCTACACGTAAGGCATTTAAAAAATAGTGCTAGTTACGTGCCCCATTGTTTTAAGGACTTGGGGCACGTAAATGTAATAAAACAGTAAATACTGTATGAGACGATATAAAGCGATTGTGAATGCGAGTGGTATGTGGGTTGAGACTATTTTGTATGCACAAAACCAAGCACAAGCATATAAGCTATTCCAAGCAATATTCGGCACTAGTAATGTGCCACATCAACCTACACAACTTTAGTACTATGAAGATATTTGAAATTACTGCTATTAAGCCACCTACTCCACAACAAGCACGGATTGATGCACTTAAGCGACAGAAGGATGCTAGTACGAAAGCATTAAAGGCTGAGCGTGATAGGCAGAAGATTGCTAAGGCACAGCAGACTATTGCTACTGTTAAGTTGGGATAAGTAAGCCGTCCTTAAGTGTATAACCAGCAAATGCATTAGCAATAAGTTTAGCGTCTGTTGTGTGATAGTACGTGTTTTCTATTTGCGTAGTGCTTGTTCCTGCTATTTCCGAAACTGATGTTGGTGCTAATCCGCTATTAACTTTACTTGTAATGTAATAGTGTCTAAAGCTATATGGCACTATGTTTCTCTTTGCTAAGTTATCTACTTCTGCTAATTTCATTATCTTGTCAAAATGGTAAGCAATTGCACGGTTACTTATTGCTGTGTCTCCGTTAACACTAAAAATTAACGTATTACCAAATTTCTTTTGCTCGTCTTTTTCTTTAGTTTTTTGATAGGCGGTTATGCGTGGATATTGCAATTTAAATAAGTCTTCAAAAAATCCAATATCTTTTTCCACAATCCTACGTGTTCTATTAACCTTACTAGTTTCAGCTCTAACAGTTAACTTTACTAATCCATAATCCTCGCCAGCAACCTTATGCTCAAACTCTTCGTAGTCACGCCACTCTAACTGTATTTGCTCGCCTCTACGCAATCCAAACATTAAGCTAATCATTAAGTAATAACCAGAAATTGCTTTAACTAAATTACCAGTTTCATTAATATTTTGCTGTGCATCTGTAATGTACTTTTCCAGTTCAGTGCGTATAGCCCTAACCTCATCATCCGTAAAGCTATTACGTCTTAAACTTTCATCACCTCTATCAGCACGTTTAAGTTTAGTAAATTCAAAGCCATCTATGTTTGTTTGCTGATGTTTGTAAAGCCACTTCATCATTGCATTAATAGTAGCTTGTTCGTTTTCTATTGTTGTGGGACTGATGGATTTTTTCTTGCCTACTCCTTGTTGCCTTGCATTAAAGTAATCCTCACAAGCATTAATCCCCAACTCTTTTAACTTTACATCACGCTTAATATAGTCAAGCCAATGCTCTAAGTGCGTCTTAATAGTGCTAAATCTACCTTTTGTAATACCTGTTACACCAATATGCTTTTCACGTTGTGCCAAGTACATAGCAACACCATCTTTAGCTGTTTTGCTAAAGTGCGGAACTCCAGCATATTCCTTAGCCTTAAGTTCGTAATAGTGTTTCTTAAGCTCTTCTTTAGCAGTATTTAAGTTAGTAGTGTTTAAACTTAAGCGTACATACTTACGCTCTTTAGCAAGCCACATCCTAAAGTGCCAATACTCTCCACGCTTGTAAATCACAGCGTCTTCAAATACAGCTATCTCTGTTCCGTTAGTCTTAACTTTTTTAGTTGGCATATTTAATTTACGTGTAGCTGTCTAATTTCATAGCTACAAAAATGTGTAACTATTTCAACAACTGTAAATTAAATTTATAATAATTACAACGACTTAGTGATTAGTGTGCAACTTTTGTGCCACTCGTATTTCCTTTAAAATCAATGACTTACAAGTGTGTTTTCACTCCCACTCAATCGTTGCCGGTGGTTTTCCACTGATATCGTATACAACCCGATTGATGCCACGCACTTCATTAATGATGCGATTAGAAACCTTACCAAGTAATTCATGTGGCAGATGAGCCCAGTGTGCAGTCATAAAGTCTTGAGTTTGAACCGCACGGAGAGCAACAACATATTCATATGTTCTACCATCACCCATCACACCAACAGACTTCACCGGCAAGAAGACAGCAAATGCTTGGCTAGTAAGGTCATACCAAGACTTCTGACTTGCTTCGTCGATCGTATTGCGCAATTCTTCGATAAAGATAGCATCGGCACGCTGCAAAAGACTAGCGAACTCAGCCTTCACTTCACCCAAGATTCGGACACCAAGGCCAGGACCTGGGAAAGGATGGCGATATACCATCTCACGAGGCAAACCTAATGCCACACCAAGTTCACGCACTTCATCTTTAAATAGTTCGCGTAATGGCTCGAGCAATTTAAGATGCATGTCTTCAGGTAAGCCACCAACATTATGGTGACTCTTGATCGTGTGCGCGCCCTTCTTGCCCTTACCAGCAGATTCAATCACGTCTGGATAAATAGTTCCTTGAGCAAGCCACTTTGCATTCTTAATTTTTCCAGATTCAGTTTGGAAAATTTCTACGAATTCCTTACCAATAATTTTGCGTTTTGCTTCTGGGTCGGCAACGCCAGCCAATTCACCCATAAAGGTTTCTTTGGCATCGACACGAATGACCTTCACACCCAAATTGCGTGCGAACATTTCCATCACCATATCGCCTTCATTGAGACGAAGTAAGCCATGGTCAACAAATACACAGGTCAGCTGATCGCCTATCGCTCGATGAATTAAAGCCGCAGCAACACTAGAGTCAACTCCGCCAGACAAACCAAGGATGACTTCTTCATCGCCCACTTGTTTGCGAATGTTCTCAACTGCTTCAGCAATGTAATCACCCATTACCCAATCAGGCTTGCACTTGCAAATCTCATGAACAAAGCGCTCAATGATTGCAGTGCCTTGGATAGTGTGGGTCACTTCTGGATGAAACTGGAATGCATAGAAACGACGCTCTTCATCAGCCATACCCGCAATAGGGCAAGACTCAGTTGATGCCATCAACTTGAATGACGGAGGTAATGTAGTAACAGAATCTCCATGACTCATCCACACTTTAAGAATCCCATGGCCTTCGCTAGTGGAGAAATCCTGAATACCTTTAAGCAAATTGGTGTGGCCATGCGCACGAACTTCAGAGTAACCAAACTCACGAGCCTTACCTAAAGACTCAGCGGATGCAACAGCTCCACCCAATTGAGTGGCCATCGTTTGCATACCATAGCAAATACCGAGCACAGGAACACCAAGCTCAAAAACAATTTGTGGCGCACGTGGACTGCCGTCTTCAGTTACTGAGCTAGGTCCGCCAGAAAGAATGATGCCTTTACCGCCCTGCTCTTGAATGAACTTGCGGATAAATTCAGGATCGCAATCGTAGGGATGGATCTCAGAATAGACTCGTCCATCGCGTACACGTCTTGCAATAAGTTGGGTTACTTGTGAACCAAAGTCGAGAATCAGTATTTTGTCGTGCACGAAAGGAACAGCCTTTATTTCAGCGTTTTTTAATTGTTAGTCAATATGGTAATTTGGCGCTTCTTTAGTGATCTTCACATCATGAACGTGCGACTCACGCACACCTGCTGAAGTGATTTCTACAAAATTGGCTTTCTCATGGAGCTCATCAATGGTTTTGCATCCAAGGTAACCCATGGAAGAACGAATACCGCCAGTAAGCTGATGCAAGATTGCTAATACGCTGCCCTTATACGGCACTTGACCTTCAATTCCCTCTGGCACAAGCTTCTCTGCATTCGCAACTATGTCGCTTTGGAAGTAACGATCGGCAGATCCATCAGCCATCGCGCCTAAAGAACCCATACCGCGATAACTCTTATAAGAACGTCCTTGATACAAGAACACTTCTCCAGGAGCTTCTTCCGTACCGGCAAACATCCCACCCATCATTACAGAACTAGCGCCAGCTGCTAATGCTTTTGCAACGTCACCGGAGTAACGTACGCCACCATCAGCGATCAATGGAATGCCTGTACCTTTAAGCGCAGTCGCTACATTCACAATTGCTGTAATTTGCGGAACACCAACACCAGCAACAATACGAGTAGTACAAATAGAGCCTGGGCCAATACCCACTTTCACACCATCTGCGCCATGATCGGCTAATGCTTTAGCAGCATCACCAGTAGCAATATTGCCGCCGATTACTTGCACATGAGGATAGTTTTTCTTAACCCACTTCACGCGATCTAAAACACCTTGGCTATGACCGTGTGCAGTATCTACCACTATGACGTCGACACCAGCGCGCACCAACAACTCAATACGCTCGTCATTATCAGGGCCAACGCCTACCGCCGCACCCACGCGCAGCTTGCCTTCGCCGTCCTTACAAGCATTTGGATGCTCGGTAGCTTTTAGAATATCTTTTACAGTAATGAGACCGCGTAACTCAAACTTGTCATTAACAACTAATACGCGCTCCAAGCGATGCTGACTCATTAAACGTTTTGCTTCGTCCAGTGAGCAACCTTCTTTTACAGTCACCAAACGCTCACGTGGAGTCATTTTGCTTTTGACTGGCGCATCCAAGTCTTCTTCGAAACGCAAATCACGGTTAGTAATAATGCCAACCACTTCTTTGCCAACGAGAACTGGGAATCCAGAGAAGCCATGTTCACGAGAAAGCTGAATAACTTGACGCAAGGTGACATCTGGACTGATGGTGATTGGATCACGCAGCACACCAGATTCGTAGCGCTTAACTTTCGCTACTTCACGCGCTTGCTCAGCAGGCTTTAAGTTTTTATGAATGATGCCAATACCACCTTCGCTGGCCATGGCAATTGCCAAGCGGCCTTCGGTCACGGTATCCATAGCTGCGGACACCAATGGTGTATTGAGTGAAATTTCTCGAGTTAACTTACTTGCCAAGCTGGCATCTCGAGGGAGTACCGATGAATAGGCCGGTACG
>JACCDX010274108.1_pt1 | contig 11478 bp, 6 predicted proteins | sample 7449681 | NCBI WGS metagenome assembly JACCDX01 (sample SAMN15323450, study PRJNA562643) | freshwater metagenome | isolation source: river surface water | place: USA:Blue River Watershed | collected 2017-08-18 | reverse complement strand
GGCGAACAAGTCCGGAGGTTCTGAGACGAACCGGGGTTTGAGACGTGTTTCGGGGGTAGGTGGCCAAGGGGTCAGTCATGAGCCCGTAGCAAAAAGCCCCGCGTGGTGCGGGGCTCTGAGCGACTGAAAACCCAACTGAGTGAGTTAGCAGGTCTTGTTCTGGCGGGTCATTGAAGATTCGAAACATCGCTCCGAAATACGAACGGAAAAATTTACTGATTCTGCGGACAGACATTAACAAATGACAATGATCAGAGGTGTTCGCATCAGAGCAACCCCCTGCTGCGGCAAGCTTTACGCGTCACCACGATACCTGACAATGAATTTCATGGCCTTTGCATTCTGGACCGACGGATGGCGAGAAAATTCACTAATGCCAAACGAGTCTGGTCTACGGCAATGCGACTGCGGGTCTTACATCAAATTGAAAGACATGATCGACATAGCCGAGGACGAAAATTCAAACCTCCCAAGGCTTAGTCAAATCCCTGGCCATCTCTTGCAAGATTGCATCAAGCAATCCAAAGATGAAGACATGGAAGTTCTAGCGAGATTCGCCTATTGGCGACATGCCAATCATGAGTACAGAGAAATTTACAAAGCCCATAGAGAAGCCGAAGAGCGTGAAAACCAAATGATTTGGGACTCATGGCAAAAAGAGACACAGAGCTGGTGGAAACGAACACTTCGATTACCTACCCCGGCATATGCAAGATCGGCAACAAGTCGATTTACAGTTCCCCCATTTGAGCCATCTGATTTACAGATCGAGAATATGACAATCCTGAGTGATAAGCTTTTGTCATTGCAAAAGAAGAGCCCGAAATCTTACGCTCTTGATTTGGCTGAGCTCTACAGAGAACTGGGAAGTTTTGAAGATGCTCAAGTTCAAATTAGCAAAGTACCAGAAAGTGAAGCAGGCAATACCAGCCGAGTGATTACCGAATACATAGAAAAGCGTGAGACTGCACTCATACGCTTTCGAATGTAATCGAATTTAATTAATTAATATAAATAACAAAAAGCTTTAAAAATTTTAATGCATTTATGCTAATCCGAATTAGCCCATCAGCCTTATTTGCAATTTCGATTGGATTGCCATCAAGAAAGTAAATTTTTCGCTTAGTCGTTAGCCAGGATTTGTGCAGCCCTAGCTTCTTTCGAATAGGCATCATTCCAGGTCTAGATATTGCAACCTTCGCACCACTTCCTCGGCTAGCCGCAGAAAGCGTCATTTACAAATAGCAATTATTTTTCGGAAAATCAAACTGACACACGGATCGTAAAATATATGGGCCAAAAATCAGATGAGTATCGACTGATTCGAAAAAATCTAATTCAGTTGAAGGATGAAGTTGCGCAGAATGAGGCGCGCCTAAATAAACTACTACCCAAGGTCATCAATGAAAACATTGAAGAAGCCTTAGAAAATGAGGCCTTGCTCCAGATTGAGCACCCCAAGGGACTGAACAAAATCGCATTTCGCAATTTTCTGTGTTTCGACAAGACGGCTGAAGACATTGGATTAGATTCAGTGCCTATCACTCTGATCGGAAGTGGCCCATGGAATTATGAGGAGCTACGGACCTTTCTAGAAGAAAAAGGGTTTGAGTGTGTTTCAATGGATCAGGGCGAAAGTGTCCTGGTGCTAGGTGAAATTGAATGCACTGAGGAAGACATTCATGATTTCATTTCCAACTCAATTTCTGACAGATCTTCCCCCAAAATCTATACCCAAGAAATGTTCATCTACCACCTGATCAGTGGCGAAGATCCCTTTGCGGCGTGGTCAAGAGATACTTTATTGGATGCCGTTGAAGGACATCAGGGAATGGATTTTGTGCTCGCATACGAAGGGCTGTCATGGCCAGATGAATCTGACACAGATGATGAGGATTACACAGTCTCAGAAATGGATACTGGAGACTGGAGCAGTGAATCTCCACTGAAGAAACTAGGTTACACAGCAAAGGATGGCGCTCTATCCGATCGAGAAAGACGTGAGATTTTGACATGTGCTTTTGAAGACTCGATTGAAGATTTTCTCTCAGATGAGCAAGAACGCCGATACTGGGGACGAGAACGGTCAACACAGAGGCTATATGCGATTTCAAGATTTATCAATTGGCTTGCAGAGTTTCAAGGAAACCAAAAGCCTCTTGCCTATGAGAAATGGCGATCCGATCTCGAATGGCTAAAAACTCGTTTCTATGACAAGCGAATGCAGTTTCAATGGCCTACGAGCACGCAGAAATATTCGCATTCCGGGAATCGCAATAATTTTGCTGCAAAGCTTAGAACAAGTCTTAGGCCGCTATATTTTTCACAGCTTTATGTTGGACAGCGGGTGTACCACGAACACTTTGGGTGGGGCGAAGTTTCCAAATTGTATTTTTCAAATCAGTCGCCTCGAGCAGATGTAGCGTTTAGCTCGCCGCATGGAACTCGGATGCTCGACATGAGCGTAGCCAAACTATCCAACTAAAAAATATTTTTCCGCGGTAGGTTGGAGGTGAAGCTGGCGACGCCCCCCCTCCCCCTAACTGTACTACTGCGCAGGCTCAAGAAACGAGCCTTCCGGCGAGTACGTTTTCATTCGATGATTGCCGCCTTTTGTTCGGGCAAATTTTCGTTTGGACGCTCGGGAAAAATACAGGCATATTATGAATGAAAGAATGTTTTTGACCCGGCTATTCAGCCAAGTTTTCGTATTAGCAAGTGCTGTGCGTGAATACCGCCACCACTTCGGCGCAGAAGATAACAAACCTCTTTGAGACATTCGATGTACAACTTTATCGATTTGTTAGCACTTATTGATCCTTCATTAAAAGCGCTAAGCGGTGTACCCCTCGGTATTTTCCTGCTTGTCGTGCTGGGGACGCTGATATTTATTCTTGTTTATCTAATAAGATCTATAAAAATCTATCGCCAGTTGACGGGCGTCATCAGCGGGATCCGCCAGTTGCAGCGGGAGCCGGTCCCGTATGAGCGAGGTGCGGTCGGCCGGTTGTTCGCCACAGAGCCGCTCAAGCATCTCTGGGATGAATACAACGACACTCTGCACGAAGTGCAAAAAGCTGCCGCTGGCGAGGTTCAATTAAAAGAGACACGCGCGACGATGCCGGCCGAGGTGTTTTTTACGCGCGAAGTTTTGGTCGACAATCGACTGTTCGATGACTTCGCCAAGCATTTGCCGGGATTATTGACTGGCCTGGGGATCATCGGCACGTTTGCAGGCCTGCTTGAAGGCCTGCAAAACTTTAATCCCACCACTTCGGCCTCGGCCGTGGCCGGCTTGCGCCCCTTGCTCGCCGGCGTCAGCCACGCGTTTATCGCCTCAGCTGCTGCGATTGGCTGCGCGATGCTGGTCGTCGCCTTGACCAAAACCTTACTGACCTATTTCTACAATTTGGTCGAGCAGCTGACGCACGGGATCGATAGTCTGTATGCGACCGGGGCAGGCGAAGAATATCTGAGCCGACTGGTTCGGGCATCCGAGCAAAGCGAGGCCCATGCTGCGCAGCTGAAGGAGGCGTTGGTCGAAGATCTGACGCAGCTGATGACCAATCTGATTGACAGGCAGATCGCCGCTCATCAGCAAGTGACGCAATCGCTCGGTGATCAAATCGGCACCAGCATTGCAGCGGCGATGGCAGAGCCGATGCGCAAAATTGGCGACGCGATCGAGACGACTGCCCGTGGCAATGGCGACCAGGTCACCTCAATGCTGGAGTCCTTGCTGACGGCATTTATGGCCAAACTCGAAGATACGTTTGGCGGCCAAATCCGCGGTATCAACGAACAGATGGAACGGTCAATGGCGGCGATGGCTGCCGTCCAGCAATCGTTGCAGTCATTACTTCAGGACGTCAAGACCGCCAATGAGCAGGCGACCTCGCAAATGAGTGGCAAGCTTGAGGAAGCAATGCAGCGGGCGTCGGACAACCAGCAACTGTTGACCAACCAGATGCGCGAGTTCGTGGAGGAATTTCGTAAGCTCGTCAGCGAAGAACAAGCCAAGTCTCAGCGGACGATGGATGAAGCCGTCACCAAAGTGTTGACTGATGTGGCGACCTCGATGGCGGGGCTCGAAGCAATGCGCCAGTCGGCGGCCGATGCAGAAAATGGTCGCAATCAAGCGCTGGCGCAAAAGACGACCGAGTTGGTCGGCGGGCTGTCGAGCCAAGTTGACTCACTGTTACAACAAGTGGCCGATCAGGTAGGCAAGACCCAGCAAAACATCGATGCAATTTCACAGGTATCGCTGCGGGCCATTGACAGCATGAGCACCGGCGCCCTGTCGATGGAAGCGGCGGCAACCAAATTCGAGACTGCCGGCCAGGCAGTCAATGGGGTCTTGGATCGCTCCACCCATCTGTCGCAACAGATGACGGCCACCGCCGGCACCCTGCAGACGGCTGCCGGTGCGGTTCAGCGCGGCTTTGAGCAATATGACAGTACCCGCAAAACCGTCGAGACCCATGTCACCGCACTGACGGCTTTGATTGAGTCAGCCAAGCGCGAAGCCGGGTTATCGAAAGATTTGATCAAGGCCATTCAAGACGGAGTGACGTCGCTCAGAGACGCCGAGGCCGCCAGTCGCGCCCACCTGGAAGACGTCAATGCTGCGTTGACGAAGGCGTTCGAGGAATTCGGCACGCAATTAGTGTCTCAAGTGAAGAAGACGATCGCCGAAACGGATCGCCACCTGACTAGTGGGACCGGTCACCTCAATGGCGTGGTGCAGGAACTGGCCAATGCCGTGCATCGCATGAAGAAGGCGTGAGATGCTGGGGCGAATTGTTCTTAAGCGCGGGGCAAAGTCCGAAGGCGAGAGTCCGTTTTGGATTTCGTTCTCTGATTTGATGAGTGCGCTGATGACGCTGTTTTTGGTCGTCATGGCCGTGACCCTGGTGACGATTACGCAGTCGATCTCCGCCGAAGATGCGGCCAAGATCCAGCGCGAGAAAGACATCAAGTCCGTCATGGCACAAATTCGCAAGGCGTCCGAAGGCAAGCCCGTTGAAGTCAATGAGTCCACGTACAAAATCGATTTGGGCGAGTTGGTGCGGTTCGATAGCGGCGACTTCTCGCTCAAGCCTGAAGCGGCGCGCTTCTTGCGCAGCTATGTTCCCATTCTGCTGCGCGCCCAAGCCTCGCCCGAAGGACAGCGCTGGATGCGCCGCGTCGTCGTTGAGGGCTTTACCGATCAGACAGGCACGTATCTGTACAACTTGGACTTGAGCCTGCGCCGCAGCCAATCGGTCGTCTGTGCTTTTTTTGCCAGTCCGGGTACCGACGAGGCCCCGCTGTCCGTTCAGCAGTTGGCCGACATTCAGAATTTGTTCCTCGTAGGCGGTTATTCATTTAACTCCGTGAAAGCCGACAAGGCTGCTAGCCGGCGGGTCGAGTTGAAGATCGAATTTTGGGCTGTTGGCGAACAATCCAAAGCCGCCGCACCGGTGCTCGCGGTCAAGATGAACGGATTTGGCAAATGCTAGCCGACGACGCGTTGGCCGCGTTGACACGCTCGCTGGCATCGCTCCTGTCGTCATGGCGACTCGAGGCCGCAAACCAGCAGTGGGGGCAGCCCGAGCAGGTAGAGCGCGTCGCTCATGAGGCCGAGCGACTGTTTCAAGGCTATGCCAAAGCGCAGCCAAGCAAACAGGATGCCTATGCCGCTGCCTTGGCTTTCCTACGCGGGCAGGCGCTCGACGCCTGGCAGCGCGACCGGATTGCTTCGGCGCTGGCCGAGCCCATCAAGGAACGATCGAACTCGACCGTGCTCGGCGACACTCGCCTCGACCAACTGCTCGCCGCGTACCTGGCCGAAGCCAAACAAGGCCAGTTGTGGCGACTGACCTGGTACGGCTTATTGAGCTCGTACTTTGCTTTTGATCCGCAAGCATCCACACCGCAGGCTAACCAAGGGTGGCAACAATTGCGGTCATTCCTACAGCAGACCTGGCCGTGGATCGATGGCCAAGCCGGTCAGGCGTATGTGCCCGACTGGATTCGCGTGCTGCGCAAGGAAACCGACGTCTTGGCCGAGACGCCCGCTCAAAATTACGCGCGCGACTATTTGGCCGGTGACGAGAGCACGGTCCAGCAGCTGGCAGCCGATTTGGGCATCCCGCCGAGCAGTTGGTTTTGGCATGCGCTGGTCGTCGGCGCCGTCGACGCGGCGGCCAACGCCTCAGATGCAGCTTTCATCGGCCATATCCCGCGCCTGCTGCAGCTGATTGCGTCAAAGCCGGCGTTTCGCGATTTGGCGCTTGAGACGATCCTCACCCGCTACCATCAATGCCGCGGTGCGCCGCCGCACGAACAGTTGCGCGATTTCGTCGTGCAGCCGACGGTGTGGAAAAATCCGAAGCTGCGCTCGGCTGGCATGGCTACCGGGTGGAACCGAGTACCCGAGGCGGTATGGCAGATGGTGCTCGGGTGGGTGAACGAGCGCAACCTGAAGGATTTTTTCGATATCCTCGCCGCGCGCAACAATGCCGATCATGGGCGACTCGCGTTCTGGTCGCAGTATTTGAAACAGATTCATTGGACGCGCCTCGTCTTTAGTGCCGACACGATGCACTTGCAACGGCGCGATACGGCCGTTCGCAATTTGATCGCCCGCGAAGAAGGGGCGTATGCAGAGATGCGCGGTAACCAAGCGGTAGATGCCTTCATCATGCGTATCGGCGACTATGTCGCGATTGAATTTAGCAAGCCGCCCAACGCTGCCTATGTCTACCGGACCGACGCCTTGAAGTTTAATTTATATGCGCGTCACTACGATGGCGACACCGGCGACTTGAAGTACGGCTTTCATGAGCAACAGCCGATCAAATTCATCCACAAAGACGGCTGGGACCAAGAAGCTAAGCGCGTTCTGAAACGACTGGGCATTTATCCCGATGCCGACGCGCCGGTGCCCCATAGCGGTGTCCGTCGCGCCGCACCGCCGCCCGCAACGACACGATCGTCGAATGCGGCGGCTCCCGGTGCTCGGGCGGTGCGATCGACGCTCGGCGGACAGCTATCCCCGCGCGGCGCTTCCTTCACGATGGCATCGCTTGAGAAGCTCGTCGCTGAGTTTCCCGGCACGACTCTCGTCGACAAGCGCCACAAGCAAGATGGGCGCTTATGGATCGAGTCGACGCAGATGACGCGTTCGCTGAGCTTGAAACTGGCTACGCTGGGCTTTAAATGGTCAAACAAACGAGAAGCCTGGTACTACCCCGAACCTTAATCAATGCGACTGTCTGAACTTTTCCGGCGCGTGCCGCGCGCTGACGTCCCTGCCCCACACCGGTTGGTGCCGCAGCCGGCAGAGGCTGGCATCGTCATTCCGTTTCCGGCACCCCTCGATCCCCCCTCAGTGACGCAGCTGATGGTCGCGCATGATGGTGGGCCACCCCATGATGTCATCTTGAGCACCTACCTCGCGCAACTGGTCGATGACGGCCAATGCCAGTTGACGTCCTCGCACGCGCTTATTGCCTGGGATGACCTTTACGCGCTACTGGCGTCGCCTGACGCGGAGGGATTGACTGCGCTCTTCAATTTGCCGGCGATTTCGTCGCTACGGCCGATCGTTGACTGTTTCAAGACGCTGGCCGATCCCGATTTTGCGTTGACGCCGGTCGGCTGGACCGACGGACACGCCGACATCCCGGTCGATCGCCGTCTGGGCCCGCTGCTTTGGGTGCGCGGCCAAGCCATGCTGCTGCCGGCGGCGAGCTGGGCGGTGCAAGCGCAGATCACCGCCTTTAATGCACGCGCTGCATCCGAGCGCACGCAGCATGAAAACGAGTTAGGGTGGGGGCGGATTCGTGCAGCGATTGATCGGGCCGACGGGTTGTATGCGAGCCGCTATTTGGAGACGACCTATGTGCTAACGCCGGAGACGCTGCGCCTGCCGCTGGCCAGAACGCAGACCGCCCTGGGCCGCGTCCTGACGGTATCCCCGACGTTCGAAGGTGCGCCGGACGGTTGGCTGGCCGCCTTTGACGGTTACGCGCAGGTGCAGCCGCACTACAACCTGACTTCCGGCGGTGGCCGCGTGCGCATCGTATTGGCCGAGCCGGTCCGCAGAGTGCTGGAGGTGATCAAGCGCGAGATGCCGGCACGGCGGGTGGCAGGTGCGCGCGCCGAACAATTCATGCACAATCCGTGGGCCTTTCTCGGCGAGAGTGCCACCAAGGTCATTCGCGAAGACGACTTCCAACAAGACCGCGGTGAAGCGGGCGCGGTAGCAGCGATCTTCAGCCTCGTTTCCCGAGTTGATCAGGGACGCATTGTCCGCGTCGACCTCGGGGTCACCGAGCACTTCAGTGATGGGTCGGCCCAGACCGATCTGAAGCACTTGGAGAGCCCGGCCGAATTGCTCGCGTTTTTGCACGCGTTGGAGCGTGGGTTGCGCGACGGGCGTGAACGCTTTCCCTGGGACGAGTACGATCTGACGCTTAATTCTGAGGCGACCGTGCAGCTCGAGCTCGGCCAGCAATTGCACCACCTGTGGGCGGCACAGCCCGCTGAAGTGATCGCCTTTGACGATATCTATGAACTCGACGGCTACAGCGAGCGAATCGAGGGCATCGGCGCGGCCAAGGCGATTTATGTGCCGGTCTTCCAGCGACCGCACCCGCCGGAGGCGGACGACGGCAGTTGGACGCCGACCGATTTAACCCCGATGGTCCGGGTCACTCTGCAAGGCCATGAAGGGCAGGTCCTCGTGCCTTTGACGACCGGCTGGGTCGATCAGTTTGACCAGCGCGTGGCCGCAGCCATTAACGCAGGCGAGCCCACGGTGGCCGATCCGGCCTTACCCACGCCTCTGCCCACTGCCCAGGCCAAGACGCTGGCCGAAAGCTTTACCAGCATGCTCAGCGCGCAGGCGAGGGTCAAGGTCGATCAAACCACTGTCGCGCGCCAAGCGAAACCACCGAAGCAGACGCTGCTAGTTAAAACGAATTTCGTTGACATCGACTATGTCGAAACGCGCAAGGAAGCCTTGTTTGTCGCACCCGACACGGCGCCGCAATTGCCGGCAGCACTACGTCCCGGGATCACCCTGAAGGCGCATCAGCGCTATGGCGTGGCCTGGTTCCAGCATCTAGTGTCACGCAGCCCGGCCGATTGTCGCGGAGCGTTACTGGCCGACGACATGGGGTTGGGAAAAACGTTGCAGTTATTGACGGTGCTGGCGTGGTACTACGAGCAGCACCCGGAGGCGCCGCCGTCGCTGATTCTTGCACCGAAAAGCCTGCTGGAAAATTGGGAAAACGAGACCCGCCGCTTCTTCCAGCCTACTTTCCCGGAACTCCTGGTACTGTACGGCGAGGCACTGGCCCAGCGCAAGCAACCGTTGGCCCTCATAGATGGCCAACTGCGCGAAAAGGGGATCGTTGAGTTGCTCAAGCCGCACTGGCCGGGGGCTGCCAAAGTTATCGTCTCGACCTATGAAGTGCTTACCGCGTTTGAATTCTCGCTGGCCAAGCAGCCGTTTGCCTTTGTCATTTGCGATGAAGCGCAGCGGATCAAGACACCCGGCACGATGGTCACGCTGGCTGTCAAAAAATTGCATGCACAATTCCGCGTCGCCTGCACCGGCACGCCAGTCGAGAACAACCTAGCCGACCTATGGTGTTTGTTCGATTTCATTCAACCCGGGTTGTTGGGCGCGCTCGACCATTTTGGGCGCACCTACCGTCGACCGATCGAATGCGAAACGAGCGAACAGAAAGAGACTCTGGGGCGGCTGCAGGCACTGATCGGCCCGCAGACCTTGCGGCGGACGAAGGTCGATATCGCCGCCGATTTGCCAAAAAAGCTCTTCGCCCATAAAAAGGCAGTGTCCACGACGGTCGATTACAAGGCAGCGTTGGACGACGAAGACCTGCTCGAAATACCGATCTCTAACTACCAACGCACGCTCTATTTGGGCGGACTCAAAAGGTTGCAAGAGGCAGCGCAGGAGCGCGATGGCCGCAAGCGCGCCCAATTGTCGTTTGGCGCACTACATTTGATGAAGGCCGTTTGCGCCGAGCCGTACTGTCTGCCGGGCGCCAAGTTTTTACCGGACGCGGCCGGGCCTGCAGCGCATCTAGCAAATTCGCCAAAGCTGCAGTGGCTATTGGCACAGTTGCGTACCGTGCGCGACGCTGCTGAAAAAGCGATCATCTTTACCGAACTGCGCTCCGCGCAAGCGGCCCTAGCTTATTTCCTGCGCGAGGAATTCGGACTTAAGCCGTTTATCATCAATGGCGACTCGCAAGGTCGACAGGCCTATATCGACAAATTTTCGGCATCATCGGGCTTTGACGTGATCATCCTGTCGACATTGGCCGCCGGTGCCGGCTTGAATGTCACCGCGGCCAATCATGTGTTTCATTTCACGCGCGCATGGAACCCGGCGAAGGAGTCACAAGCGACCGACCGGGCATTTCGCATCGGTCAGCAGCGCGATGTGTATGTGTACTGCCCGACCATCGTAGCCGATGATTTCCATACGTTCGAAGTGCGGCTCGATCAGCTACTGCGCCGTAAAGCCGGCTTAGCCGGCGTAACCTTGGATGAAGGAACGTTGGCGGCCATGCTCAATGGCCCGGGTGATGAGGTCCGTCTGTCTGAATTGGTCAGTGGCGGCCCGGAGGGAGCGGCCTTGCCCAAACGCTATTTGACGCTTGACGATGTTGATCGGATGGATGGGTTCAGCTTCGAGGTATTCTGCTGCCTGCTGTGGGGAAAGCGCGGCTTTCAGGCGCAAGTCACGTCGAAACTGCGGGGCGACGGGGGCATCGATGTCGTTGCCTTCGCAGGAAAAACCGGCCAACTTTTGCAATGCAAATGCTATGGCAGCAAAACGATTGGCTCCGAAGCCTTGCAGGAAGTCGCGCTGGGTGCGGCACGCTATCAAGCCCGCTATCCGTCGGTTCGCTTCACCCGCGTGGCTGTCACCAATCAACGCTTTACCGCCGGCGCCCTAGAGCAAGCGGCCGCAAACCAGATCGAGGTCGTGGTGCGGGCGCAGTTGGAAGTCTGGCTGGGAGCTAATCCGATAACTAACCATGAGTTCGATGAAGCGGTCCTGAGCTGGAGCACTGTGCGTCAACAAGCGGCCTAATTTGTGGTGTGGGTACCGCAACTTTCACCCGGTTCTCGGTGGCGTGCAGGCCTGCGTACTTCGATCGGGAACATCATAAATACGGTTTATCTGGTCTGAGAAGGCGTGGCAACGCTGGTGGCCGCACGCTGGAGCGCCGGCCTCGACCACGAACGGCTTGATGAGCAGCTTGCTGCCGGACCTCTTCAGCCATCCAGCCCTTTCTCGTCAAACATGGCCGCGCTCCGAGAACTCCGATATACTTCCGATAACGCCGGAATGCTACCGACCGAGCCAGTTGCCCTGTTAATCCGCAGGTCCCTGGTTCGAGTCCAGGTCGGGGAGCCAAAAAATACGAAAGCCCGCAAGCGAAAGTT
>JACCDX011369779.1_pt1 | contig 11479 bp, 7 predicted proteins | sample 7449681 | NCBI WGS metagenome assembly JACCDX01 (sample SAMN15323450, study PRJNA562643) | freshwater metagenome | isolation source: river surface water | place: USA:Blue River Watershed | collected 2017-08-18 | reverse complement strand
GTTGGAAGCATTAGCCAAGCCGCAAAAATACTTCACAAAAGCCAATCATCAATCTCACGATCTATTTCTCTTTTGGAATTAGATTTAGGGATTAGGATTTTTGAAAGAAAAAAGTCAGGTGTCCTCCTACGTAAAGAAGCAGAACCTGTAATTTTTAGAACACAACGAGCACTGAAATTGATGGTGGAGCAACTTAAAAATATGGCTCACGTACCCACTCAGATCTTAAATGAGAAAAGATTAGAAGTATTTTTAGAGCTAGAGAAACTTCACCATATGCCTTCGGTGGCGAATTTACTAAACATTAGTCAACCTGCTATCTCGCAAACAATTCGCTTACTGGAACAAGGGTTAAAACAAAAGCTATTTATTAGAAATCAGGAAGGTCTAAGCCCCTCAAAATTCGCTCAAGAATTTGCCCTTCAAGTCAGAATGGCAATGAATGAGTTAAGAAACATTAGACCCGAAATTGCTCACTTGGATGATCGAGTCATTGGCACCGTTCATATCGGAGCACTCCCACTGAGTCGAGGGAAAATATTACCTAGCGCCATCATTCAACTTCATAAGCGATATCCAGATATCAATTTCGTCACCATCGAAAGTCCATTTGAGGATCTTGCTAAAGACTTGCGTTCAGGTGATTTAGATTTCATCATTGGCGCATTAAGAGAGCCAGAATACGCGAGTGACTTTAACCAGCAACCCCTTATTAGCGAGAGCTTATCTATTGTTGCAAGGAAAGGACATCCATACGCCAACAAAAAAGATATCCGCGAAATAATTAATTTGGCATCTTGGATTTTCCCTAGAAAAAAGTCTCCATCCAGAGTTCTCATAGATCAGCTTTTTTCAAAAATTAATATGACTATTCCACAAGCCTCAATAGAAACTGGCGATTTAGCAATTATCAGAGGCATTCTGTTAGAAACCGACATGCTCGCAATCGTGTCGTCTAATCAATTAATTTACGAGATCAATCGAGGCGAGATTATTCGGCTTGACATCAATCTACCAAAAACAGATAGACTGATTGGAATCACAACCAGAAAAAATAGCTTTTTATCACCGGCAGCTCAACTTCTCATCAAAGAATTAGAGGCTCAAAAAAATAAAAAGCCCTAAAGAAATTTAGGGCTTTTGTTTTTCTTCTACCAGGTAAGAATTATTTTTCTACGAAAGCTCTTTCGTAGACATAGTCACCCTGCACCCCAAGACTTGGAGACACTTTGAAACCTCTTGCATCTAACATCTCGCAAATCTCTTTGAGCATCGCAGGGCTTCCGCAAATCATGCCTCTGTCCGTCTCAGGATTTAATGGTGGCAAGCCAATGTCTTTGAATAACTGACCATTTTCAATTGCCGTTGTTAAGCGTCCAGTGTGCTTGAAAGCTTCACGCGTGACGGTTGGGTAATAAATCAGTTTTTCACGCACCATCTCACCCAAGAACTCATCATTCGGTAACTCATGGCGAATATAGTCTTCATAAGCCAACTCACTCACCAAACGCACACCGTGAATTAAAACAACCTTCTCAAATTTCTCATAAGTCTCAGGATCACGAATAATGCTCATGAATGGTGCTAGACCAGTTCCCGTACTAAATAAGTAAAGGTGTTTACCTGGATTGAGGTCATCAATCACCAAGGTACCCACTGACTTTTCACTGACCAAGATAGGATCGCCTACTTGGATCTTTTGTAATCGTGATGTGAGCGGACCATTCTCAACTTTAATACTGAAGAATTCCAAATGCTCTTCGTAGTTAGGGCTAGCAACGCTATAAGCACGAACCAAAGGTTTTCCCTCAACTTCGAGACCAATCATCAAAAAGTGACCGTTACGAAAGCGCAAGCTTTTATTTCTAGTAGTCGTAAAGCTAAAAAGTGTGTCGTTCCAATGCTTAACGCTTAAAACTGTTTCCGTCTGATAAGTTGCCATGATTCCTGCTTATTTTCAAAATGAATCCCGAAAGATACCTAATAACTAGATGTTTGGGAACTATGCATAACTTATATCGTTATATGAATAAGTCATTAACCGTCAACATCAGCCATGAAGCTGGTCATTTTACCCTCAGCAAGCTCAGCACCCTGCTTAACAGCCCAAAAACCACCTCAATCATTGCGCCAAATCAAAACCCGCAAAATCAGCCCAAAATTGAATTTAAGTTATTGATAATTAATGGTTTTAATTAAGTGTCTTCTAGGTAGAAACACGGCATAGGCACACGCTCTATATTTTTATATACTACCCACCGGTAATTACCTTTTTAATGATTTAACCGGAGAGAACTCATGAAATTAATCAGCGCATTGGTAGCATCAGCATTGATGGTATCTGCACCTGCATTCGCTTCAAAAGAAATCGCTACTAAAAACGCTTGTATGGGTTGCCATGCAGTTGATAAAAAAGTAGTTGGTCCTGCTTACAAAGATATCGCAGCTAAATACAAGGGTCAGGCTGACGCAGTGGACAAACTTGCTAAGAAAGTTAAAGCTGGTGGTTCAGGCGTTTGGGGTCCAGTTCCAATGCCAGCCAATGCTGGTATCAGCGAAGCTGACGCTAAGACAGTTGTTAAATGGATTTTGGATGGTGCTAAGTAATTAGCTTTCATCTAAACAAAAAGCCGGTCACTTCAAGTTGACCGGCTTTTTTATTTGCCTTGCTTCTGAATATGCTTCGGTCTTAGCTCTGCTCAAGGTAATCCAAAGCAAGAGCTTCAGCGACTTTAATGCCATCAACACCGGCAGACAAAATACCGCCTGCATAACCTGCCCCTTCCCCTGCTGGGTACAAGCCCTTGACATTCAGACTCTGAAAGTTACTGCCTCTGGTAATCCGTATAGGAGAAGATGTTCTAGTTTCAACACCAGTTAAAACTGCATCATGCATCGAGAACCCTTTAATTTGCTTTTCAAAAGCAGGTAGGGCCTCTCTCATAGCCTCAATGGCATAACTAGGTAATGCACTTGCTAGATCGGTGAGATGAACCCCCGGTTTATATGAGGGGATCACACTACCAAATTCTTTGGAGGGACGACCCGCAATAAAGTCCCCCACCAACTGTCCAGGCGCCTCATAGTTACGCCCACCCAACTCAAAGGCATGAGACTCCAGCTTTCTTTGAAAATCAATACCCGCTAATGGATTGCTGGCTGAGCCACCATAATCTTTGGGATCAACATTCACCACAATGCCAGCATTTGCATTTCTTTCATTGCGTGAATATTGGCTCATACCATTCGTGACCACTCGATTCTCTTCTGAGGTCGCTGCAACAACGGTGCCACCCGGGCACATACAAAAGCTATAGACCGCACGCCCATTCTTTGCGTGGTGCACTAACTTGTAATCAGCAGCGCCAATAATAGGGTTGCCCGCATGAGGTCCTAAGCGAGCACGATCGATAAGAGATTGAGGATGCTCAATCCTAAAGCCTACCGAGAAAGGTTTCGGCTCGATATAAACACCTGCCTGATGCAATGCTTGGAATGTATCTCTTGCACTATGTCCCAGAGCGAGCACTACATGGCTAGCCGCTAGCTTTTCACCACTAGCCAACTCAACCCCCTGAATGCCGCCATTCTGAATATCAAAACCAGTCACTCTTTGCTCAAATCGAATTTCGCCGCCCAGATCAATAATCTCTTGACGCATTTTTTCGACCATACCCACCAAGCGGAAGGTGCCAATATGGGGCTTAGCAACGTAAACGATCTCTGGAGGTGCGCCGGCTTTAACAAATTCTTGAATGACCTTGCGACCATAGAATTTAGGGTCTTTAATTTGGCTATAGAGCTTGCCATCTGAGAATGTGCCTGCACCACCCTCACCAAATTGCACATTAGACTCCGGGTTGAGGATCTTCTTGCGCCACAAGCCCCATGTATCTTGGGTGCGCTCACGCACCTGTTTACCACGCTCCAAAACAATGGGCTTAAAACCCATTTGCGCCAAAATTAAAGCGGCGAAGATGCCGCAAGGACCAAAACCAATCACCAGCGGGCGAGTAGACAATTTCTCAGGTGCCTTAGCCACATAGTGATAACTGGTATCCGGGGCTGGGCGCACATGCTGATCATGTGCGAATCTTTTTAAAACTTGCTCTTCATTTTTAACAGATAAGTCAATTGTGTAAATTAAGCTTAAGGCTGTGTTTTTACGAGCATCATGACTACGCTTAAAAACAGTGAACTCGATTAAATCTTGAGCACTTAGAAGAAGACGCTTTAATATAGCCTTTTCAAGCTCATCCGGAGCATGATCAATAGGTAAGCGCAGTTCAGTAATACGAATCATGGGCTATACGATACACAAAGCTGTCCAAAAGGTAAAAAAATGAGTCATCAGCCAGAACCTAACTACATCGAAGATACCCAAGATTGGCTGATCAAAGCAGTCATCGGCTTGAACCTGTGCCCGTTTGCCAAATCAGTCCATGTCAAAGAACAAATTCGTTATTTTGTTAGCTCAGCAACAACTGTCGAGCAATTACTCCAGGATCTTGCTAAAGAACTCGAGCATCTAGCAGAAGTTTCTCCGGAAAAAACGGATACCACGCTATTGATCCATCCTTATGTGCTTCAGGATTTTTTGGAATACAACGAGTTTCTAGATTTAGCTGATAGCCTCTTGGAAGATCTTCAATTAGATGGTGAACTTCAAATTGCCAGTTTTCATCCAGATTATCAGTTTGCTGATACGGAAGCAGACGACATAACCAACTTTACCAACCGTTCACCCTACCCTACATTGCATTTGATTCGCGAAGATAGTATTGATCGCGCAGTTGAGGCATTTCCAGAGGCAGAAGCGATCTTTGAAACCAATATGGACACCATGAGAAAGCTAGGTCTCAATGGCTGGAAAAAACTATTTAAACAGTCGTCTTAGATTCTCTTAAATAATCAACGAGACGACTAATGACAGGCACATTGGGTTTAGTCATATACGAAACTAAGTAGGCGGCGACAAAGCTGGCTGGGATACCGAAGGCACCTGAAGCAATAGGATCGATACCGAACCAACGCTCACCAAATACACCAGTAATCCGCGAGACAAATGGGTAGTTCAAGGCAATATAAGTACCACTCACAGCTAAACCTGTGATCATCCCGGCAATGGCACCCCACTGGTTAATTCTTTTGGAGAAAACAGCCAAAATCAGGACGGCAAAAAAACTTGAAGCTACTAAAGAGAATGCAGAACCCACCAAGAACAAAATATCACCAGGTCTTAATGAAGTGACATAAGCGGCGAATAGTGCAACACCCAACAAAGCAATCTTGGCAGTTGTCACACGCTTCTGATGTGACGCCTTTTTATCAATCATATGAAAATAAACATCATGAGAGATAGCATTAGCAATCGTCAGCAACAAACCATCAGCAGTCGACAAAGCGGCTGCTAAAGCACCAGCTGCCACTAGACCTGAAACCACATAAGGCAAGCCAGCAATTTCGGGGGCTGCCAATATGATCATATCCGGTGAAATAACGATCTCAGCCCACTGCACAAAACCGTCGCCATTAATATCAGCCAGCGACAATACCGGCGGCTCGAGCTTGCGCCATTGCAATACCCAATTAGGTAAATCAGTATAAGAAATGCCCACTAAATTCTTAAACAACTCTAACTTCACCATCGCCGCCAGAGCAGGCACACTCAGGTAAAAAATAACGACAAAAAATAGCGTCCAAAAAACAGAGTAACGTGTTGCTGTAACGCTAGGCGTTGTGTAATAGCGAGTCAAAATATGAGGCAGGCTAGCCGTGCCAAACATTAAACAGAAAATGAGCAAAATGAAATTTAATTGCTCAAGACCAGAAGCTCCCATGGCTTTACTTGAAATAGGCTCCATCGATGGCGTAGCTGTTCGGCTTCTCTGATAAGCCTCTTGCTTTTCTTTTTGCCATAACTCATACGCATCACCTGGGCTAGCTGGATAAGTTTGCAACTTCTTTTCTAAAGCTTTGACATCTTTGAGAGATGCCTGAGACATGCGAGCATCACGCAACTCTTTTTCTGCCTGTTTTTTGCCATCAAAATAGGATTGCGGTAATTGAGCAATTCTCTTTTCTAAATACTCCACCCGCTTTTGGTAGTAATCACGAACCTTCACCTCTTCGGCAGTCACCTCAAAATCACGCTCATGGTATTCAATCTCTTGAAGAACTTGGCCATATGTAGCCTGAGGTATGAATGAACTATATTTTTGATAAGAGATCATGCTTAATGGCAAGATCAAAGCAATGACCAAAATGATGTATTGAGCTACCTGGGTCCAGGTGACTGCTCTCATGCCGCCCAAAAATGAGCAAACCAAAATCCCAGCTAAACCAAAGAAAACACCAATACCAAACTCAACCCCAATGAAGCGGTTAACAATCAAACCCACGCCTTGAATCTGAGCAACCAGATACACAAAAGAGCAAAGAATAGTTGTGAAGACTGCCACTAAGCGTACAAGGCGACTACCACCCTCAAGACCTTGGCTATACCTGATCGCCAAGAAATCGGGAATCGTATAAGAACCAAACTTGCGGATATAAGGTGCGATGAGCATCGCCACCAAGCAAAATCCACCCGTCCAGCCAACTATAAAAGCCAAGCCTTTATAACCCGAACTAAACAGAATGCCGACTAAACCAATAAAAGTTGCAGCACTCATCCAATCGGCTGCGGTAGCCATGCCGTTGAATATGGCTGGCACTTTACGTCCTGCAATATAGTAATCCGTGATGTCAGACGTTCGAGACATTAAGCCAATACTGGCGTAGATGGCGATGGTGGCAAATAAAAAGACATAACCCAACCAAATGCCAGAGCCATTATTACTTTCCACCAAACCCAACATATAAACAAAAAATAGGAAGCCTGCCGTAAACAGCAGGTAATAAAAACCTATTCTTCTAGAGCGCGGTGAAGTTGACATACCTAGATTATTACCCAGCTTAAAGAAAAAAAGCCGGTAACTCGAAGAGTTGCCGGCTTAAATTACTACAGCTAATCAAAAGTACTATTAAATAGCTTCTTTCAACTGATCCAAAATCGCTGGATTTTCTAGAGTTGATGTATCTTGAGTGATCTCCTCGCCTTTCGCTAGAACACGCAATAAACGACGCATGATCTTGCCTGAACGAGTTTTCGGTAAATTGTCACCAAAACGAATTTCTTTTGGTTTAGCAATTGGGCCAATTTCTTTACCCACCCAGTTACGTAGGTCTGTCGCAATTTTCTTAGCTTCATCACCTGTTGGGCGCTTACCTTTAAGAACCACGAAAGCAACAATCGCTTCACCAGTCATATCGTCTGGACGACCTACCACCGCTGCTTCAGCAACCAATGGATTAGCCACTAAGCAAGATTCGATTTCCATCGTACCCATACGGTGACCAGAAACGTTCAATACGTCATCGATACGGCCTGTGATTGTGAAGTAAGCTGTGTCCTTGTTACGAATCGCACCGTCACCAGCCAAGTAGAGCGTACCACCCAACTCTTCTGGGAAATAACTCTTCTTAAAGCGCTCTGGGTCACCCCAAATCGTACGAATCATTGAAGGCCATGGACGCTTCACAACTAAGATACCACCTTGACCATTAGGCATATCACCACCTGCCTCATCAACGATAGCAGCCATGATGCCTGGCAAAGGCAATGTGCATGAACCTGGTACCAATGGTGTTGCACCTGGTAATGGAGTGATCATGTGACCACCAGTTTCTGTTTGCCAGAATGTATCCACGATTGGACACTTCTCGCCACCCACATTCTTGTAGTACCACATCCAAGCTTCTGGGTTGATAGGCTCACCCACTGAACCCAATAGACGCAATGTCTTTAAGTTGTACTTATTAGGGTGTACAGAAGGATCTGAATCAGATGCCTTAATCAAAGAACGAATCGCTGTTGGCGCTGTGTAGAAAATAGATACTTTGTGACGCTGAATCATTTCCCAGAAACGACCTGCATTTGGATATGTAGGAACGCCTTCAAAAACGATCTGAGTACCACCACAAGCTAGAGGGCCATAAGCAATATAGCTATGTCCTGTTACCCAACCAATGTCAGCTGTACACCAGAACACATCGCTCTGGCGTAAGTCAAAAGTCCACTTCATGGTCAACATCGTCCATAACAAGTAGCCACCTGTAGAGTGTTGAACACCCTTTGGCTTACCTGTTGAACCTGATGTGTAAAGAACAAATAATGGATGTTCTGCGCTCACCCACTCTGGCTCACACTTCTTAGGCTGACCAGCTGCTACATCATGCATCCACTTGTCACGACCAGCAGTCATTGGAATATCACCGCCCGTGCGCTTGTAAACGATCACATGCTTTAACTTCTCGCAATCACCTAAAGCAATCGCTTCATCAGCAATCGTCTTTAGTGGCAATGCTTTACCGCCACGCAACTGTTGGTCTGCAGTGATCAATGCCACAGCACCCACGTCAACAATACGCTCTTGCAATGATTTAGCTGAGAAACCGCCAAACACAACAGAGTGAGTAGCACCAATACGAGCACAAGCTTGCATCGCAACCACGCCTTCAATCGACATGGACATGTAGATCACAACGCGATCACCTTTTTTGATGCCTAGCTTTTTAAGACCGTTAGCAAATGTAGCTACACGATCATGTAATTCTTGATAAGTAACTTTCGTAACTTCGCCACCATCAGCTTCAAAAATAATGGCAGTTTTTTTACCTAAACCATTTTCGATATTACGATCGATACAGTTATATGAGGCATTCGTTAGACCATCTTCAAACCATTTATAAAATGGTGCTTTTGATTCATCTAGTACTTTAGTAAAAGGTTTTTTCCAATATAGATTTTCTTTTGCTAATCTAGCCCAAGTTCCGTCAAAATCTTTTTCAAAAGACTGACACATAGCGTTGTACTGCTCCATGCTTGAAATAGCCGCTTGCTTAGCAAAAGCTTTGGGTGGATTAAAAACACGGTTCTCTACTAACATCTGTTCCATACCGGACATACTTAATCTCCTACGATCTAGGCGTTTTTATACAGACTTTGAGATTAGGGCTGTGGACTGACAATTGACTGACAATTCTCATAAACTTAAGCTTAATAAGGGTTAGCCCTAGGGCATAAGCCCTTTAGAGCCTTGAGGTGAGCACCACTCTAGGCTGCGCAATATTGGCTACACTTATTCCTGTAAATGTCACTGTTCCCTAGGTAAAATATCACTCCTCACTTCAATAATTAACCAAAATATCTAACTATGAGCACAATTCGTCAAGACGACTTTATTCAAAGCATTGCTGATGGCTTTCAGTACATCTCTTACTACCACCCACTGGACTACATTACAGCTCTAGGCAAGGCCTATGAGCGCGAGGAAAGCCCAGCAGCTAAAGATGCTATTGCTCAGATTTTGACGAATAGCCGTATGTGCGCAGAGGGCAAGCGCCCTATTTGCCAAGACACAGGTATTGCGGTGGTGTTCTTAAAAGTGGGTATGCATGTCAAATGGGATGCCAAAATGAGCGTTCAAGAGATGGTGAATGAAGGCGTACGTCGCGCTTACAACCATCCTGATAACAAATTACGTGCCTCTGTTTTATTAGATCCAGCAGGTAAACGCACCAACTCTAAAGACAACACCCCTGCTGTAGTTCACTATGAAATCGTTGAAGGTGATGGCGTTGAGGTGATTTGCGCTGCCAAAGGTGGCGGCTCAGAGAACAAGAGCAAGATGTATATGCTCAATCCATCTGACTCGATTGTGGACTGGGTAATTAAGACAGTGCCAACCATGGGTGCAGGCTGGTGTCCTCCAGGGATTCTCGGTATTGGTATTGGCGGCACACCTGAAAAAGCAATGTTGCTAGCCAAAGAGTCGCTCATGGCACCGGTTGATATTCATGAATTAATTGCTCGCGGACCAAAGACACGCGTTGAAGAGCTTCGCCTTGAGATCATGGAGAAAGTGAATGCTCTGGGTATTGGCGCCCAAGGCTTAGGTGGCTTGACGACTGTTCTTGATGTAAAGATTCTGGACTATCCAACTCATGCAGCATCACTACCTGTTGCCATGATTCCGAACTGCGCAGCAACTCGTCACGTGCACTTCCATTTACATGGTGACGGTCCTGCAGTTCTTACGCCACCATCCCTATCTGATTGGCCACAAGTATCTTGGGCTCCAGATACAGAAAAATCAACACGCGTTAATTTAGATACATTAACGCCAGAAGAAGTAGCGAGCTGGAAACCAGGTCAAACATTGTTATTGAACGGCAAGATGCTCACGGGTCGTGATGCTGCTCATAAGCGCATCGCAGACATGTTAGCCAAAGGCGAAAAGTTACCGGTTGATTTTAAAAACCGTGTGATTTACTACGTCGGACCTGTTGATCCTGTTCGTGAAGAAGTAGTTGGTCCTGCAGGCCCAACAACAGCCACACGTATGGATAAGTTCACTGAAATGATGCTGGCACAAACTGGTCTTATTTCTATGGTGGGTAAAGCAGAACGTGGCCCAACAGCGATTGAAGCGATCAAGAAACATAAGTCTGCTTATTTGATGGCAGTTGGTGGTGCAGCTTATTTGGTTTCTAAAGCGATTAAAGAAGCAAAAGTTGTTGGATTTGCTGATTTAGGCATGGAAGCTATTTACGAGTTCACGATCGAAGATATGCCTGTCACTGTGGCTGTTGACTCTAACGGCACATCTGTTCACAACACAGGCCCTCAAGAGTGGCAAGCGAAGATTGGAAAAATTCCAGTCACTAAAGCTTAAGCCATACTTGGGGCATAGGGTAAAGCTTGGCAACGATTGGAGTTTTTGATTCGGGGATCGGTGGTCTAACGGTCCTGAACGAGGCTCTACGCCAAGCGCCTGCCCATCACTATATCTATCTCGCAGATTCAGCGAATGCTCCCTATGGCGAGCGCTCAACTGATTGGGTGGCTCAACGAAGCTTAGATCTATGTCACTGGTTGGTTCGTGAAGGTTGCCAAGCTTTGGTAGTGGCATGCAATACTGCCACCGCTGAAGCCATCGCCCATATTCGTCAGGAAATGCCTGCGATTCCGATTATTGGCGTTGAGCCCGGCATCAAACCTGCAGTGACTCAAAGCAATAATCGTAAAGTAGGCGTACTAGCCACCCAAAACACTTTAAAAAGTGACAAATTCAATGCCTTATTACATAGCCTTGAAGGTGATTGCGAATTTATCTCTCAGGCAGGCCTTGGCTTGGTACCACTCATTGAATCTGGAAAAATTGATACCCCAGAAACCAAAGCTCTTCTGACTGAGCACTTGGAAACATTTCAAGCCGCCGGTGTTGATACGGTTGTTTTAGGTTGTACGCACTACCCCTTCCTCACACCTCTCATCAAATCGATCCTTGGGGCTGAGGTCCAAATCATTGATACAAGCGAGGCAGTAGTTAAACAACTCTGTCGCCAACTCGATGAATACCAACTATTGCAGTCC
>JACCDX011360472.1_pt1 | contig 11482 bp, 10 predicted proteins | sample 7449681 | NCBI WGS metagenome assembly JACCDX01 (sample SAMN15323450, study PRJNA562643) | freshwater metagenome | isolation source: river surface water | place: USA:Blue River Watershed | collected 2017-08-18 | reverse complement strand
CTTATTCGAATACGATTAACTACATTCACGCTGTAAAATTCGATGGAACGAATGGTTACTTAACAATTCCTGACGCCAGTTTTTTAAATAACTCAAGCTACACAATTTTTGTTCTGGAGAAAAGAGAAAGTAACAAAAGCAATAATTACTTTATCGGCGACAGCACTTCAGGTAATGAATCGACTACCAATAAAAACTTAACTTTGGGTTATAGCGCTGATGGCACGATCAAACATTCTCAATCAAGCGATAATTCTTACACCAGCTCGATCACAACTTACGCGGCATCAAACGATAAACCCAGAATTTTCGCATTCGTTCACGATAAAACATCGGGCAAGAAAACTTACATTAACGGATTACTAGCAGCGACAAGCTCTAACACTGAGGATTTAACTGGAATAACTTCACTAAAAATCGGCAGCGGCTATCAAGGTCAGATTGGCGAGATTATTATGTTTGGGCGCGCGATCACGGCTGAAGAAAGACAATCTGTTGAAGATTATTTGGGTAAGAAATGGACCAGTCCGATTCTTCGAACGGTTGGAACTTCTGCCCTTGGAGCATCTTGTACTGGTGGAACTGTCAGCACAACTGGATGTCAGCTAACTTGCACAGTTCCAACGATGACAGGAATTACGACTGCTACGGTTTCAGATGGCAGTGGTTCTCTATCTTGTGATGCCACCAATAATTTTACGGGATCGATTGCATACAGCTGTTCGAATGGAGTATTTTCTGCAGGATCAGGATCTTGTACATGCAATAATGGATATATGACAAGCGGATCGACGTGTATTTCGCAAACTTGTTCTTTCTCGGGAACCAATGGAATTGCTGATGGAACTAGTGTGAATTATACTACGAGTTCAACTTCTCGTTCTTGCGATACTGGTTATACTGGAACCGTTACTTACACTTGCGCTGGTGGTGGTGCGGCCCCAGTGGTTACAGCAAATACTTGTGCAATTGCGCCTTGTACTGGAGGAACGATTACTACGACAACAATTTCTGGAACCAGCTATACGCTTCATAAATTTACGACATCTGGAAGTTTTTCATGTCCATCTACTAGAACTACTAGGATCTTATTGGTTGCTGGCGGTGGAAGTGCGGGAGCTAATGGTTCATATCCTAATGGCGGCGGTGGCGGTGGCGGTGTTATTGAAAACTCTTCTTTCTCGATCACGGGATCATCTTCTTATACAATCACGGTTGGAGCTGGTGGTGCAGCGAGCCGCAATAATGGTGGTAACTCGATAATAACTACAGGTGGTTCAGATCTTCTGACTGCCCTTGGTGGCGGTGGTGGCGGAACTGCGCCGGGAAGTTTGGCTGGTGGACTTAATGGTGGAACTGGTGGTGGAGCGGGTTTATGGTCATCAGGTTATGTAGGTGGAAGTGGAACAAATGGTCAAGGATATGCTGGTGGAAATTCCAATAATGGTGGTTTAGGAGGTGGTGGAGCCGGAGCTGGTGGTGGCGGCGGCGGCGCTGGAGGAGTTGGTGGAGCAGCTACTGGATCTGGATTTCCAGTTTATGTTGGAGTTGGTGGGGTTGGCTATCAAAGTGCTATCACTGGAACCAACACTTATTATGGTGGCGGCGGCGTAGGTGGATCAACAGAACATTCTTCTTCTTGTAGCACTACCCAAGCATTGACAGGTGGTGGAACAGGTGGTGGTGGAAATATTAACCAGAATGGAACTGATGGTCTTGGCGGCGGTGGCGGCGGTGCCTGCAGAAATGGCGGTACAAATAGTAAAGGTGGTTCGGGAGTTGTAATTATTCGTTACGCGAATTAGTTCTTGCGATAAATCTCGATCACATCTTCTTCTAATTCGCGAATTTCAACTTTCGCGAATTTATTCAAAACCTCATTAATCGAGGAAAATCCCATTTCACCAATCGCGGCAATTCCATCATTGCCGATGATTTTTTTGTTGCGAATCCACACCAATTCATCGACCAAATCTTGGGCTAAAAATTGCGTTGCAACATTTTGCCCACCTTCAACTAAAACCGAATTAAAGCCTTCAGCGCAAAGTTTTTGCAAAATATCAGAAATTTTTCCGCCTAAAATTAGCGGAGGATTTTGCGGATTCTGGAAAAGTTTTAACTCAGAATTAAAATCAGATTTATTGCTTATAATCACTGGTTTTGGTGAATATTCTTCCAGTCCCAAAATGCGGCAATCAAGGCTGGGATTGTCTTTGCGCACTGTGTTTGCGCCAACAATAATTGCATCATTTTTAGCGCGTAAAATATGAGAAAATTCTCGCGCCTTCTCGCCAGTAATCCATTTGCTGTCGAAATTTTTAGTAGCGATTTTGCCATCTAAACTGGTGGCAATTTTTAGGGTTACAAAAGGCAAACCACTAATTCGGCTTTTAAAAAAGCCGCGATTAATTTCGCGGGCCTCTTTTTCCAAAATTCCGCAAACAATTTCAATTCCCGCCTCTTGAATTTTTTTGATGCCGTTACCATTTACTCTGTAATCAGGATCTTGCGTGGCAATTACCACTTTTTTGAATTGGTATTTAATGATTTCATCGGCGCAAGGACTGGTTTTACCAAAGTGTGAACAAGGCTCTAATGTAACGTAAATTTCGGCGCCTTTCAAAATTTCTTTATTGCTGATTTTATCGATGGCGATTTTTTCGGCGTGTGGGCGACCATTTTTTGCTGTGACACCGCTTGAAATTATCTGTCCATCTTTAACTATCACACACCCAACTACAGGATTTGGCGCGGTTAATCCGAGATTTTTTTTCGCTAAATTTAAGGCGTAAGAAATAAACTTTTCGTCAAAATTCTTCATGGTTGGTAATAGAAATATTGGAGGCGTTTGTGACTTTTTATAACAGGCTCAGCTCAACGTAAAAATTTTGCAATCCATTATTGTTTTACTGCTTTGTGATTCTATTGTTAATGACCCTAGGAAATTAATCTCAAGGCATAAGGACTTAAGAAAGGATGCAGATTAAATGTTATAAAATTTTTTACTGTCTTATTTTTTGTTTGGTGATTTTTTCTTGTGTTGGGAAAGGTAGTGTTGGTGGTAACACTTACTCGCCGCCGATGCAATATTCTCCTGTGCATCCCCATTATCCGCAGCAGAATTATCAGTCTCGTCCTTATTCGGGATATTACAGAAATCCTTATTCTTACCCACCACAGAATTATTATCCTTATTACTACGATTCAGACCAATATTACGTTCCACCCAGAGCGTATCAAGGTCTTGAGGACAACTATTATGGCGACAGACCTATAAGATATCAGACTAATGTTACTGATGGATCTGGCGGAAAATACTGATTTTATTTAAGTGATGTTTTTACCAAATATAAAAAATATTAATCTTCAAAAACTCATGGCTTCAGGCTTTTTGTTGCTTGTTGTAAGTTCGTGTAGCAAAAGCGATCCATATCTTTACGACAGAACTGGTTTTGATCGTGATGCTAGGCCAGTTGTAGCTCCAAATCCGAATGTAATAACTTCAGCACCGGAATATTATCAGCAGCAACCACCATATGGTAGCGGTTATCAACAAGCGCCCCAGGCTTACGCTCCGATACCTTATCAGCCACAATATCCGTCTTATGGACAGCCAGTCTATCCACAACAATATCCACAACAAGGTGGTTCGCGCTATTATTCCAACCCTTACGCAATTCCGCCGTCTAATAATTACTATCCACAGCGTTATGACGTAGATCAATATTACGTTCCTCCAACTTACTACAATAACATAGAGCCAAATCAGCGCGGCTCTCACGTCAATTCATCGGGATCAACAAATTATTAATTTATGTCAGAAATAATCATTTATACCAAAGAAATCTGTCCTTACTGCGTTAAAGCAAAAGTGCTTTTGCAAAGAAAAGGTGCGAAATTTTCCGAGATCAAAATTACTGATGATGTTACCAGAGAAGAGATGATTAAAAAATCTGGTGGTCGTATGACGGTTCCACAAATTTTTATCGGTGAAAAACATATTGGTGGATGCGACGATCTTTATGAATTGGATGCCGCAGGAAAATTGGATGATCTGTTGCGCTCCTAAGTTTTGTCAATATCCTGATCTCTATTTAACTCTGGCGATAAATATATTAGAAAAATTGTGTCATGAAGATTGTAAGACAAAATCTGCATAAGTTGTTTTTATACGCAGTGGCTTTGTTTGGTATTTTAGTCTCTGTATCTTGTTCGAATACTAAAGATCCTGCTTACTATAACAGCGTTAAGCAATATCGACCGCCGCAACAACAAACACAAATGCGGCAACAATATTATAATCCTCCTCAATATTACCAACCCTACGCTTCTCCAGCTTCAATTTATTATCCACCGGTTGCGCCGCGTTCTCGCTATTATTCAAATCCTTATGCGATTCCAGCATATAGTAACTACGATTCTGACTATTATTATTCTGCGCCAAATTTTGCTAACTCTTATGAAGAGCAGCAAAGAGATCTTGAAGAAGCAAGAGCAAAATCGGCTGGAGTTGCGGATGAGAAATAAAAGTGACTAATTAGTAATAATTTTTTTATCCAGACACTTGTCAAAGAGTGAATGGTTACTATCTTCAATTATGATGACACCACGCTTCCAAAATCGTTTCAGATATTTTTCCCTTTAACTTATAAAATTTACCAAACATGAAAGTCAGACCTTTACATGATCGCGTTCTCGTTGAACGTCTTGAAGCCGAAAGCAAAACTGCTGGCGGCATTATCATCCCAGATACAGCAAAAGAAAAACCAGCTGAAGGTAAAGTTGTTTCAGTTGGCGAAGGTGCTCGTGATGAATCGGGCAAAAGAGTTCCAATGGATGTAAAAGTTGGTGATCGTATCCTTTTCGCAAAATGGGGCGGCACTGAAGTGAAGCTTGATGGTAAGGAATTAATTATCCTGAAAGAGTCAGATATTTTAGCGGTGATCGAATAAATTTTTTAACAACAAAACATTAAACACAAAATGGCAGCAAAAGAAATCCTCTTCGGAGTTGACGCGCGTACAAGAATTCTTGAAGGCGTGAATATCATTGCGGATGCAGTGAAAGTTACATTAGGACCAAAAGGTCGTAACGTAGTTATCGAAAAATCTTTCGGCGCACCGCGAATCACAAAAGATGGCGTGACTGTAGCAAAAGAAATCGAATTGGCTGACAAGTTCCAAAACTTAGGCGCCCAAATGATTAAAGAAGTTGCTTCTAAAACCAACGACATCGCTGGCGACGGAACTACAACTTCCACCGTTCTTGCTCAAGCTATCGTTCGCGAAGGCGTAAAATCAGTTGCCGCCGGCATCAATCCAATGGATTTGAAACGTGGGATTGATTTGGCGGTTGAAGCTTTGATCAAAGAAATCGGCAGAATGAGCAAAAAAGTAATCAACCAAGAAGAGATCGCGCAAGTTGCGACAATCTCGGCTAATGGTGATTCTGAAGTTGGAAATAAAATTGCTGAAGCTGTTCAAAAAGTTGGCCCAGATTCTCCAATCACAGTTGAAGAAGCTAAAGGTTTAGAATTCGAAGTTAACGTGGTTGAAGGTATGAATTTCGATCGCGGTTACTTGTCTCCTTACTTCGTAACCAATGCTGAAAAAATGACAGTTGAAATGGAAAATCCATTCATCTTGTTGTTCGAGAAAAAAATCTCCAACTTACAGCCAATGGTTCCACTTCTTGAAGCTGTAGTCCAATCAGGCCGTCCACTTTTGATTATTGCTGAAGATGTTGAAGGCGAAGCACTTGCTGCTTTGGTTGTAAACAAACTTCGTGGTGGTTTGAAAATCGCTGCAGTGAAAGCTCCAGGATTTGGCGATCGTCGTAAATCAATCATGGAAGATATTTCTGTATTGACTGGCGGACAATTGATCTCAGAAGATTTGGGCATGAAGCTTGAAACTGTTACTCCAGCTCAACTTGGCCAAGCTAAAAAAATCATCATCGACAAAGAATCTACAACTATCGTTGATGGTGCTGGAACTCACGAAGATGTGAAAGGCCGTTGTGCTTCAATCAAAGCTCAAATGGAAGAAACTTCTTCTGATTACGATCGCGAAAAACTTCAAGAAAGATTAGCTAAACTTTCGGGTGGCGTTGCCATCATCAAAGTTGGTGGTGCTACTGAAGTTGCGGTGAAAGAAAGAAAAGATCGCGTTGACGATGCTTTGGCTGCAACTCGCGCTGCGATGCAAGAAGGTATCGTTGCAGGTGGCGGTTCTGCTCTTCTTTTCGCTGGTCATGTTTTAGAAAACTTAAAAGGTGCTAATGACGACCAAACTGTTGGTGTGAATATCATCAAAAGAGTTGTTCAAGCTCCAATCCGTCAAATCGCTGAAAATGCTGGTTTCGATGGCGCTGTTGTTGCTAACGAAGTGCTTTCTAAAAAAGATGCTTCTTACGGTTACGACGCTCAAAACAACAAATATGGCGACATGTTTAAAGCTGGAATCGTTGATCCGGCTAAAGTTGTTAGAACTGCTCTTGAAGATGCGTCTTCAATTGCTGGTTTGTTGATTACAACTGAAGCTGCGATTATTGAGAAGAAAGAAGAAACTCATAGCCATGGTGGTGGCATGGGTGGTATGCCTGGAATGGGCGGCATGGGTGGGTTCTAAGCGACGGCTCCGCCGTAAAAATGTGCTAAACGCACATTTTTAGCTTAGAACGGGCGAGAGCTACGCTCCCGCCCCGGCGCGAGCCGTCTTGTCGCTTCAGCGACAAAAGCGGCGAAGCGTTGCAGAACTCAGAACAAAAAGCCGTACTCACAATTTGTGGGTACGGCTTTTTTTTAGAATTATTTAGCTTAACCAAGTCAGTTGTTAGATCTCCATATTTCCACCATCGTCATTGCGAGCGCAGCGCGGCAAACCAGTTTAGCACTCGGTTTTACTGTTTGGACGCGCTGCGCTCCCAATGACGATGTTGAGCATATCTAAGTTCCCACAGTATATCTTCTAGTAATCGAACCATCCAAGCCTTTCTCAACCAGTGAAGACAAAGCTTCCTCAGCAACAATTTTAAGTTTCATTTCCTCAGATTTTCCCTCGGAAATTTTTTGCCCCCAAATAGTTTCTCCAATCGAAAACTCTTCAAAACAAATAATAGTTGCTTGGTTTGGATCTTTCTTAAAATTCGCAATCACCGCTGGTTTGCCTTGATAGAGTAAGCTATTCCAAGTTTCATATTTTTCTTCAATCGGTGATTTTAGCGTTAAAATTTTCAAAATAAAATCTGATGGTGTTAAAAAATAAGCGTTACGATTTAAGAATTCGCGATGCCAATCAACTGAGTAAAGCGCTGCTGCAAGAGCGTCGCGAGCGGATACAGAATCCCAAATAATTTTTCCGGCGATTTTATTTTCAGTAATTTTTTCGATCGCAATTTCGAGTGGCAAAATTCTGGTCGGCAAATGCAGCAGAATTTTTTTGTGATCGCCAATTTTTAGCGATTTATCTTCAGATTTAGAGCCACAATATTCCAACCACTCTTCCGAAATCTGCAAAATCTTGCCGATGGTTTTTTTCTCTTCATCAATCGTCACCGGAAATGGTGTTGTGAAGCGATAAAATTCGTGACTATTTTTGCAATCATGCACCACTTTGTGCACAAAGAAAATTACTCGAAACATATTGTACAAAACCCACATGCTCGCAACCATTACAAGATCTAAGGTGTAGCCCGATTGCAAAACATCATTCATGTTGATTGCTTGATAATTTGGATCGCCCAAATCAAAGAGAGCCAAAAATCTTTCTTTCAAAAATAAAAACAGTGGACCGGTTTTAAATTCAGTTTTTCGCAAAGTGAAAAATGCCACGAGCACAGCAAAGACGCTCATCGCCAGTATAGTTAATTGCGGCAACATTAATGACCAATTTACTGCTCCTTTAATATTTTTTGCTGAGCTTGACCATTTTAAAGGTCGGTTAAACCATGCAGCACTTACTCGCAGATGAATTGGCCAACGAATCATCGAAAATATTTCGTTAGTCCAAAGTCGTGAAAATCCGCAGCCAATTTCTTGCAACATCACGTAACTAAAAAACGGAAAAGAAAAAGTAACAAGTACGTTGAAGACAGATATTTCAAAGGGTGAGAGGCCAAAGATTAAAGTGCAAATTGGTATCAGAAGTAGCAGCAATTGTTGCCAACCTTCAAGGCAATTGACAAATGGCGGCAGATATAAAAGGCGTTGAAAAACACTTAATTTTTTGCAGGAAAAAATTTTCTCTTCTTTGATGGCATGAATATTGCCATGTCCCCAACGGCGGCGAGTTTTGTAATATTCCGACAAGTCAGAAGAAGCGATTCCGTAAGCGATCGCCTCGTTTAAATAAACTGAAGAATAACCTAAAATATTCATTTTCATCGAAGTGTGAGTATCTTCGGTGACTGTGGCAGTAGGAATCCCGCCAATTTCATCTAAAACTTTGCGGCGATAAATTACACCAGTTCCAACGCAAGAAGCGTTATCAACGCTGTCGTAGCAAGGCTCAGAGAGGTTATAGAAATATGATTGATCACTCCATAAAGCGCCGGTTTTTTTGCAATTCATAAACTGAAAAGCGTTGGTGTTGTAATAATCTTGCGGCGTTTGCACCAGCGCAACGTTTTCGTCAGCAAAAAATCCTAGAGTAATATTTAAAGCGTGAGGAAGTGCGATATGATCGGCATCGAAAACCATTACGAACTCGGCTTTGCTATGCTCTAAACCATAATTTAAATTTCCGGCTTTGGCGTGAAGATTTTGCGGTCGTGATAAATAATTTATGCCCAGTTCGGCAGCGAGATTTTTAATTTCTTCGCGCCTGCCATCGTCCAAAACCCAAGTCTGGTGCGGATATTCGATGGCGGCAGCCGCCATTAAAGTGCGGCGAATAATGTGAGCTGGTTCTTTGTAAGTGGGAACAAAAACATCGACGCTGCGATTTTCTAAAACTGGTTTGGGCCGACGATTGGAGAAGCTCCACGATCTGATTATGATGTTGAACACTAAAATAAATCCGCAGATTTCAGCGAATAAATAGATCAGAGATAAAGTTAACGAGTCGTTATTTAAAATTGTGGCGCGCCAGAATAAATAAATAGCGTAAAATGTGAGATAAGAAATTGCGATGAAGCGACGCCAGTGTTTGCGCTGTTCGAAGCGCTCGAATATTTTCTGAGAGGCGGGAATTCTTTTTGCTGTCATAATTTTTAGAACAAAAAAAATGGGCGCGATAAAATATCGAGCCCATTTTCTTCGCAAATTTTAGTTATTAGAATTTAGAAGTGATGCCTGCAGAAACATATCCGCCATCATTTCCCAACATTCCGGATGATTTTAAATAACCACCGCCGACATAAACTTTGCCGATACCAACATCGAGATTAGCGAATTGTGCGCCGAATCTTTGTTGGTTGAAAGTAGTGTTACCAAGGAAGGCAACTTCAGGACCGAAAGTGAATTTTCCGAAATCCCAGCCTAAATAAGATTGACTCCAGTAAGAATGGTAAGGTGAGCTGTAATTTGAGACATTTTGGAAAACTAAACTTTTAGTTAGATTCAAACTAAGTTCGAATTGTCCTTTGCCGCCAGCTTTGCCGCCAGCAACACGATTGCCATTGTCGCCTTTATTTAGATCGTAATTTTCGTAAGTACCGCCAGCGTAAATTGTAGCGCGGCCGAATCCGAAATTATGTTGATAACCAGCCATTAAATCTGAAGAAGTAATTTGACCACGAACTCCACCACCAGTGACTGCAGGAGTTTGGTAAGTATATTGACCGTAAGCACCAGCAACGCGTAGAAGAACGCCGTCTTTTTCGATATTTCCGTTTAATGCAGTAGCGGCTCCTAAATAGCCATAATTGATGTTTCGTCCAGCGTTCACGCCAGCGAAAACTGCGTTACTATTTTGGGCTAAAGCTGCGTCAGAAGCGATAGCGAAGGCACCGATGCTTAGTGCGGTAGCGAAGATTTTTTTCATGATTTTTTGAATTTATTAAAAAAGAAAGTTGATCGCTGCGGTGATTTTTTGAAGTTAGAAAATATTTTCATGGCGTAAATTTTTTTCTTCAGCCCTGCTGTTTTTTGGGAAATTATTCCCAACCTAAAACTTCGTAACCTTTTTGATTTAAGCAGTTGGTGACATATCGTTGCTTCATTTGATCTGGTTTTACTTTATCTTCACCAGCTACTGAAAGTGCGCCCATAGCGGCTCCAACGCCAGCACCAATTGCAGTTCCAACCAAGGTTGATTTCATAGTGCGACCAAAAATCGCTCCTGTAGCAGTTCCAATTACACCGCCAACTACAGCTTTGCGACCCGCTTCTTTAGCGGCGCGACGTGCTTTGAATTGTTTTAGATATTCGTCAGCTTCAGTGCTGCAACGTTTCGATTCAGCTTCGGCGGCGTCTTTGCCGTTTTGCATGTAAGTTTGATTTTGATAAAAAATCGGTTTGTAAGAGCATGAAAAGATCGAAAGTGTGACGAGTAAAAGGACAAAATTTTTGCAGACAATTTTCATATTTTTAAAAAATTTGGTTAGGGGCTTTTAACCTCCTTTGCAAAAGGAGGTGGCGCGGCACGCGCCGGAGGATTTACTAGAATTACGGGGAGTCTAAAAAAATAAAAACTACCCGAAACTCTAGTAAATCCTCCGTCACGCCTTTGGCGTGCCACCTCCTTTTGCAAAGGAGGTTAAAAGCTACAGTTCAATTATTTGCAAAGAATCGTCGTTTAAATATTGCGGTGGAAGTAAGTCTTTACTGGTTGCACTAAAAAAAGCGGGAAGCTGCGACATTTTCACTTCGGCGAACAAATCAGATTTTCTTTTTTCGTCAAGATGTGAAACCACTTCGTCAAAAATTAAGACAGTTGGTTGGTTTTTATAATTAGCGGAAATCTTGGCGCGAGCCAATGTAATTCCAATCATGATCGATTTTTGTTCACCAGTTGAAGAGCGCATTGCCGACATGTTTTTTTCTGAAAAAATTGCGTCAAAATCGGAGCGATGAACGCCAAAATTAGTTTTGAAATTCGCTAAATCGAGACTGCGATTTTCGCATAATTTATTTTTGTAAATGTCCTCGATATGCAGAGCGCTTTGCTTCATCACACTTTCTTCAATGTCGCCGCTAACTTGTAATTTTGGTTTGGGAAAGTTTGAAGAAAAAGAGGAAATGGCGCGATTGAAAAAATCGACACCTTCGATGCGAGCAGATGCGATGGCCATTCCCAGCTCAACAATTTGATTTTCAATTACGTCTAACCATTTTTCGCCAACTTTTTGGGCGCCGTATTTTTGCAAAATTAACAGTCTTTCGCGCAGCAATTTTTGGTAATTATTAATGCGAGTTATGTGTTCAGAATCAATGTCGCAGACGATTTTGTCGAGATAATCGCGACGCTCAGATTTTCCTAAAATAAAAAGTTGTTCTAGTTGCGGAGTTAAGCAAATGAAATTGATGAGATAATTTCGCGAT
>JACCDX010362934.1_pt1 | contig 11482 bp, 8 predicted proteins | sample 7449681 | NCBI WGS metagenome assembly JACCDX01 (sample SAMN15323450, study PRJNA562643) | freshwater metagenome | isolation source: river surface water | place: USA:Blue River Watershed | collected 2017-08-18 | reverse complement strand
GTATCTGGCCTGAGACTTCCGCTTCCGGCAGCAGGCGCATCAGCGACAAGGCTGAGACGGTCTTGCCTGAACGCGATTCGCCAACCAGTGCAAATTTTTCGCCGGGTGCAATCGCGAAACTGACATCGTCCACCACGGTCGCGCTGCCAAAGCGCACGCTCAGATGATTGACCTGCAACAGACTCATGACTTCCTCCGCACATCGAGTGCATTGCGCAGGGCATCACCGATATTGGTCAGCAAGAGCAGTGTGATGGTCAGCACGGCAAAGGTGGACAGGGCGATCCACCAGGCATCGAGGTTGTTTTTTCCCTGCGCGAGCAATTCACCCAGGCTGGGTGTCGATGGCGGTACGCCGAGTCCGAGAAAATCCAGACTGGTCAACGCAAGAATGGCAGCGCTCATGCGGAAAGGCAGGAAGGTCACCACCGGCGTCAGACTGTTGGGCAGCACATGCCGCCAGATGATCTGCCAGTTCGACAGCCCCATCGCACGCGCGGCCTGTACGTAATCGAGGTTCCGGTTGCGCAGGAAATCTGCGCGCACGTAGTCGGACAAACCCATCCAGCCAAACAGAGACAGCAGCACCAGCAACAGCAAAATGCCCGGCTCGAAAATCGATGCAAAGATGATCAGCAAATACAGCTCGGGCATCGAACCCCAGATCTCCATGAAACGCTGGAACAACAGGTCGGTCTTGCCAGCGAAGTAACCCTGAATCGCACCGGTCACTACACCCAGAATCACGCCGGAAATCGTCAGCGCGAATCCGAACAGTATCGAAACACGAAACCCGTATAACAGTCGCGCGAACACATCGCGTCCACGATCATCGGTGCCCAGCCAGTTGTCGCCGGTGGGCGGCGCGGGGTTCGGTGATTTCGCAAAATAATTCAGCGTGTCATACCGATAATGATTGATCGGATAAATCGCCCAGTTACCGGGCTTCTGAAACTGCGACTGGATGAACGGATCGAGGTAATCTGCCGGCGAATCAAAGTCGCCGCCAAATGCTGTCTCTGCATAGTCGGTCACCACCGGGAACATCAGCTGTCCGTTGTAACGAGCGACCAGCGGACGGTCGTTGGAGATCAGCTCGGCGCCCAGACTCAGCACGAACAGCACAACAAAAATGACCAGACTCCAGTAGCCACGACGGCTTTGCCGGAAACGTCGCCAGACGCGCCGGGTCGGGGAAAGTGAAACCTCAGTGGTCACGGACGTGACAGCGTCGGCCGTATTCATCATCGCGCAAGACTCTCAAACTGAACGCGCGGATCGGCCCACACGTAACACAAATCACCCAGTAGTTTCACGACCAGTCCGATCAGCGTGAACAGGTAGAGCGTACCCAGTACCACCGGATAATCGCGGCGTACAACCGATTCGTAAGACAACAGTCCCAGTCCGTCGAGCGAGAACAGCGTTTCGATCAGCAGACTGCCGGCGAAGAAAGCACCGATAAACGCTGCCGGAAATCCGGTCACCAGCGGAATGAGCGCATTGCGAAACACATGCTTGTAGAGCACGGTCCGCTCAGACAGTCCTTTGGCGCGCGCCGTCAGCACATACTGCTTGCGTATCTCTTCAAGAAAAGTATTCTTGGTCAGCATGGTCATCACTGCAAATGAACCTGCCACCGAGGCCAACACCGGCAGCGTGATATGCCACAGATAATCCTTGATCTTGCCGAACCAGGACAGGGTGTCCCAGTCATCCGAGGTCAGTCCGCGCAGCGGAAACCACTGGACAAAGCTGCTGCCCGCAAAAACGACCAGCAGAAACACGCCGAGCACAAAACCCGGAATCGAATAACCGATCAGCACCAGCATACTGGTCACGCTGTCGAAACGGCTGCCTTCGCGCACGGCTTTGGCAACACCGAGCGGCACCGAAATGAAATAGGTGAGGAAAAACGTCCACAGACCGATGGTGATCGAGACCGGCAGCTTGGATTTCACCAGCTCCCAGACATCCATATGATGATAAAAACTCTGCCCGAGATCGAAACGGGCGAAGCCTTTGAGCATTTGGACAAACCGCTCCAGCGGCGGTTTGTCAAAGCCGTACAGCGCCTTGATTTCCTCCACGCGCTCGGCGTCGATACCCTGCCGACCGCGGTATTCGGCAGCGCCGGCACCCGAGGATTCACCTGCGCCGCCGGTCTGCCCTTTTTTGAGTTCAATCAGCGCCTGCTCGACCGGGCCACCGGGCACGAACTGAATCACCGCAAAAGTGATCGCGATAACACCCAGCAGCGTGGGGATCATCAACAGTGTTCTTTTTAAGATGTAGGACCAGAGGTTCATTAATTAGACTTCCGTGGTTTCATCTGCCACCAGCTCGAAATCACATACGGATCAGCCTGATAATACTTCGGCGTGATTTTCGGCATACCAAAACGATTGCGATACGCGACCCGGTGCGTTGCCGAATACCAGTGCGGCACAACAATGTATTTGTGCAGGAGCACCCTGTCGAGCGCGCGTGAAGCGGCGACCAGCTCGGCACGCGAGTCCGCCTGCACCAGCGCCGTGACCAGCTTGTCGACCACCGGATCCTTCAGTCCCCAATAATTGCTCGAGCCCTTTTCTTCGGCCGCCTTCGAGCCGAGCATGTCGAACATTTCATTCCCCGGGCTGGTGACATCACCGAAGCGCTGACTGGTCATGTCGAAATCAAATTCTTCCATTCGTTTTTGCACCAGCGCGAAGTCTGCCGTGCGCTGGCTGACCCGTACACCAAGCTTTTCCAGATTGCGTACATAGACCGCAATGATGCGCGACAGCGCTGACTGATCATCCAGGATTTCAAAACTGAATATCTCGCCCTTTTGATTTCGCAGCGCGCCGTCACGGTATTCCCAACCTGCTTCTTTGAACAGTGCCCTCGCTTTGAGCAGATTGTCGCGCAGCGACGAAGGCGCCGTCGTGACCGGCGGCCGGGGTACCGGGCCAAAAACGGCGGGATCGAGCTGATCGCGCAGAGGCTCCAGCAATTTCAGCTCGGCCTCAGACGGCGATCCTCGCGCTGCCAGCTCGGAATTACTGAAAAAGGAATCGATACGCACATACTGGCTGTAAAACAGCTGACGATTCATCCACTCGAAATCCAGCGCGAGCCCCAATGCACGACGCACCCGCGCATCCTGAAACTGCGGACGGCGCAGATTCATCACGAAGGCCTGCATGCCTGCGCCATTTGAATGCTTGAGAGTTGTCTTGATGATTTCGCCCGTGTCGAAAGGCTTGCCCTTGTAGGCGCGCGCCCAGTTCTTGGCGCGGTACTCGACTACGACATCGAATTCGCCCGCCATGAAGGCCTCCAGCCTTGCGACGTCATCTTTGTAGAAACGATAAATGATGCGATCGAAATTGAAAGCCCCGCGGCGGGCGGGCAAATCCGTGGCCCAGTAGGAAGGATTGCGGCGGAAGGTAATAGCGCGCCCGAGATCATATTTTTCAATCAGATAAGGACCACTGGCAATCGGGGCGGTGAGCTGGATTTTGTCAAAGGGCGTGCCCGCCGCCCATTTGCGCGAGAACACGGGCATGCCGCCGACGATCAGCGGCAGTTCGCGGTTCGCTGTTTTGAAATCAAAACGCACCGTGCTGGCGTCCACCACCACGCATTGCTTCACGTCGGCAAAAATCATTTTGAATTGCGGTGCGCCTTTGGCCATCAGCGTGTCGAACGAATATTTCACGTCGTCAGGCAACACGGCATCGCCGTTATTGAAGCGTGCTTTCGGATGGAGACGAAAGGTCATCGACATCCGGTCCGGTGCCAGCACCATATCCTCGGCCAGCAAACCGTACATGGTCGCGATTTCATCGGCCGAGGTGATGGCCAGTGACTCGAACATGAGATTGGAGACACCGGCCGCGGCCACACCCTTCATCGAAAACGGATTGAATTTGTCGAAACTGGTGCGCGAATCCGGATTGGCCAGATACAGGTCACCCCCTTTGGGCGCCTCCGGATTCAGGTAATCGAAATGACTGAACCCGGCGGGATATTTGGGCGTGTCGTACAGCGAAAACGCATGCGCGGCCCTGGCGTCGGCGCTGAAAAACGCGGCGGTGGCGAGAATGGCGCCGAAAACGGCGCTGGAGATAAAGCGGGAATGCACTCGCATCATAGGGCCATGGGTCGCAAACTAAAAACGGGACAAGGATAGCGGTTTTCAGCCAAGACCGGGCGCGGCCGGCGATCCGGGCTGCCGTACGAGCGCGGACGCGGATTTGCGCAGCGCAGTCCTCAGCCCCTACAATGGCGCCTTTCGCCGGTCTGTATCCGGCCACTGGGAGTCTCGAATGGCATTCTTGCAAGGCAAAAAAATACTGATCACCGGCGTCCTGTCCAATCGTTCCATCGCCTATGGCATTGCGCAGGCGTGCAAGCGTGAGGGCGCGGAACTCGCCTTTACCTATGTCGGCGAGCGGTTCAAGGACCGCATCACCGATTACGCGAAAGAGTTTGGCAGCGATCTGGTGTTCGAATGCGACGTGGGTAGCGACGAGCAGATTGCCGCGTTGTTCGCGGATCTGGGCAAGTCCTGGTCCCAGCTGGATGGTCTGGTGCATGCGATTGGCTTTGCGCCGCGCGAGGCGATTGCCGGCGATTTTCTGGATGGCCTCTCGCGGGAGGGTTTCAAGGTCGCGCATGACATTTCCGCTTACAGTTTCCCGGCACTGGCCAAGGCGGCGCTGCCTTTGCTCTCGCCACAGGCCGCCCTGCTGACACTCTCTTATCTGGGCTCCGTGCGCGCCCTGCCCAATTACAACACCATGGGTCTGGCCAAGGCGTCGCTGGAAGCAAGCGTCCGCTACCTGGCCGAGTCGCTCGGCAAGCGCGGTGTGCGCGTCAACGGTATTTCTGCCGGGCCGATCAAGACACTGGCAGCTTCCGGTATCAAGGATTTCGGCAAGATTCTCAATTTCGTCAAAGAGAATGCGCCTTTGCGCCGCAACGTCACACTGGAAGACGTGGGCAATGCCTCGGCATTTCTGCTGTCCGATCTGGCTGGCGGCATTACGGGCGAGATCACTTATGTCGATGGTGGCTTCTCGCAGGTCGTTGCAGGCATGGGGGCGGATGACTAGCATCTGATAACAATCCCACTGTATCAGCCCGGCAGCGTGTCCAGCGCCGCCGGGCTGCACCGCAGGCGTCAACAAACGTTTGAACGAACTCCCTCACGACTGCGATTTCCTGTACAATTCGCCCCGCGCTGCACAAAATGCAGCGCATCGTTGCTTAGCCAACCCTCAGCTTCAACTTAAAAGCCCTCCCGCCTCCTGGTGCCGCTCCAATGAGCACCGATCCGGCGCAAAGCTTTTGTGCCGAAACCTTCTCCGCAAGATTTCGTTTGTTTCGCTGGTTTGCTTTGCTTTTTATTGCCATTGTGTGGCCGTTTGGCTATGCCGTGGCGCTGATCGTCGATCTTACGAAAGAAGAGAATGACATTTGAATCATTAGGTCTGAATCCGCAAATCCTGAAATCTCTGACCGAGGCTGGCTACACCGCGCCAACGCCCGTGCAGGAACAAGCAATACCCGCTGCCATCGCCGGCCGCGACCTGCTGGTGTCGTCGCAAACCGGCTCCGGCAAAACCGCCGCTTTCATGCTGCCCGCACTGCATAAGCTGGCCGGCCTGCCCGTCGAAGCCCCGGAAGGCAAAACGCCGAATCAGGCTGCGCAATCGGCACGCTCCCGTGGCGAGCGTCCGCGCTTCAAACCCGCACAACCCAAAATGCTGGTGCTGACACCGACACGTGAACTCGCGCTGCAGGTCACTACCGCCACTGAAAAATACGGCCGTGGCCTGCGCCGCGTGCAAGCTGTCTCCATCCTCGGTGGCATGCCTTATCCAAAACAGATGCAACTGCTCTCCCGTAATCCTGAAATTCTGGTCGCTACGCCCGGTCGTCTGATCGACCATATGGAGTCCGGCAAGATTGATTTCTCGCAGCTGCAAATTCTGGTTCTCGACGAAGCCGATCGCATGCTCGACATGGGCTTCATCGACGATATCGAACTCATCATCGGCAAAACACCTGAATCACGTCAGACCATGCTGTTCTCGGCAACGCTGGATGGCATGGTCGGCAACATGGCCCGCCGCATTACGCGCGACCCAATGACCGTGCAAATCGCCAGCGCGTCCACGCGTCATGAAAACATTGATCAGCGCGTGCATTTCGTCGACGATCTGTCGCACAAAAATCGCCTGCTCGATCATTTGCTGCGCGACGCATCGATGGATCAGGCGGTAGTTTTCACGGCCACCAAACGCGATGCTGACACCATTGCTGACCGCCTCAATATCGCCGGCTTCGCCGCCGCTGCGCTGCACGGCGACATGAATCAGGGCGCGCGTAATCGCACACTGAATGGCATGCGCCGTGGTCAGGTGCGCGTGTTGGTCGCGACCGATGTCGCTGCGCGCGGCATTGACGTACCGGGCATCACGCACGTGTTTAACTACGACCTGCCGAAATTCCCCGAAGACTATGTGCACCGCATCGGCCGCACGGGTCGCGCGGGTCGTCAGGGTACCGCTGTCTCACTGGTTAATCATGCCGAAGGCGTGCATGTGAAACGTATCGAGCGCTTCACCAAGCAGGTCATTCCTGTCAATGTGGTCGAAGGTTTCGAACCCAAGCGTACGGCGTCTGCAGCGCCGCGTCGTCCGGGCTGGCGTCCGGGCGATGGCCGCAAACCAGGTAACAGCAAGCCGGGTCAGCGCACGTTCAGCAAGCCAGGCAGCGCACCACGCAAGGAAGGCAGTGGCTCACGCAGCTTCCGCAGTGACGGTCGCAGCGGCGAACAACGCCGCGGTTAAACACCCTCTCAGCGATGCGCCTGCGGGCGCATTCTGCTGATATCCCAACACAATGCACTGGCTCCTTCGGGAGCCAGTGGCATTTTCGGGATCGATCTGTTAACTATGCAGTTTCTTATTTTCCATTTGCATACTTAGCTTGTTGATCACGAAAGTCACTGACGATGCGCGATAATCACGTCTACAAACATCAGGAGCATGCAATGCAGGTCGCAGATACCGGTTCACTCAGGCTAACCTCGTTTTCTCATGGCGGCGGCTGCGGCTGCAAAATTGCACCTGGTGTGCTGGCCGACATACTCAGGCAGAGCACCGGCTTCCCGGTACCACCGCAACTACTGGTCGGTATCGAAACAGCGGATGATGCCGCCGTCTATCAGCTCAATGATGAACAGGCACTGATTGCAACCACCGATTTCTTCATGCCGATCGTCGATGACCCCACTGACTTTGGCCGCATCGCAGCCACCAATGCGATCTCCGATGTGTACGCAATGGGCGGCACGCCAATCATGGCGCTCGCACTGGTGGGTATGCCGATCGACAAACTGCCGGTTGAGACGATAGGAAAAATTCTGGCCGGCGGTGAATCCGTCTGCGCGAAGGCGGGCATACCGATTGCCGGCGGTCACACGATTGACTGCGTTGAACCGATTTACGGACTGGTCGTGATGGGCCTGATTCACCCCTCGCGCATCAAGCGCAATGCCGATGCGAAAGCCGGCGACAAACTCATCCTTGGCAAACCGCTCGGCGTCGGTATTTTGTCCGCAGCATTGAAGAAAGGGGCGCTGGATGCGCAAGGCTATGCAGCGATGATTGCCAGCACCACGCAACTCAACACGCCCGGCAAAGATTTATCCGGTATTGATGGTGTGCATGCGATCACCGATGTAACCGGATTCGGTTTGCTCGGCCATACGCGCGAAATGGCGCTGGGTTCGGGACTGAGAGCGCATATCGATTTATCGCGTGTGCCCTTTCTGCCGCAGGTCGAAGCACTCGCTGCGAACGGTTTCATCACCGGCGCTTCCGGTCGTAACTGGGCAGGCTATGGTTCGGATGTGACGCTCGCGGACCACATCAGCGAGATGCAAAAAGCTTTACTGTGCGACCCGCAAACCTCAGGCGGCTTGCTGGTGGCCTGCGCCTCGGACAGCATTGACAAGGTGCTGGCTCTGTTTCAGGCACAGGGCTTTGCACAGGCGGCGGTCATCGGCGAACTCAGCGCTGGCGCCCCTGGGGTCGAGGTGACCGGCTGATATCCGACACAGCCCCCCTGATGTCGCAGCCTGCGCGCCCTTCACGGGCGCGCTACACTGACACGCTTTGAGCTATCGGCATCTCTCATGTCATCTGCGTCACCTGCTGAGCCTGTCTCGCCCCCTGCACTGGACTGCTGGCAACTGACCAAAGCCTATGGTCAGCGTACCGTACTGCACCAGCTCGACCTGCAACTGGCCCCCGGTGAGTACGTGGCCATCATGGGCGAGTCGGGCGTGGGCAAATCCACGCTGCTCAACCTGATCGCCGGTCTCGACGCGCCGGACACTGGCAGTCTGCATATCGCCGGCACCCGCCTTGATGCGATGAATGACGACGCCGCAACCCTGCTGCGCCGTGAAAAAATGGGATTCATTTTTCAGGCATTTCATTTGCTGCCGCATTTGAATATTTTGCAGAATGTCGCACTGCCGCTGGTGTTGAATGGATTACCGCTCGCACGCGCCAGTGAGATGCTCAATGCTGTGGGTTTGCAAGGACGACAACACGATTTCCCTCGTCAATTGTCAGGCGGTGAAATGCAGCGGGTAGCCATTGCACGCGCGCTGGTGCATCAGCCGCGTCTATTACTCGCCGATGAACCGACCGGCAATCTTGATCCCGAAACTGCGACAGAAATTCTTCGACTGATACGCGACGAAATCCGCAGCAGCGCAGCATCCGGCATCATCGTCACCCATTCGCCGGCGGCAGCGGCCAGCGCCGACCGCATTTTGCTACTGACGCGTACAGGGCTGAGAGAAATCAGTGCGGACGAAGCCCACGGCCGATGAATTCTTCCGGACTTCTGATATCGCGCATCACCGGCTGGTTGCTGGCGGGCGAGTGGCGCGCCCATCCGGTGCGCGCACTGGTTGCGTTGCTGGCGATCGCGCTCGGCGTGGCGCTGGGCTTTGGCATTCATCTGGTCAATGAAGCGGCTTTCAGCGAATTTTCTGCAGCGGCGCGCAGTTTATCTGGCAGTGCAGACTTGCAAGTACGCAGCAAGAGTCCGCAACTCGACGAAAATATTTACGGACAGATTGCAGCGATGTCCGAGGTCGACATTGCCTCGCCGGTATTAGAACTGGATCTTGCCGTACCCGGACAACGCAGCACGCTCAAACTGTTGGGTATGGATGGATTCCAGTCCGCGATGATCGCACCCGACCTGATGGGCGTGCCCGACGAAGGCAAGCCCTTCGATACGCTGATGAGCGATAGTGTATTTCTCTCACCTGCTGCGCTCGAATGGCTGCAACTGAAAACAGGTGATCAGCTGACCCTGGTGGCCGGTACGCGTCGTGTTTCACTTCGCGTGGCCGGTTCGCTCTTGCGCGCCCGCGCCGGGCAGCGTCTGGCGGTCATGGATATCGGCAGCGCGCAATGGCAGTTTGCGCGGCTTGGTCAGTTGTCGCGCATTGACCTGAAGCTGGTGCCGGGCGCAAATCGTTCTGCATTCAAGACTCGCCTTGAACAGTCGGAATCTTCCCTCATCATTGTCGAGTCTGACGATCAGGACAAGCGCACGTCCACCATGTCACGCGCCTATCGGGTAAACCTGAATGTGCTGGCGCTGGTAGCGCTGTTCACCGGTGCGTTTCTGGTGTTCTCGACACAAGCACTGTCTGTGCTGCGCCGTCGCCCGCAGTTTGCGCTGCTGCGCACCCTCGGCGTCACACGCAGTCAGTTACTTGCGCAGGTACTGATCGAAGGCAGCGTGCTCGGTGTGGTGGGTGCGGCTCTGGGCATTGCACTTGGCTATGCAATGGCCGCTGCCGCCTTGTCACTGTTTGGGGGCGATCTGGGTGGCGGATATTTCCCGGGCGTGCGCCCGACGATGGTGTTCAGTCCGTTGGCTGCGCTGATTTTTTTCAGTGCGGGGGCAAGCGTGGCTTTGCTGGGCAGCTGGTCGCCGGCCATGGAAGCAGCGCGTGCAAAACCTGCGGCTGCGATGAAAGCCGGCAGCGAAGATCTGGCGCTCGCACCACTCGCCGTGCCCTGGCCCGCGCTAGCTGCGATCGTGTTGGGCGCGCTGTTCACCCTGCTGCCGCCAGTGGCTGGCCTGCCGGTGTTTGGTTATTTGTCGATTGCGCTGCTGCTGGTCGGCAGCATTGCGCTGATGCCGCGTGCTGCGATGCTCATCTTTTCTGCACTTGCACCGCGCTGGCGTGGGCTGATGGGCGGTCTCGCACTGGCGCGTCTGGCCAACGCGCCGAATCAGGCAGCGATTGCACTGGGGGGCGTTCTCGCCAGCTTTTCATTGATGGTCGCGATGGCGATTATGGTCTCCAGCTTCCGTGTGTCGGTGGATGACTGGTTGCAGCATTTGCTGTCTGCCGATATGTATGTGCGTATACAACAGGGTGGCGAAGCTGCACGTTTCGGCGCCGAGGAACAGCAACAGATCGCGCGACTGCCGGCGGTGGCGCGGATGGAAACCACACGCCATCAGCCCATTACGCTCGATCCTGCGCGCCCTGCGGTGGCACTGATTGCGAGAACGATTGATGCTGATGCGCCGGAACGCAGTATTCCCATGATGGGTGAGTCGCTCAAAGGATTGTCGCGTCCGGTCTGGGTCTCGGAAGCGATGGTAGATCTGTATGGCTGGCAGCCGGGCCAGTCAGTCGTACTGCCGATGCAGGGCAAGCTCGAAACATTCACGGTGGCCGGAGTCTGGCGGGATTACGCGAGGCAGTCCGGCGCCATCATGATGCGCCTTGAGGACTACCGTGTTCTGACTGGTGACGAGAATATCAACGATGTCGCGCTGTGGCTGCGCAGTGATGCCAGCGCCCGCCAACTGCGTGAGCAAATCGAGGCGCTACCTTTCGCAGCGACGCTGGAGTTCGCAGAGCCCGGTGAAATACGCGCAGTCAGCATGAAGATTTTTGATCGCAGTTTCGCAGTGACGTATCTGCTCGAAGGCGTGGCCATCCTCATCGGTTTGTTCGGCGTGGCGGCGACCTTTTCTGCGCAAACGCTGTCACGCGCGAAAGAATTCGGCATGCTGCGTCATCTCGGTATCACGCGCCGGCAAATCCTTACGCTGCTGGCCGGCGAAGGTGCGTTGCTGGCGGGACTGGCGATTGCGGCCGGATTTGTGCTGGGCGGCTGCATCAGCCTGATTCTGGTGTTCATCGTGAACCCGCAATCCTTCCACTGGACAATGAACCTGCACCTGCCCTGGGTTTTGCTCGCCACCGTCGCTTTGGTTTTGTTGTTGTCGGCAGCAATCACTGCGTTGATTTCCGGACGCATGGCTGTGGCCGGCAGTGCGGTACGTTCCGTCAGGGAGGACTGGTGAAAATTTTCACACACTGGCTTGGTGTTTCAGCTCTGCCGCATGTTTCTGCTCTGCTGCTTAC
>JACCDX010588645.1_pt1 | contig 11483 bp, 8 predicted proteins | sample 7449681 | NCBI WGS metagenome assembly JACCDX01 (sample SAMN15323450, study PRJNA562643) | freshwater metagenome | isolation source: river surface water | place: USA:Blue River Watershed | collected 2017-08-18 | reverse complement strand
TGGCCGCAGGCGATCGACCTGCTGCGCGAACTGATGGACAGGCAGGCAGGGCAGGCCACGGTGTTCACGCACGCGATGCTGATCCGTGCGCTGCGCTGCAACCTCGAATTCGCGGCGGCTTTCGAGGCGACGCGCGATGCGCTGGCCGCTTTCCCGCAGCACCCGGAACTGCTGAAGGAATACGACGCGCTGGCAGCTGCGATGGGACTGTCCGCCGTCTGAAGTCGGGCGGCGGCAAGCCCGGCAAGCGATTGCCGGTTTTCCGACAAAGCTTGCCGCCACACGCGGAAATCAAGGATGCACAGGGAAATCCTTTGGAAAAAGTCCCTGTAAATCAAAGACTTAGTTGTTGGCACGGTTAGTGCTAAACCGTTGACCACAGGAATATTTTCCAATTGGATCAGCCGAGCGCGAATCTGGATTCGCGAGGGAGATAGGAAGCATGTCAGTCATCAACACCAACATCAAGGCACTCTTCGGCCAGGCCGCGCTGAAGTCGACCGAGCGAGCGCAGGCCACGGCGATGCAGCAGCTGTCGACCGGCAAGCGGATCAATTCTGCCAAGGATGATGCGGCCGGACTGGCGATCGCCACGCGGATGACGCAGCAGATCCGCAGCCTCGACCAGGCGGTGCGGAATGCCGGCGACGCGATCTCGCTGATCCAGACTGCGGAAGGGGCGACGAACTCGATCACGGACATGATGCAGCGGATGCGCGAGCTCGCGATCCAGGCCATCAACGACACCAACGCGAACGAGCAGCGCAGCTACCTCGACCTCGAATTCCAGCAGCTGAAGCAGGAAATCGTGCGCATCGCCGATACCACCGAATGGAACGGTTTCTCGGTGCTGAACGGCACCGCCGGCGTGCCGCAGGGCCCGCAGCCGGTGTTCAAGATTGCGTCGTCGGGCGAGCTCAGCACAAAGATCAACTACAGCCCGGTCACCACCGAGACCCGCGAGGACATCGAGCAGCAGGAGATCAGTTTCACCGCGGTCGATCCCGCGCAGCAGCGGCTGACCTTCGGCGCGGCCACCGGCTCGGGCAGCTTCACGCTGACCACGCAGGGCGCCGGCGCGCTCGATGCGCTGACCACCACCGTCACGCTCGATTCGAGCGCAGCTGCGACTTCGGTCGCTGCGGCGGTGGCGCAGGCGCTGAACCTCGATTTTGCATCGGCCAACATCACCCGCCAGGCCGTCGACAACCAGGACGGCACCGTCACCATCATCTACCGCGATGCGGACAAGGACGCCACCAGCGCGAGCCTGACCGCAGGCGGCACCGACCCGGGCGTGACGCTGACTGCCGGCTCGGTCACGGGCTCGGGCAGCATCTATGTCGGCGGCGTGACGGTCGAGCTGACTGCCGGCATGAGCCAATCCGACGTCGGCTCTGCGGTGGCCACGGCGCTGGCCGGTGCGACGGCCTTCGCCGACAGCATCATCGAGGACGGCGGCGACGGCACGGTGAAGATCACTTACGCGGAAGAGGATGGTGATGTCGGCCTCGTCAGCTTCCAGGCTGGCACTGGCGTCGGCGTGAACGGCGTCGCGCAGACCCTCGCGATTGCCGATACCGAATTCGAATTCGCCAACGGCGGCGGCTTCCTGAAGGCCGGCAACCTGTCGTTCGAGATCGAACCGACGCCGCTGAAGCAGGAAATCCTGTCACTCGGCCCGGTCTCGGCCGCCGGCACGATGACCGTTGGCGGCGTGACGGTGACTTTCAATGAACCGATGTCGGCCGCCTCGGCGGCGGCGGTGGTGCGCTCCGCGCTGGTCGCCGACGCCGACTGGAGCTTCTCCGCGTCCGGCCGCCTGATCGTCGACAACGAGGATGGCACGCTGGCGATCACCTATTCGACGCTGGATGCCGAGGCGCCCGCGCTGACGGTGTCGAGCTCGAACTCGGCCGGCGTGGTCGCGTCGGTGGTGCCGGCGCAGGCCTACGGCTCGGTGATGGCCCGCTTCAACGTCGACTTCGGCGACCCGGTGATGCTGAAAGGCCAGGTGAATTTCGCCGACGGCACGATCAGCTTCGCGAAGGAATCGGTCGCGCAGGTGGACACGATCTCGCTGTCGGGCGCGTACTCGGCCGGCGACGTGATCACGGTCAAGCTCGGCGCGCACGCATATGAATACACGGTCGGCAGCGCGGACACGTCGAACAGCCTGCTGGCGACCAACATCGTCAAGGACATGCAGAACGACCCGGACCTGACGCGCTCGGTGGCGATTGCGCTGAACCGCGACGGCGCCATCACGTTCACCGCGAAGGAAGCCGGCCAGGGCTTCGTCGCGACTGCGGTCGTGTCCTCGCGCAGCACCAACAGCACCGGCGCCGTGGCAACGGCCACCACGCAGGCCAACGTGGACGCCGGCGACAACGCCACCGTGATCTCCGACGACCTGACGGTGTCGCTGCTGTACTCGAACGGCGACAAGGCCGACATCACCTACCGCGCGCCGGCCGCCACCATCGACGTCAACCGCAGCTTCCAGCAGTTGAAGGCGCTGCGCAACAGCGACCTGATCATCAACAACCAGTCGGTCAGCGTGTCGCTGCCCGAGTATGACAAGGTATCGACGTCGAACGCTGCGTCGAGCGCGCTGTCGAAGGCGACCGCGATCAACAAGATCAGCGACCTGACCGGCGTGAAGGCGGCGGTGCAGGAGAACGTGTTCACCGGCACCCGCATGGTGGCCGGCGATGCCGTCACCGGCACGATCAGCATCAACGGCTACACGTCGCCGGTGATCACGACCACCGAGAACAATCCGCGCGAGACGCGTGCGTCCGTGGTCGAGGCGATCAACCGGATGACCGCGCGCACCGGCGTGGTCGCGATCAACACGAATGACGACCTGAAGGGCATCACGCTGAAGGCGGCCGACGGCCGCAACATCGAGGTCTTCTTCAACACCAATGTGCCCGACGATACCTTCGCCGCGCGCACCGGCCTGAAGCAGGGCCTGCAGGCCAGCGTCTATGCGCTGGAGTCGAAGCTGGAGACGGCGATCAAGGTCGATACCTCGACCACCGGCGACCTCAGCCGCTCGGGCCTGACCGCCGGCAATTACGTCGACAACGAGACCGTGCTGGTCATCGACGACCGCCTGGCCGTCAGCCCGCCGGTCGCGCAGGTGAACCAGGTCGCGCTGTCCGGCACGATTGCCGCCGGCGAGACCTACAGCATCACGATCAATGGCCGCACCAAGAGCTTCAAGACGACCGCGGCCGAGAGCAGCTTCGAGGACGTACGCTCGAAGCTGATCGCCGAGATCAATGCCGACCCCAAGCTCGGCGTGACGGCGACCGCCAGCAACGGCGACGACCTGAAATCGATCTTCATCAGCGCGAAGAATCCGGGCGTCGAGTTCACGTTGTCGGTGTCGACCGATTCGGCCGATGGCTATATCGATCCGTCGGTGGTGGTCGAGAACGCGGCCGCGCAGATCAAAAAACTGAACACCGGGGACCTCGTGATCAACGGCGTGGCGATCCCGGCGTCGGAGAGCGTCGACGACATCCGCTCGACCGATGGCGTGCTGGCCAGCCAGCGCAACAGCAGCGCGATCGCGATCGCGGCGGCCATCAACAGCCAGTCCGACAAGACCGGCGTGAAGGCCGAGTTCGACAATGCCGTCATCACCAGCAGCAACACCGTCACCGGCATGCCGGGCGTGTACCCGGAGACCGGCGAGCAGTCGCTGTTCATCAACGGCATCGAAGTCAAGGTCATGCTGACCGAGGACGAGCCGCTCGACGTGCGCCGGCGGAAGGTGGTCGACGCGATCAACCTGCGCACCTACACGCATGGCGTGGTCGCATCGAACAATGGTGGCGGCGTCACGCTGACTTCGGCCGACGGCCGCAACGTGTCGGCCTGGTTCGACGCCGACGTGTCCGGCCTGTCGGCCGCCAGCTTCGGCCTCGACACCGGCACGACGGTTGCGCAGGAAAGCGCGATCACGATCGGCGGCACGGTCGATACCACGAACGACCGCGCGACGGTGGTGATCAATGGCCAGAAGATCACGTCGGATGCGGCGACGGTCGGCACGCCGGCCGACCTGGCTGCCAAGCTGCTCGAGGCGATCCAGGCCAAGATCAGCAGCGGCCAGCTGACCAATGTCACGGTATCGCGCGACACCATCAACAGCCCCGAGAAGATCGTGGTGCGTTCGACCGTGCAGGGCACGCCGTTCACGCTGTCGGGTGCGGCGTCCAGCGACGCCGATGCGACGGTGGCGATCACGACTGTCACGCCCAACAGCGGCGGCGACAACATCGTCTCCGCGATCCGCGGCGGCGACCGCAACTCGACCGGTGCCAAGACCGTCTACAGCTCGCTGAAGCTGGTGTCGGAGAATGCCTTCACGGTGGCGGCCGGCACCAACGGCTTCGGCCCGAACTCGAACTTCGACGATCTCGGCTTCAAGGAGGGCACTTTCGGCGGGCGTTCGTCCGTCGAGATGTCGCCGCCGCGGGTCGGCCGCCTGACCTTCCAGGTGGGCGCGAAGTCGGGGCAGGAGATCACGATCGACCTGGCCGACTTCGGCAAGGACGGCCCGATCACGGGCGTGATCACCGGCGACGTCGATGATCCGCTCGAGCAGATGACCAACCGGATCAATACCCGCGAGGGTGCGCAGGCGGTGCTGGCCAAGCTCGACGGCGCGATGGACAAGATCAATGCGACGCGCGCCGTGATGGGCGCGGTGATGAACCGCCTCGAGTATGCGATGGACAACCTGACCAACGTGTCGACCAACTCGGCCGCGTCGCGCAGCCAGATCGAGGATGCCGACTATGCAAAGGCCAGCACCGAGCTGGCGCGCGCGCAGATCATGCAGCAGGCCGGCACCGCGGTGCTGGCGCAGGCGAACATGAGCCAGCAGACGGTGCTGAAGCTGCTGAACGGCTGATCGCAGGGATGAGCGGGCGCGCCGTGCCGTGAACGCGGGCGGCGCGCTGTGACAGAATATCGGCCCGATGTTTCGTCACGCGAGGTACACATGAGCGAGCTGGGCAAGCGCCTGATGTTCAGGCTGGTCCGGGTACTGTTGATCGCCGCACTGCTGATTGTGGGCATGGTCGTGCTCCATCCGGAGCGCTACCTGCCGGAGGACACCAGCCTTGGCGAATTTTTCCAGGGCATGCTGGGCGCGATCCTGCTGGCGCTGGTGCTGGCGGCGGTCGGCACGCGCGCCTGGCTGGACTACCAACGGAAGAAACGCGAAAAGAAATGAACGCTCCCCATCCCCTGACTGCCGATGGCGCGCCGAATTGCTGGCAGTGCCGTCATTTTGCGGTGAGCTGGGATCCGAAGCTGCCCTATGCGTGCCGGCTGATGGGCATCAAGACCCGGATCATGCCGGCGATCGAAGTGCTGCGCGCCGATGGCGAGCGCTGTCGCGGCTTTTCGCCGAAGGCGGCGCCTGCCGCTGTCGCGGAACGTTCGCGCAGCGCATGACGCGCATCGCTCGGTTTGCGCTGCTGCTGGCGCTGCTGGCACCGGGCGTTCGTTCCGAACAGGCCATCCCGGCCGCTTCCCCCCTGACTGTTTTGCCCGCCACGCCTGTGGAGAACGCGCCGCGCTCGGCGCTCGGCCCGGCGCTGCGCGCGATCGAACGCGGGCATTACGCGACCGCCGTGCGCGCGCTGCGGAAGCCGGCGCAACAGGGCGATCGTCTGGCGCAGAACAACCTTGGCTACCTGTACGAGCATGGGTTGGGTGTGGCGCGCAGCGACGCCGATGCGCTGGCCTGGTATGCGCGTGCGGCCGAATCGGGCTTGCCGGTGGCGCAGTACAACCTGGCGACGATGTATTTGGGCGGCCGGGGCGTTGCGCCCGATGCGAAGGCGGCGCTGAAATGGTTTTCGGCCGCGGCGGCTTCAGGCCATGCCGGCGCGGAGTACATGACCGGCGAGTGCTACCGCAGCGGCACCGGCGTGCCGCGCGACGGCGCGCTGGCCTTGTCGTGGTACCTGAAGGCGGCGCGGCAGGGCCATGCCGGCGCACAGCTGATGGCGGCGTCGGTCTATCACAGCGGCGAGGGCTGGCGGCGCGAGCCGCTGAAGGCGCTGGTCTGGGCCGAGGTGGCACGGCTGAACGGCGAGATGCAGGCGGCCGGGCTGCTGCAGCAGATCGAGACCGGGCAGAGGGCGGAGGCGATGCGGCAGGCGCAGGTGTGTTTTCGGAGCGGGTATCGGGAGTGTCCGGAGTGATGGCGGTGGGCGGCTGATGCGCGCCGCTGGCGTAAAGCGAAAGACACTGGGTCCCCCTTCGGGCCACGGACAGGCTTGCAAGCCTGTCCGCTTCGACGGGCGCAATGCAGGCATTGCGACCCTTGCAGGGTGCGCTCCGGCGAATATGCCGCAGCCGCTTCGCGAGCGTGCCGCATGCGGCACGAAACCCTCGCTACGCTCCCCGTCTCACCCTGCGCCGGGACGACGATTCAAGCGCAGACGGCCCCAAAATCGTCGTGCCAGCGCAAGCTGGGATCTATCGTCGATCACCCCATGGCGTCGTTCTTCGGGATGCGACCATGGGTCCCAGCTTGCGCTGGGACGACGTTCCAGAAGCTATCAGCTTTAAAAGAGTCGTCCCGGCGCAGGCCGGGACCCAGCGACTTTGAAGCATTCCGCCCCGACTGACAGCCATCGTCCGCCCCAGTCCGGCTTCACCCCCCAGCCCTCCCCCGGAAATTCCTTGCCGCCCCCCGGCAATTTCCGTCTGTCGGGAATTCGTCGTTTGCCGCCGGAGGCGTTTTTCCTCCCCCGGCAATCCGCTGCCGATTCCGACACACCGCCTGAAAACCCGCATGTTTCCTTGAAAAAACAATTGGCACGCTGATTGCTACAAGGGAACTGTCCAAAAGTTCTCATAGGCAATCATCGTGACGGCACAACTCGAACAGATTCATCCCGCGCTGTGGCTGGACCCGAAGTCGGCGGTCGGCACCGGCGAGCGCGAGCAGCTGGAAGCGGCCGGGCTGCGGCTGCTGCCGGTGGCCACGCTCGACGACCTGCGCAACGGCCTCGCACAGGCGCGGCTGGTGGTGATCCGCCTGATGGAGGACACCGGCCTGCTGCAGGAAGTGAAGAAGCTCACGCAGTCGTTCGGCCACGAAGTGCCGGTGCTGTGCCGCGTTGATCGCAGCGCGCTGTCGCTCGGCATCGACGCGATGCGCGGCGGCGCCTTCCATGTGCTGCCGGCCGACGACTGTTCCGTCGACAGCTGGAGCCAGGCCCTTGCGCTGGTACCGAAGCGCGCCGATGCGCCCAAGCCGGCCACTGCGCAGAAATTCGTCTTCGTCGACCCGAACAGCCAGCACCTGCTGGAGCTGGCGCGCCGCGTTGCGCAGACCCAGGTGTCGGCGCTGATCGTCGGCCCGACCGGCGCCGGCAAGGAAGTGCTGGCGCGCGTGCTGCATGACGCGTCGCCGCGCCGCAACGGCCCGTTCGTCGCGCTGAACTGCGCGGCGCTGCCGGAACACCTGATCGAAGACCTGCTGTTCGGCCACGAGAAGGGCGCCTTCACCGGCGCGCTGAAAGAGCATCGCGGCCTGTTCGAACAGGCCAGCGGCGGCACCATCTTCCTCGACGAGATCGCCGAGATGCCCTACCACCTGCAGACCAAGCTCTTGCGCGTGCTGCAGGAACGCAAGATCACCCGCCTCGGCGGCCATGCACCGATCGAGCTCGATGTGCGCCTCGTAGCTGCAACCAACAAGGACCTGCGCGAGGCGATTGCCTGCCGCGAATTCCGCGAAGACCTGTATTTCCGCATCAGCGCATTCAAGCTCAGCCTGTTGCCGCTGCGCGAGCGCCCGGGCGACATCCTGCCGCTGGTGATGCAGTTCCTCGCCAACTTCGGCCCGGTCGACCGCCAGATGCAGCTGACCGCCGGCGCGATCGAACGCCTGCAGCGCTACGGCTGGCCGGGCAACGTGCGCGAACTGCAGAACGTCGTGCAGCGCGCGCTGGTGCTCTGCAGCGGCGACCTGATCACCGAAGACGAACTGCTGTTCGACGACATGGACGAGCGTCCGCTGGCGCTGCCGCAGGCCGGTGCGCCGATGGCGGCGGGCTTCGCGCTGCGCGAGGCGGCACAGGAAGCGACGGGCGATCTTTCCAGTGCGGTCAAGAGCAGCGAGTACCAGGCGATCATGGCCGCGATCCAGTCGACCCGCAACCGCAACGAGGCGGCGAAGAAGCTGGGCATCAGCCCGCGTTCGCTGCGCTACAAGATGGCCCAGTTCCGCGAGCGCGGCATGCCCGCGCTGGCCGCGGGCTGAGGCGGAGGCCTGAGCCATGATCAATCGCCTTACCAGCCAGGCCAACATCGATTCGATGCTGGCCACGCTGCGCCAGCACCAGGTCGAATCGACCGGCAAGAACACGCCGCAGGTGCTGACGCCGCCGACCCCCGAGGTCGGCAAGCCCACCTTCGGCGAAGCCATCGCCTCGGCGGTGCGCGGCACCAACGACATCCAGCAGCAGGCGTCCGCGCTGCGCACCGCGTATGACCGCGGCGAGGACGTGCCGCTGACCGACGTCGTGCTGGCCATGCAGAAATCGTCGCTGGCCTTCGAGGCGACGCTGCAGGTGCGGAACAAGATCATGAAGGCGTACGAAGACATCCTGAACATGCCGGTCTGACGACCTGCGATAGAGCTGAAAGAAGACCATGGCCGAAGCGACGATGAATCCGGGCGGCGTGCCGCCCCAGCTGCCACCGATGCAGGCAAGCGGCGCCGCCGGCGCCGGCGGCGTACCGATGACCTCGGGCGGCGCAGGCGCGCCCGCCGCGATGCAGGGCATGACCGGCGGGCTGTCCACGCTGCGCCGGATGGTCGACAACACGCTGAAGCAGCCAGCCGTGCGCCGCGTGGCGCTGCCGATGGCCGTGCTGCTGCTGCTGGCGGTCGTCGCCGCGACTTTCCAGTTCACGCAGAGCGTGCCCTACCGGCCGATCATGCCGGGCATGACCGAGAACGACAAGCAGGCGGCGGTCGAGGCGCTGAAGGCGGGCGACTTCAAGCCGAAGATCGATACCTCGTCCGGCCAGATCACCGTGCCCGAAGCGCGCTACCACGAGGCGCGCATCTTCCTCGCCGGCCAGGGCATACCGAAGGAAGCGCAGCCGATCGGCATGGAATCGCTGAAGGACAAGTCGTCGATGACGACCAGCCAGTTCATGGAGCAGGTGCAGTACAACACCGCGATCGAGCAGGAGCTGGCGCGCAGCATCACGCAGATCTCCACCATCAAGGGTGTGCGCGTGCACCTCGCGCTGCCGAAGCAGTCGGTGTTCGTGCGCGAACGCGCCACCCCGAATGCTTCAGTCGTCGTTACGCCGCACAGTGGTCGCGGCGTATCCACGCCGCAGGTGAAGGCGATCGTTCATCTGGTGTCTTCCAGCGTGCCTTACCTGACGCCGGAGAATGTGTCGGTGGTCGATGACCAGGGCAACCTGCTGACCGCAGACAATCCGGTCGACCAGGCGATGGGCCTGACGGTCGCGCAGATGCAGCACAAGCAGCGCACCGAGGAAACCTACAAGAACCGCGTGATGGAACTGCTCGCGCCGGTCGTCGGCGAGGCGTCGGTGCAGGCGCAGGTGAACCTGACGATGGATTACACCCAGGTCGAGACCACCACCGAGGATTTCGACGACAAGGACAAGGGCGTCAAGCCGCGCTCCGAAGCGGTGACGACCGAGCGCAAGGTGAAGATCGATCCGGAGGGCATCCCGGGCTCGATGACGAACTCGCCGCCGCCCGACGCCGACCTGACCAAGAACACCAATACCGACGAGCAGAAGCCGGCCGGCAGCGAGACCGTGACCACCAAGTCGACCCGCAACTTCGAGATGGATCGCCAGGTGCGCCATGTGAAGAGCTCGCCGGGCGCGATCTCGCGGCTGACGGTGGCGGTCGTGGTGGCCGAGCGTCAGGCGCCGGCGCCGGCCGACGGCAAGCCGCCGGCCCCGGGCGCGACGACCACGCTGCCTTATTCGCAACAGGAACTCGACCGTATGCTGAACCTGGTGCGCAGCGCAGTCGGCTACAACGCCGAGCGCGGCGACGTGGTGACGGTGGCCCCGGCCCGCTTCGAGACGCTGGTTCCCGAGCCGCCCAAGCCCTGGTACGCCGACGCCGACCTGCAGAACGTGATCAAGATCGGCATTGCGGCGCTGGTGCTGGTGGTGTTCCTGCTGGCGGTGGTGCGCCCGATGGTGAAAGGCCCGACGATCAACCAGCAGATCATGCCGCCGACCGGCCCGACGCCGGAAGAGGTCAAGGCGCTGGAGGAAAAGGCCGCGAAGGCCGAACAGGAAGCGAAGGCGGCCGAGGAAGCGCGCGTTGCGCTGGAAAACAAGGTGGCCGAGCAGGCCGGCGACGTGGCGTTGCTGGAGGGGCCGCAGGGCGATGGCGACGAAGATGAACTGTCGCCGGAAGACGGCGAGAGCCTCGACGAGCTGCGCGCTCGGATGCAGGCGATGAAGCCGAAGAAGCCGGCCTTCACCGCCGAGATGCTCGACACCGCCAACAGCTATGATGACAAGGTCGCGCTGATCCGCATGCTGGTCGCGCAGGAATCGGGCCGCGTCGCGCTGGTCCTGAAGAACATGGTCCGCAACTGACGCGGCCGCAGCAGCCAACCACCGGAAGAACAGACATGGCAGAAGAGCAGAAAGACGCCGCAGGCGCGCCCGAGTCCCTCGAGGCGATGAAGAACAAGTTCAAGCCGAAGAAGAAGGCGACCATCCCGACCGAGATGCTGTCCGACGCCAAGAGCTACGATGACAAGCTGGTGCTGGTGAAGTACCTGTCGGAGAAGGAAAAGGACCGGGTGGTGATGATGGTCAAGAACATGTTGAAGGGCGCAGGCGCGCCGAAGAAAAAATAAGCGGACCGTCGCACACAAGCGCACAGAAGCAGCAACCGAGGCAAACCATGGCAGACAATTCCAACGCAACCGCCGCCGCGCCGATGTCCGAAGAGCTTCGGCGCGAGCTGGCCGAGATCACCAACGTCCAGCGCGCCGCCGTGCTGATGCTTTTGCTCGGCGAGGACCTGGCGTCGAACATCATCAGCTACCTCGACCCGAAGGAAGTGCAGGAGCTCGGCGCGGCCATGGTATCGGTGGCCGACATGTCGCAGGAGGCGGTCAACTGGGTGCTGGACGAGTTCGTCGACATGCTGAAGAAGCAGACCAGCCTGTCGCTCGGCACCACCGAATACGTGGAAACAGTGCTCAAGCGCGCGCTGGGGCCGGACAAGGCGGCGTCGGTGCTGTCGCGCATCATGCCCAACCGCGCCAGCCGCGGCCTGGAGATCCTGCAATGGATGGATGCGCGCGCCATCGCTGAAATGATCCGCGGCGAACACCCGCAGGTCACCGCCATCATCCTGTCGGTGCTGGAATCCGAAGTCGCGGCCGATGTGCTGGGCTTCCTGCCGGAAG
>JACCDX011110739.1_pt1 | contig 11484 bp, 12 predicted proteins | sample 7449681 | NCBI WGS metagenome assembly JACCDX01 (sample SAMN15323450, study PRJNA562643) | freshwater metagenome | isolation source: river surface water | place: USA:Blue River Watershed | collected 2017-08-18 | reverse complement strand
GGCCAAAGCAGCCTCGGCCTTTTCAGGGTCCATGTTGAATGCGTACGTACAGGCGGAAACCGGACAGAAACCTGCGTGGTCCCTTCCGCAACCTTTTTGGGCGTTGAACTCTACGTGCAGCGCCTCGCCGAGCTTTGGATTGTATACGTTTGGTTTAAGACGCGTCAGCAGGATGTAGTCATTCGTGATTGGATCCTTTGGAAAGAGGCGCTTGCGCGCGTCTTCATCCCGCACAACCGCATCCTTGTAGAATACGCCAATATCTTTCGTTGTGATTGGGATGGTTTCGTTGCCGGTGTTGTGTTGATCGATCACAAATTTATAGTCTGTGTGTGCGCCCGCAGCGATCTCTGCTAGTGAAAAGTGAATCGGAATCAACGAAATGCGGTGGGCGAGAAATTCGTTGTGCAGCGAGGTAGTGTTTTTCAGGAATGTACATCCAGACGCGCCCGCGACGTATGGGTCGAACGGAGTTGCGATCGTTGGCACTTCTGCTAGAATGATGCGACGCACGGCATTCACAACGGACACGTGCACGTCGCGCACGTCAAACTCGATTCGAGCGAGCTTTGGATGCTGAAAGAGATTTGCAAAAGCCATGGCAATGGAGAGCACAGACAAACGTTGAATTGAATATGCAATGACCGTAGAAAATCTTCAAGTGCACCATTTTTTGCTCACTTCAAGACATGGTTATGAGTTGACTCATATCGATTGTACCCTCCAGTTCCGCGCACAAGATGACGACGACACTACAACACAGTCGTACAGACACGTTCTTGTCGCATCGAGGATATGCAATCGCGCGCACGGACGCCAATCGTGCGCTCATCCAAGAGCTCAAACATCAATGTACCGTGGCGCCGCTTGCAGCCCCTGGCTTTCCGACCATGGAAGAATTCTATTTGTATCGTCAGAGCCCTGGGAAACTCTATATTCCAAGGGCATTGGGACTGCAGCTCCTCGGTACTCCGCTCAACAATGTATTCGTCAACGATGATACTGAAGATATGCATTTGCAATTCGACGGCATTTTGCGCCCCGAGCAATCGGCAATAGCCGCTGCGTACCTTGCAGCAGCGCGAGACCCGCGAAGAATGGGCGGCATTGTCTCGCTGGGGTGTGGTGGCGGCAAGACCACCATCGCATTGTTCATTGCAGCCGCGTTGGGCAAGCGCGCGCTCGTCGTTTGCCACAAGTCATTTTTGATTGCGCAATGGAGGGAGCGCATCGAACAATTCCTTCCCGGTGCCCGCGTCGGCCTCATTAAAGCGGCCATCGTCGACGTCGACGACAAGGACATTGTGATCGCGAGCTTGCAAAGCCTGGCCATGAAAGATTATCCCGAAAGTCTGTTCAAGAAATTCGGCTTAGTGGTGGTGGACGAGGTTCATCATTCGTCTGCGCGCGTGTTCTCACAAGCGCTGCAAAAAATAACGGCCAAGTACATGCTGGGTTTGACCGCGACATTGGATCGCAAGGACGGGCTGCGCAAAGTGTTTGAATGGTATCTAGGAGAGCCGGTCGTTATCGCAAGGCGCGAGAAAGACGCCGCGACCATGGTACGAGTGATTAAAATCGACGCCGAGAGCGCTGCCCGGACCTCACCGTGGTACGGAAAAGAAATCAGTGTCAACAGGGGTGCGGCGCGTCTCAACATGGCGGCAATGATCAACGTATTGTGCGCGTGCAAAGAACGCAACGATGCCATCGTCGAAGCGCTCTTGTCGGAGCTGCGCGCGACGCCCGGTCGCAAAGTCTTGGTGCTGAGCGACAGGCGAAAGCACCTAGAGACGCTGCTCGCCATGCTCCACGAGCGCGCGCCGACGCTGACCATGGGGTACTACGTCGGCGGCATGCGCCAAGAGGATCTCGATGCTAGCACCAAGTGCGATATCATGCTGGCGACGAATATGATGGCGGCTGAAGGCATGGATGTCCCGGCGCTAAACACGCTCGTGATCGCGAGTCCAATCTCATCTATCGAACAGCAAGTCGGGCGGATCCAACGCCAGCAAGCACACATGCGCGTTCATTCGCCGGTCGTCATTGATATTTTTGACGACTATAGCATCTTCAAGGCGCAGTTTTGGAAGAGACATGCCTTTTATAAGCGATCGGCCTTTGCCATCCGTTTTAATGTCGAGCAAGCAGCCGACGAGCAAGATGCGCACTCCGCTTCGCAAACCTATGCATTCGAGGAAGAATGACTCAAGCTAAGCTTCGCGCGACGGCTTGTTTGGAGTAAAGTAAAACTTGTTCCAATCGTCCGGGCGGCGCGTGTAATTGTTCTTGATAATCACCGCCACGACCACAAGAAACATTGCAAAAATTGCACATGCGCCTGCAATGTACCACATCTTGTTCTGATCCGCAGCGTTCATGTACAGTGCCGCCAACACTGCGGTAAGGCATGCAATCACGATCAATGCTTGCACGACGCCGCTGATAAATGTCATGTAACCAATCGTATTTTTCTTTTGCATATACACTGCACGCATCTTGTGAATTCCGACGCGCGCCTGTGCGTTGATCGAAGATGCCGCATTCAGTTTTTCTTGTAAATCATCCTTCATGTAGGAAGCCGAGTTGTATGAATTGTTCATCATCAACACCGTCTGGGTGCCAGCCGAGTAGTTTGGGACAGACTCTAGTTGCAAATGGTCAATCACATCCTTGACAATTGAGCTTTGGTCGTGCACACCCAGCTCGTACGCAAGAACGCTGGGGGACAGTGCGCCGGTCGAAGATTGGACAATAGTCGTCATGTGCAGCAGACAACATGCATATACATATATACGCATACAAAATTGGGCATATTTTTTCTGTTAATTCCGTATATAGGGTCGTTGATCAATGCTGTCCATCGCTATCAAGAACACAATTCTATTGTTTCTTATTGTGCTCATCTTGCATTTCATGATCAAAAAGTATCTTTTTGATCACAAATATCTCAATGTGCCGACAGCGGTGCCTCCAGCCGCTGTGGTCGTGACCACCGCCAACCCACCTCCAGTTGAATCATTCGATGTTTCTCCGCCTACTCTTACAGCCGCGCCGCCTGAAATCAATGGGGAGCTAGAAGACCAGCTGCTCAAGTACGTCATGGCAAATAGTCCGCAGTCGGCTGCCAAAGTCATGGATGCGACGACGTGTGGCGTCCCGTCATCTCAAGATTTTCCAATCGAAACGAGTCTCAAAAAGGGTAAAAAAGAGGAGAGGGGATGCTCGTCGTTCATGGTTGTGAACGAGTACGATGCCGAGAATGGGCTGAACGGCGGGACGATCTTTGGCAATCTGGCTGGCTACAACTCGTGCGATGACATGTTTTCTACCATTGATTCGGTCTCGCCAGGCAGTAGTACTTGCCAAGAGTTCACGAGCTTTTCATGACGAAAAATTTGGCACCAGTGGGGAGGCGGATGACCGCGGCCACGTCCTCCAAAAGAAATTCGTCAACACTTGTACACATCGATATGGCCGACGACCGGGACGCAAGATGGGCGCGATTCTTGGACAGCACAGAAGCCAAGATCGCAAATCACGATGGCTTCATCAGGCATGAAGCTACCGCAATCGAAAGAGAAGTCGCGTATTCTGTGAAGCATCATCTCGTGAAAGCGTTCCCAGGATTCACGTTGCTCAGTCCCACGAACTTCCCGCGCTTCTTTAACAATCCTTGGAAACTCGGAGAGGTCATCACCGAGCTGGACGGCGTGTACATCTTGTCAAACGATCCCGAGATACGAGGCGAAAACGTAGAGTTTACCTTGACCGTACCGCCGACCAAAGAATTGCGGCACGAAATTGCCGAACGCAGCAGGGCTCTGAAAGGTCTCACGGTAACAGCAACACCCGGTAGTTCTATCGAACCGAATCGCCTCGTAATCATTGAAGCCAAGCATCATGTCACGCGGAGCAAGATTGAGACAAAACTGAATCAAATGAAGCTCATATCACAATACTTGGAATGGGCACGAGATCCTCCCCAGGACGCCGTGCCCAAGTTTAAAAAGAATGTGGAGGCATTTGGATTTAACAAGTACTCGACACGAGTATACTTGTACATCGGAGGTGTCTATTGGGAAGAAGACGCCGTGCAATATGTTCAACAACTATTGAATACAGATGTCAAAGAATTTATTGGTGTGGCGTGGCCAAGCGGCATGCGATACGATGTGTTTGATATGAGCAACATGTTTGGCAAGCCCCAAGCAGCTCCACAAGCAGCGGGTTCGAGGACGAAAGCTGGAAAAAAGAAATATATAAAAACAAATCAAACCGGTATATAGATAGACAAATGCATGTTGGCGAGATTTCATTTTGCGACAAGATTGGCCACAATATCAAGTCGGACGACGTGAAGCGCGGCATCTTGCAAGAGATCGAGGTCATGACAGGGTTCAAGATCATCCAAAAACATCATGAAATGATGTCTGATGCAGTGCTTGATCACATGTCGAAAATGCCATATGTGGCCACGTTCCGCACAAACGGCAACCCGTACTTGCTCTACCTGACCAAGATTAACAACGTTCCACAATGTGTGTTTATCGACAAGAAAGTTCAGCACAACTATTACTTTCCTCGTATGATCTTGTCAAAAATTTGGTTCGGGGCACAGTGGTTTGAAAACACTCTACTGGATGGAGAGATGACTAAACTGACGGATGGTCGGTGGTGCTTCTTTATCAACGACGTCTTGTGTTTAAACGGTCAGTATTTGCGCCAACTGAGCATGTCACAGCGTCGCGCCGCGGTTGACTCGATCATGCAGACGTACACATACGATTCGGATTATGTGTGCGCCCGGGTCGTTGCAAAACCTTATTTTCTGATGTCCAGACTGCCCGATCTACTCAAGTTTCTTCAGTCTGTGCCATTTAGCGTTCGGGGACTCTATTTCAAACCCTTTTACCTAAAGTTTAAAGATGTGCTGTGGAACTTTGATGACTCTCTGATCAAAAAGGTTGTTCGTGTGAAAATCAAGGATTTGATAGAGCAGCCGGGTTTCTTGATGGACGCGACAGAGCTGCGTCCCACCGCGAGCTCGGTCACAAGTCAACCTCTGGTCAAATCTGTGACTCCGCCTTCCGAACCTTCTCATTCTACTACGGCCCGCACCCGCAAACTCTTTTTGCGCAAGACCAACCATATTGACGTGTATGATACGTGCGACGGGGGCGGCAAGGCGCACGGGCATGCACTTGTCAACACCTTGGCGCGCAGCCGGTGGTTGCGCCTTTTGTTCAAAGACAAGAATGCCAGCGACCGCATCGAATTAGAATGCGCCTATTGCGAAAGGTTCGGAAAATGGGAACCCATCATTGCGCCCGCTACTGTTGCTGTTCCGTGATCTCGATGTTGCGGCCGCCGATCAAACTCTTGATCAGTGTCGAGACTTCGCTTGACATCGGGTTGCCATGTGGTGGTGTACGAAAGCTGAGCCGAAAATGCGGCGGTCGCGGTCCAACCGTTTTGATGGTCTCCATTATGATGGATGTGTTGCCGGTGATTGGAATGACGAGTTGACGCAAGTACTGGATCTCGTCCATGTTATTGGCGCTCGTGAACGCGTGGTTGGGCACGCGCTGCTGAACGCAGTGGACTGCAACGAGCCGGGCACTTTGCACCTCGGCACTCTGACATGATTTTGAATAGGTGCGCGTTTCCGTTCCGCATGCACCGCCATTGCCAAAGTGAACTTCATACACCAGCTGGCCTTTCAGATACCTCTTGATAGTGCGCTCGGGCGCCACCTTTTTCAACTTGTGTGCGAGGTTGGCAATGTGTACCGCTTGCAAGAGCGCGTCTAGGCTCAACGAGACCTGTTCCTTTGTGAGCCCAACGTCCATGATGGTGCATCCCGTCATCTGATCATTAGTGACTGGCGAAGCGAGAAATAAGTAGTCGACGTATTCATGTTTGCTCGTGGTACTAGTTGTGGTGGTCATTGCGCGGCGGTGATCGTATCTCAGCTCACTTAAACAGTCCACGCGACATATCTTTATGCGTACTTGCATATCTCACCAAAAAGAAATGACTGACACGGTGCGCCGCATCGTCGAGAAGCTTTTTCAAGACAAACTAAACATGGTCCCAGCAGAGGCGCGTGATCTAGAGCAAGGTGTTTACAACAGCACCATCCAGTTTTGCAGCGACCATGCAGTCACGAAAAACTGGAAGAACCCCAGGTTTCATAACATTTATATGAGTAAATCAATGTCGACATTCGCAAATTTGAACCACGAAACGTATGTTAAGAACGAAAAGCTAAGGCAGCGATTGGTTGAGCGCGAATTTGTGCCGCACGATATCCCGTTTCTAAAACGACACAATGTGTTTCCGGATCGATGGAAGAATGAGCTCGATCGCAAGCTCAAGACCGACGAGCACGTTTACGAAGAGCGGCCGGCGGCGATGACAAACTTATTCAAGTGCGGAAAGTGCAAGAAGCGCGAGTGCGTGTTCCAAGAGCTGCAACTTCGTAGCTGCGACGAGCCAATGACGCTTTTCATCACGTGTTTGAACTGCGGCAATCGCTGGCGCATCGGATGATTTTTTTCGAGAACTACTTTAACACGCAACGCACTTGTGCGATTCATAACAAGCAGTCGTTACAAATGACCAAAATAATAGAAAGTCAAGCGGATATCATGGGGCGGTATGACCCTGCAAAAAATACGACGCGCCCCGCATTAACCAAGTACGAGCGCGCCATGGTGATCGGAATGCGGCTGGAGCAGCTCGCGCGCGGCGCGCCATCGTTGCTCGATGAGCCAGAGGCCTTGGCCACGGGTGACAGCGGGCTGCGCGAGATCGTGCTGAAAGAGCTGGCGCTCAAGTTGATCCCGTACATTGTCATACGCCCGTTGCCTAATGGAAAGAAAGAATACTGGAGACTTAAAGACATGGAAGTTTAAGATTGTCGATGTAATGATGATGACTCGGACGGGCTGCTACTTTACAAACGACTTTGTCAAGGGGTTCGAAAAAGAATATCAAATCTGTAGTTGTAATCGTCATATGTGGAGCGCCAAGAGCCAGCGCGTGCTACGAGCGCGCGGAGGCCAGTTTGTGCTGGTGACCAAGGAAGGAAAGCGCAGTCTGCACCCGCGTGTTTGCAGTGATACGACTAGTACCACCGGCACAATAGCCCCTGATCATAAACCCGGCGCTGTAGTATTACGAGTCGTGAAAGCCGCGCTCTTGGCCGCGACATATGCGGCAATGATTTACAGTCCGGTTTTGCTCACATTACTTGAACCAGTGCATTGATAAAGACTGCAATCACGAGAATGCAGCAGAAAATGTACATAAAGCCGAGCATGCGAGGATTTCTGCGACCTAGGAACAGCATGATTGCAAATGCAACGAGCGCGATGCCCAAGATCGTGATCCATACATAAAGGAGAGCCTTGGTCTTGGCGAGCGACTTGGCTGCTTGCGCGTCATTGTTGGCGGCTTTATTAATATTGTTTTTGGCGCTATCGATTTTTACGTTGAGATCCAGCAGGCTCGTAGCAACATTGTTATTGTTGCTGACCATGGATGTAATGTCTTGAAAGTACAATGACAAATCCGAATCGGTAAATGCAGTGTCGATGCTACGCACTGTGGCAAAGATAAAGTTACGCACTGCAAATTTGTTTTGATCTTGAGTGCAGTAATGATGAACGATCAAGAACTGCTGCACTAGTACGAGCTTCAATACGAGCAACGCAAACTGTCGCACTAGCAGCGATGTGGGCTTCATAGTGATAAAACTATCTTCGTTTGATGTCGTGATGTGCTGTGTGATGTAGTATTGCACATAGTATGGGTAGAATGCCAAGATAAAGCTGTTGCGCACTCTGTTTTGGTCACCGAGCGTGCTCAAAGTACTAAAGCTTTGCTGGATGTAATACAAAATCTGTGTGTACACGTCGGAGATGTAAAGCGAGAAAGCCTTTGGCTTGCCCTTGTTGAGGAACGGTGACACGGACGCAAGGGTGTCTTGCATGATGCGTTCGGCGTAGCTTGCGGCATTTTGTGGGGTGCCCAGGGCGTTTGCTGGGAACTTTCGTTTGAATACCGCGAGGCCGCAATTCCAGCCAATCTTATCTAGACGTGTCAGCGCAGATGAATCTGACAACTCTGACATTTTGAAATCTTGTATCCGCGTCATGTCGTCGTAACACGCAGACGCGATCGCATCGCATGTGATACCCGCCGCACGGTAATCAGACACGTCCCGTCCGGCAATCTTTACACTCCGGAGCGTATCACTCACGTTGGCAAGCCCCGTATTCAGCGCGCTGGCATTTGCAAAAAGCGTTTGCTGGAACATTACAGTTGCATCGAACCGTTCTGGAAAGGCTGCCAGCTCAATCATGCGATTGGCGTCGGCGGACGGAAGTACATTGTTTGACCCGGCCTTGAAGACTGTATTGTCAAATGATACGTCGTAATTTGATAAAGACACGGACATCCGTATGGTCTCTGATGTGATCTGATCTGTCCCAAGAAAAAATTCTGTCAAGCAAAAACAGTCAACTTCAGACACTGCTCATCACATGCACAAGCGATAAAACGTGTGTTCTCCTGATGTCGGCGATGCGCGAATGATCTGCACAATGTCGCCACTTTTGGCATTGAGAAAGCGAGCCATGGCATCTGACTTCAAGATCACAGGCAATTGATGTTTTGATTTAATACTAAGCGATTGCAAAATCTCTGCAATCCGTGCCTCTTCTGAGACGGGAATCAGTACGTGTTTGGGTACCATTGAATGCTTGGAAATATTGAATTGCAGTTCGGCTAATGAAAACACTTGCACGTCTTGGTCACCATCGAGGATCGTCTTGGTGTTTGTGCTGGACAATTTCTCTCGTACAACAAGAAGCGTTTTCTTGTGCCCCGGTTCAATGTATTTTTTTACGTCAACCGTTTTGAACTTTGGTGCCAAGCAGTATATCAATCGCAGCGCGGTCCCGGCGTCCACGACAAAGATCTGAGCAGACACGTAAAGCGACTTGAGCTCCTCGGCAGTAATGTCGTCGAGGAAGGCAGTCACATCGTCCGCTCCTCGCGCATGCATCATCTCGCGGATCGTCTCGAAACTGCGCCATACGCTGTAGAAATTGTTTGTCGTGTTCATTTTCCTTTGGACTCTATGGTTCCAAATGTTCCTTTAAGTTTACAAGCAATTTTTTTTGTTCTGTCAATACTGTCGTACACAAGTACTGTCGTACACAAGCTGGCATCGCGCCCCTATAAAACCTTGACTGCGCTTGTCAAACCTTCCCCAATCTCCCCCCCCCCTCAAGTCGAACCTCCTCAACTCGATACTCTGCAAGATGCAACACGCGAACGCAGGCGTTGCTGTTGCGGCTTTACTGGAGGATGCGAGTGACGTTTGGGGTCTCGTTGCGTCTCATGCGAACGGACTGGACGACTTTATCAATATAACCAGCGTCAACCGAGCAGCCCGCATGGCGAAAAGCGACCCACTAGTCGTTGCCGACTTCTTCTACAACAACGCTGGCGAAGAACCCGCACCACCCGAAGGCTCGGATATGCGGACGTTTGTGTTCAACATGTTTGCCGGTCGCAGTCTTCGCGCGCTCGTCGAGATCATCAAGTGCACACGCTTCTTTTCTGCGGCGGTGAGGGACGCCGCCGCCGACATCCTCATCAAAAAAGTCCGTGCCGTTGCGCGCTCGGTCAACGAGAGCACCAGCAATGCGGCGGAAGAGGGCGTGTTGCTCGACTGCGGCGGCGACGCATTCAACTGCGCGTGGACGCGTGGCCGCACATACATTGTTCGCCAGCTGCTGCTGAACTCGAGCGACTTTTTGGAGCGCTACTGGCGCGGAGAGTTCCTTGCGCCGCACTCTCAGCACATGCGCGTCCAAGCAACGTTATTGATGCAGGCCGCATGGAAGGGGCACTATGACCTGGTCGAGCTCGCGTTGCAAAGGAAACGCGATTGCAAAGTCGACGAGGCGATCGCCGACGTCCACTACTCTGGCTTCTACCACACGGAACGCGCGCCGACCGCGCTTGCATGGGCTTGCTTCACGGGTCATGTCAATATCGTCAACCTGCTGCTTCAAAGCGGCGCGCGTGCCCTCCTCAACAGTACTGCGCTGCGCTTGGCGGTGAACGGTCGACTCTGTTCCGACCACGACGAGCAGCTGTTCGCCCTGGTACAATCGCTGCTGGGGCACGGCGCCGCCGACCCTAATGACATCGTGCTCCGGCTCCTTGCGCGGCGCGGCAAGAGCGCAGAGATTGTACGCCTGCTGCTGGAGGCACGGCCCGACAAGAGCGCGGCGGACGTGACGCAAATGCTGTGGGAAGTCGTACCGCAAACGCAAAGGTATCAGAAGGACGAAGCGGAACACGACGCGCCAAGTCGAGTGGCTATCCTCGAGCTTTTGATCGGTGCAGGCGCGCTGATCGACCGACCGTACCCCATGACCGACGTCACAGCGCTCATGTGCGCGTCGCAACGGTGCTCCAAGGGCATTGTCCTCTCCCTCCTGAACCACGGCGCCTCGGCAACCTTGAGCAGCGTCGACGGCGGCACGGCGCTGCACTACCTGGCCAGATCCGGACACGCAAGGGACAGCTCTATGAAGCTCGACACGGTGCTGACTATTGCCAACGCGCTGATTAGAGCGGGTGCGGACATTGAGTGCAAGCACGACGGGCGGACACCGCTCATGTATGCTGCAGCCGCTGGCAAGGTGCGTGTTATCAGCGCGCTGTTGAGGCAAGGCGCAAACGTCAACGGTGTCGGTGCCTACGACAAGACGCCGCTCATGTGCGCAAGCACCGCGCCGGCCGTCGCGGCGCTGGTCAAGGCGGGCGCTGATCCGCATGCGATCGACTTGGTGCGGCAAAGGACGCCGCTGATGCACGCGATCGGACAATACGACTTGGACAACGTCGTCAAGGCGCACATCGCGGCCATCCTCAAACACAAGAAGAACCCTGACGACTCTGATGCAGACGCCATCGCCGCGGCGCTCGAGCAGCGCGACGCCTTGGAAATGACGGCGCTGATGATCGCGGCTAAAGAAAACTCAAATCCCCGAGTGATCATGGGGCTCATCGACATGTACCCCAACGGCGCGCAGCAGGTCCACGCGCCCACGGGCCAAAACCTCCTTATGCTGGCGGCGTCGGGGTTCATGATGGTGTTACAGGCTCTTGCGGTGCGCTTCCCGTGGAATTTGGGCGCACAAGACCTTTCGGGCAAGACGGCGTTCCAATTGGCCAGGGACGCTCACAAGACGGGCAATGTCGTCCGGATGCTGCAGCCTTACAGTTGACGGAACTCTAAAATGAAACATCCACTTTTTCCGTCAACTGTAATTGGGAGGGGTCGCAAGCCTTCCGCTACCCCTCAACTGTTGGCAGACTCTGGGCGAAGAACATGCGCAGCTTCTTTTTGAATCGCAGTCGTCGCTTGATCCAGAGCCCTAGAAATGGTTG
>JACCDX010389127.1_pt1 | contig 11484 bp, 11 predicted proteins | sample 7449681 | NCBI WGS metagenome assembly JACCDX01 (sample SAMN15323450, study PRJNA562643) | freshwater metagenome | isolation source: river surface water | place: USA:Blue River Watershed | collected 2017-08-18 | reverse complement strand
TGCCCACGATGAAGGTGGACAGGCCCATCAGCAGGATGGTCACCAGGAAGGTGTACTTGCGGCCGATCATGTCGCCCAGGCGGCCGAACACCAGCGCGCCGAAGGGGCGCACGATGAAGCCGGCGGCGAACGCAAGCAGCGCGAAGATGAACGCGGCGCTGGGGTCCAGGCCAGCGAAGAACTGCTTGGCGATGATCGCGGCGAGCGAGCCGTACAGATAGAAGTCGTACCACTCGAACACGGTGCCCAGCGAAGAGGCGAAGATCACCTTCTTCTCTTCGTTGGTCATCGGCCGGGGCTCGGCAGACGCCGCCTGCGCGGAGGCAGAAATGGCCATGGGAAAGGTCTCCTGGTTGAAATGAACTGCACTCACGAGAGTGCTGGCACATTCTTGAACCGGGCTCTGACCGCCCGCTTTCGCCAATCCAACCCAGACTGTCTGCAAACTGAATTTGCGCTGACGATTTAGGGTGAAACCCTTGCCGTCCATTCCACATGGACTGCGAGAACACGCTGCGGCGCAGCAAAAAAGCCGGCGCCCTTGCGGGCCACCGGCTTGAAAGATGGCAGAACGGGCCGGCGCGGGGCCGCCCGTTCCCGCTCCATCAACCCATCTTCAGGTTGGGATAACGGACATGCTCGACCAGCTCCTGGATCTTCTGGCCGGGCGCGGGGGTCACCAGGCTGACCAGGATGGCGACGGCGAAGCCCACCGGCACGCCGAAGACACCGGCCGAGATCGGCTGGATGCCCCACCAGAGGTCCACCGGGGAGGTGACGCCGAACACGCCGCGCAGCCAGGGCTGGTTCATGACCATGTAGTAGGCGGTGATGCCCAGACCGGCGACCATGCCCAGGCAGGCACCGGCGCCGGTGGCGCGCTTCCAGAAGATGCCCAGCACCAGGGCCGGGAAGAAGGACGCCGCCGCGAACGAGAACGCCGCCGAGACCAGGAACAGGATGTCCGCCGGCTTCTGCGCCGCCACGTACGCAGCCGCCAGGGCAACGATCAGCAGCAGGGCCTTGGAGATGGCAACCCGGCGGCCAGTCGACGCGTTCGGGTCGATCATCTTGTAGTACAGGTCGTGCGAGAGCGCGTTGGCGATGGTCAGCAGCAGGCCGTCCGCGGTGGACAGCGCCGCAGCCAGGCCACCGGCCGCCACCAGGCCCGAGATCACGTACGGCAGGCCGCCGATCTCAGGGGTCGCCAGCACGATGATGTCGCCGCCAATGCTCATCTCGTTGAGCTGGAAGATGCCGTCCTTGTTCATGTCGACCACGGTCAGCAGGGACGCATCGACCTTGTTCCAGGCGGCAATCCACGCCGGCAGCTTGTCGAAGGGCGTGCCCACCAGCACGTTGAAGACCTCGTACTTGACCAGCACCGCCAGGGCGGGCGCGGTGAAGTACAGCAGGAAGATGAAGAACAGCGACCAGGTCACCGACTCACGCGCCTCCTTCACGCTAGGCGTGGTGTAGTAGCGCATCAGGATGTGCGGCAGCGCCGCCGTGCCCACCATCAGGCAGAAGATCAGGGCCAGGAAGTTGCGGCGCGAAGTGTCGAAGGTTTCCTTGGCCTTGGCGTCGCCATTCGGGTCGCCCGCGTACTGCTGGGCGTGCGCCGGCATGCCGTTGAGCGGACGCGCGCGGGTGTCAGCCGAGGCCTTCTGCGCGGTCCAGGCCTTCTTGGCCGCTTCCGCATCCTTGGGCAGGCCATCGAGCGCCTTCTGGGCGGCGGCGACCTCGGCGGCCGGGGCGTTGGCGGCCTTGAGCTCCTCGAGCTTCTTGGTCGCGGCGTCCTTGTCGGCGGCCAGGGCGGCGGCAGGGTCCTTGAGCTTCTCGGCCAGCGACGCGGAGCGCTGGGCGAAGATGTCGCGGACTTCCTTCTCCTTGGGGTCGTTGGTCAGGCGCTTCTCGGCCTCGGTGACCTTCTGCAGCTGCTGGCCGTAGATGGCCTGCGGCACCGGCACCCCGGTCTGCTTCACCGACAGCCACACCACCGGGATCATGTAGGCCACGATCAGCACGATGTACTGGGCCACCTGGGTCCAGGTCACCGCGCGCATGCCACCCAGGAAGGAGCACACCAGGATGCCCGCCAGGCCCAGGAAGATGCCCAGTTCGAACGCCACGCCAGTCAGGCGGGAGGTGATCAGGCCCACGCCATAGATCTGCGCCACCACGTACACGAAGGAGCACAGGATGGCGGCGAAGATGCCCAGGAAGCGCGGCAGGTTGCCGCCGTAGCGCTCGCCCAGGAAGTCGGGAATGGTGAATTGCCCGAACTTGCGCAGGTAGGGCGCCAGGAACAGCGCCACCAGGCAGTAGCCCCCGGTCCAGCCCATGATGAAGGCCAGGCCCGAGTAGCCGGTCAGGTAGAGGGTACCCGCCATGCCGATGAAGGAGGCGGCCGACATCCAGTCGGCGCCCGTGGCCATGCCGTTGTAGACGGCCGGCACGCGGCGGCCGGCCACGTAGTACTCTGCCGCGTCGTTGGTCCGGCTCATGATGCCGATGCCAGCGTAGAGGCCGATGGTGGCCAGGAGGAAGATGTAGCCGATCCAGTTGCGGGGCAGGCCCATCTGCTCGAGGATGGCCAGGGCCACCACGAAGACCACGAAGCCGCCAACGTACCAGCTGTAGACCTTGTTGAGGTTCGCCTTGAACGCCTTGTTGGAGGCGGCGTTGCTCACGCCGCCGGCGTCATCACCGAAAAGTCCAGCCATCGGTTTACTCCTCTTCGGCGACGCCGTGCTCGACGTCGAGGTTGTTCATGTACTTGGCGTAGTACCAGATGATCAGGCAGTACGCGATGAGCGCTCCCTGCGCGCCGACCCAGAAGCTGAAGGGCCAGCCGAAGAAGTTGAAGCTCAGGTCGCGGGCAAAGTAGCCGACGACGAAGGTCACGACGAACCAGATCACCAGCAGCACGGCGGTGATGTTCAGGTTTTTTCGCCAGTACTGGCGATGGCTTTCTGTGAGTTGCATGTCTCCTGCCTCTTCTTGTCGCCCGGTCGGGCGGATCGCGGCCACGTGCAGTCACCCGCACGTCTGCAGCCGGCCACGGCTAAACCATCCGCCCGGCCCGGACCGGTGCGGCTGACAGCCCACAGGGAAAGTCAGCCCGGCCCCGCAGCGCGCAGGCCGGTCTCCCTTTCCAGTTGGGCCGCCACCTTCGGCTCGAAACCCTTGAGGCGGCGAATGATCTTCGCCGCCTCTTCAGGCTCCTGCCGATCGACATGAACCCGGGCCAGCTGGTACCAGCCGTACGGGCTCATGGGTTGCAGTTCGGTGTTTTTCCGCAAGGCATCCACCGCCTCGTCGAATCGACGCAGCTGGATCAGCACCAGGCCCAGGCCGTACCAGGCCCTGTCGAGCTTGGGTGCCAGGCGGGTGGCTTCGCGGAAGGCGGCCAGGGCTTCTTCGAGCTGGCCGGCCCGTTCGAGCATGAATCCGAGGTTGAACCAGGCGGAAGCCTGGTCAGGGGTGAGACGGGTGAGTTCGCGCTGCAGGGCCAGGGCCTGGTCCGTCCGGCCGAGCTGGTTCTCGACCTGGGCGCGGCTGGCGACAGCGTAGGCGTCGGCCGGATTGGCTGCATGCATGGCCTCGAACAGGCGCAGCGCATCCTCGCGCATACCCAGCAACAGCGCTACACGCGCCTGCCAACGCCAGACCCAGCACTTGATACGTCCCGTCAGCGGCACAGATGAACTCCGATCTCGACGCACACCTGGATACGCCAGACCGTCACCAGCAGCCAGGTAAAGCCCAGCAGCAGGAAGGCCACCAGGGGCACGTGACGGTCCAGGACGGCGCGGGGGGTGAGGAACCGGGTGGCCCGGATGAAGGGCCGCGCCGGGATGTCCAGCAACTGGTAGAAGAGGTTGGTGTCGCGCCGCTCGCCGGCGAGCAGGCCCAGCACCCAGCGGCCGAACAGGCACATCAGGGCGATTTCCGCTACCAGCTTGACAAGGACGAGGGCAGTGAGCATCTTGCTGTCGATGAGGTGGACGCGACTGTTGAAATATGTCCTTACAGAGTTCTTACGTCCTTAGTGCTTCCACTGATGAACCTAGGGCTAACACCGAGTCAACCACCCGGCGAGCCTGAAGTGACCTCACCCTCCACGGCCTTGCTGGCCCACCTGGCCAACCAGCTGACGCGTTGGCTGCCCTTCTCCGACATGGCGGCGGCTGACGTCACTGCGCTGCTGAGCGGTTGCGAACAGCGCTACCTGGCGCCGGGCGATGTGTTGGCCGCACCCGCGCAGGGTCCGGTCAGGACGCTGTTTCTGGTCAGGGAGGGCACCGTGCACAGCCGCCTGCCGGTTGATGCCGGCGCCAGCACCCATGCACCCTTCGCCTACTCCGCGGGGGAGCTGGTCCCGGTGGCCGCGTGGCTGGCAAGGCGGCCGGTCCGCACCATCTACACCGCAGCGGACGATGTCTTCGTGCTGGCGCTGCACGAGGCGCTGGTCGAGGACCTGGTGCGACGCAGCCCCGCGTTTGCAGGGTTCCTGCAGAAAAAGGTCGCCACGCTGCTCGACAAGTCGCGGCAAGCGCTCCGGGACCGCATGGCCTCGGAGATGCTGGGCGAGCAGGGGCTGGAGACCCCTCTCCGCGATCTGCGGATGGGATCGCCCGTGCAATGCCACGCCGGCACGGCCATCGGCGCAGCGCTGGAGGCCCTGGAAACCCACCAGGTGGGCTCGATGGTGGTGACCGACGAGGAGGGTCGACCTCAAGGCATCTTTACCCGGCATGACCTGCCGCGGCTGGTGATGCAGCCCGGCTTTCGGCTCGATGCGCCGGTGGCGGGGATCATGCGCAGCCCGGTCCGCAGCCTCGACGAATCCGCAACCGCACAGGATGCGGCCCTGCTCATGACCGGACACGGCATCCGGCATGTGCCGGTGACCCGCGAAGGCCGGCTGGTGGGGGTGGTCTCCGAGCGCGACCTGTTCGCGCTTCAGCGGACCAGCCTGCAACAGGTCGGCGCGTCCTTGCGGCGGGCCCGATCGCCGGACGAGCTACCACCCGCCGCTGACGGAATCCGGCGGCTCGCCCGCCAGCTGCTGGGTCAGGGTGTGCAGTCGCAGCAGCTGACGCAGCTGGTGAGCCACCTCAACGACCTGCTGACGCAACGCCTGCTCCAGCTCACCGCCCAGGCCGCCGGGGTGGACCTGCAGCGCCTGTGCTGGGTCGCGCTCGGCTCGGAGGGTCGCGGCGAGCAGACGATCGCGACCGACCAGGACAACGCCCTCCTCGTGACCGACGACGTCGACGATGCCTCGCTTGACCGGCTGCGGGCCTGGGCTGGCGAGGCCAACGCATGGCTCGACCGCTGCGGCTACCCCTTGTGCAAGGGCGGCATCATGGCCGGGCAGGCCGCCTGCAGCTTGCGGCAGTCGGATTGGCTGGCGCGCCTGACCCGATGGATCGAGCACGGCAGCCCGCAGGACCTGCTGAAGGCGAGCATCTTCTTCGACATGCGCGCGCTGGCCGGGGACGCGTCGCTGCTGTCACCGCTGGCCGACCGGGTGGCCGAACGCGTCCGTGCGACACCGCGCTTCCTCCACCAGTTGACCCTCAACGCGCTGGCGCACCGCCCGCCGCTGGACTGGCGGGGTCAGGCCTCTGCCGATGGGACGGGCGGGCTGGACCTGAAACTGCAAGGGACCGCCCTGTTCGTCGACGCAGCGCGCATCCTGGCACTCGCCCAGGGCGTGCGGGCCGTGGGCACGCGGGAGCGGCTGCAGGGGGCCGGACGGGCGCTGGGGCTGGAACCCCGGGAGTACGAGAGCTGGATCGGCGCGTTCGAGTTCCTGCAGGGACTGCGGCTGCGTGTCCAGGTGGAGGGAGGACAGGAGGCCACGGAGCGGCCCAACTGGTTGCCGCTGGCCCGGCTGAGCGACCTCGACCGGCGCATCCTGGCGGCCAGCCTGCGCGAGGCCCGACGGCTGCAGCAGCGGCTGGAGATGGACTACGCGCGATGAACGGACCGCCACCGGCGATGGGGGACACGCGCTGGCGGCGGGCCTGGGCGGGGCTCCAGGCCTGGGCGGTCCGGTGGCGCGGGCGGGGCTCACCCCGCCCCGGCCGTGAACGCTGGATCCTCCTCGACGTGGAGAGCAGCGGGCTGGACACGCGGCGGGACGAGCTGCTGGCGATCGCCGCCATGGGCCTGGAGGTCGACTGGCCCGAGCAGCGCCTGGTGCTGCGGCCCGGGGACAGCCTGGCGCTCACCCTGCAGCCGGAGCACGCCCCCGACCACGCCAACATCCTGCTGCACGGCTTCGGCGTCGGCCGGCTGCGCGAGGGCCTGCCGCCGGCGCGTGCGCTGCAGGCCTTCCTGGACTGGTCGTCCGGCGCGCCCCTGGTCGCCTTCCACGCAGCCTTCGACCGCGCCCTGTTGTCGCGAGACATCCGCCGGCACCTGGGACAGCCGATGGCCCACGACTGGCTGGATATGGCCCCGCTGTGCGCGGTGTCGTATCCGCAGGTGCGGGCCCGGTCGCTGGACGAGTGGCTGGCGCACTTCGGCATCGCCTGCCTCGCCCGTCATGATCCGGCGGCGGACGTGCTCGCCGAAGGCCAGCTGCTCCAGCGCATCTGGCCGAGGGTGGCCGCCGAGTGCGACTCGATGGCTGCCGTCCAGCGCTTCGCCAGGCGCCAGGCCTGGATGTCCGGGCGCTGAGCCGGAGGCGATGCAGCCCGGCCGCCGGCACAGATGCCGGAACGGGTGTCGGGGCGGGTGCCGCTCTCCGGCTCAGTCTGCGCGGCGCAGGCCGGACACGATGCGCTCGGGCGCGGACCAGTCCGGGCCGTCGAACCAGGCGTCGCCCTCCAGCCAGGCCCGCAGCATGGGCAGGGCGTCGAGCCCCCAGAAGGCCTTGTCGTCGACGGTGAAGCTCGGCACCCCGAACAGGCCCTGCGCGATGGCGGCGTCGGTGTTGGCCTTGAGCTCGGACTTCAGCGCCGCCTGCACCGCCGCGTCGTCCATGTCGCGCGCCGGTGCCAGCGCCTGGGCCAGTTGCGCCAGCCGCTGCGGATCGACCGCGTCGGCGCCGCCGCGCCAGACATGCCGGAAACAGGTCTCGGCGACCTGCCGGTTGATGAGGCCGTCCTGGCCGCAGGCCAGGGCCAGGCGAGTGACCGGTAGCGGGTTGAAGGGGTGCACCGCGGGCATCTCCAGCGGAATCCTGGCCTGGTGAGCCAGCCACAGCACCTGGCGGTAGACCCAGTCGCGCTTGGCCGGGATCTCGGCGGGCCCCAGCTGCCCGTGGTGGCGCAGCATCGGCCCCAGGAACACCGGCCGGTACTCGACCTGCCAGCTCATGCCGGCGAGGGCCTGTGGCAGCTGCTCGAACGCCAGGTAGGCATAGGGCGAGATGAAGTCGAGCCAGAAGGTGATTTTCTTCATGGGGTGTGGCGTTGAGAGCGGCACGTCGGGGTGCGGGGAGGCCATCAGGAGGCCGAGGGGGAGCGAGCGGCCGCCAGGGCCTGCGCCCTGCCGGCCAGCGACGACCAGACAGCGCGCCGTGCGTCATCGCCCTGCGCTCCCCAGGCCGCAATTTCATCCAGGGTGCGCAGGCAGCCCGCGCACAGGCCCGTGGCTGCATCCATCTGGCAGATGGACACGCAGGGCGAGGGCACCGGACCGGCGTCCGATGCCGCGGCCTGCGCGCGCCGCAGCAACTCTTCGCGCGCGGCAGGCGCGCGCAGGGCCGAGCGGTCAAGCAGGTTGTTCATGGCCGGGGACGATGTCATGGCGGGCGCAGGGGTGCAAGTGGTAGCCGGTCACTCAGGCGACCGGCGGAGCCGGGGGCGGCTCCTGGGCCACGTCGGCCACCGGCGCGCCGCCGGTGAGAGCGGGGAGGTCCTGCGGCCGCAGCCGGAAGACGCCGTTGGGGTGGCCTGCCGCCGCCCAGATCTCGTCGAAGCGGAACAGGTCCTGGTCGATCAGCGTGACCGGCGGGTGCAGGTGGCCCACTGGAGAGACGCCGCCGATGGCAAAGCCGGTGCGGGCGCGCACGAAGTCGGCGTCGGCGCGGCCGGTCTTGCCCACCAGGGCGTCGACCTTGCGCTCGTCGACCCGCCGGTCCCCTGAGGTGATGACCAGCACCGCGGCCTCGTCCGACTTGCGGCGGAAGATGATGCTCTTGGCGATCTGCCCGAGCGAGATGCCCAGGGCGTCGGCCGCCTGCTGCGCGGTACGGGCGGCGTCACCCAGCATCTGCGGCATGTGGGGATGGCCGCGGTCCTGCAGGGCCCGGGCCACGCGTTGCACGCCTTCGGGCAGGGAATGGAGTTCAGCGCCGCACATCGACCTGCCCCTTCAGCCCGCGCGCTTGTTCAGGATGGCGCTGGCCGCGCGCGACTGCGGCTTGCGGCCCAGGAAGTCGCTGATGTAGGCGCCGGCGTCGACCAGCTTGTCGAGGTCGATGCCGGTCTCGATGCCCATGCCGTGCAACATGAACACCACGTCCTCGGTGGCCACGTTGCCGGTGGCGCCCTTGGCGTAGGGGCAGCCGCCCAGGCCGGCGACCGAGGTGTCGTAGTGCCAGATGCCCAGCTCGAGGGCGGCCAGGGTGTTGGCCAGGGCCTGGCCATAGGTGTCGTGGAAATGACCGGCGACATGGTCGACGTCGTAGTGCCGCAGCGTGGCCTCGATCGCGCGCTGCACCCGGCGCGGGGTGCCGACGCCGATGGTGTCCGCCACGCCCACATGCTGGACGCCGATCTGCTTCATCAGGCGCGCCACCAGCTCGACCCGCTCGGGCGCGACCTCGCCCTCGTAGGGGCAGCCCACCGCGCAGGAGATGGCGCCGCGCACGGTGAGCCCGCGGGCCAGGGCGGCCTCGACCACCGGCGCGAAGCGCTCGATGCTCTCGGCGATGCTGCAGTTGATGTTGCGCTGGCTGAAGGCCTCGCTGGCCGCGCCGAAGACGACGATCTCGTCGGCCCGGGCGGCCACCGCGCCCTCGTAGCCCTTCATGTTGGGGGTGAGGACCGAATAGGTGACGCCGGGCCGGCGCTCGATGCCGGCCATCACCTCGGCGTTGTCGGCCATCTGCGGCACCCACCTGGGGCTCACGAAGCTGGTGACCTCGATGTCGCGCAGGCCGGCGTCCTGCAGGCGGTGGACCAGGCCGATCTTGACCGCGGCCGGCACCGGCTGCTTCTCGTTCTGGAGGCCGTCGCGCGGGCCGACGTCGATGATGCGGACTTTGGAAGGAATCGTCATGGTGGATGCGGTGAAGGGTCAGTAGCCGCGGGCGCGGTCGACCACGCCGGCGATGGGTTCACCGCGCTGCAGGGCGCGGAGCTTGCGCGCGATCTGCGCGATGGTCTCGTCGCGCAAGGTGCGGGCGGAGGTGTGGGGAGTGACGGTGATGCGCGGATGCTGCCAGAAGGGGTGGCCCTCGGGCAGCGGCTCCTGGCGGAACACGTCGAGCGTGGCGCCGGCCAGGTGCCCGGCGTCGATCAACGCGATCAGGTCTTCCTCGACCAGGTGCGCGCCGCGGGCGACGTTGACCAGGTAGCCACCCGGCTGCAGCAGCCCCAGGGTCTGGCGATTGAGGAGCCCGGCGGTCTCGGCCGTGAGCGGCAGCAGGCAGACCAGCATGCGCACGCGGGACAGGAAATCAGGCAGCGACGCAGCCCCGTGGAAGGCGGTGACGCCGGGCACCTCGCGCGGGGTGCGGCTCCAGCCCAGGACCGGGAACTCGAACCCGGCCACCGCGCGCGCCACCCGCTGGCCCAGCACGCCCAGGCCCAGGATGCCGACCGGAAACTCCGATCGCACGCGGGGCTTGCGGTAGGCCCAACGGCCCTCGCGGGCCTCGGCGTCGTACACATCGAACTCGCGGAAGTGGCGGACCAGGGCATGGCAGACATATTCGGCCATCTGCACGCCCATGCCGGCATCGTCGAGCCGCACGAGCCGCAGCGAGGGCGGCAGCCGCAGGCGCAGCAGCGCGTCCACCCCGGCGCCGATATTGAACAGGGTCTGCAGCCCGGGCTGCTCGTCGATGAACTGCTGCGGCGGGGCCCAGACCACCGCATGGTCGGCCTGCGGTGCGCCGGGCGCCCACAGGTCGACCTGGGCGTCGGGCAGCGCCGCGCGCAGCCCCTCGAGCCAGGGCTCGGGACGTGTGTCGGTGCAGCAGAAGGCGATACGCAGGCTGGCCATGGCCTTGATTGTCGCTGGCGGGCGGGCACCGTTCAGGCGGCCACGGACATGCCCTTGCGCATGCCTGAACTCACGCAGCTTCCAGCTTGAGCAGCTCCGCGCCCTCGGGCACCTGGTCACCAGGGGCGAACAGCAACTCGGCGACGGTGCCGTCTGCCGGCGCCGCGATGGTGTGCTCCATCTTCATCGCCTCCATGACGGCCAGCGCCTGACCCTTGCGGACCGCGTCGCCGGCCTTCACCGCGAAGGAGACCACCTTGCCCGGCATGGGCGCGGTCAGGCGTCCGCCCTCGGACTCGCCCTCGCCGGCATGGGCCAGCGGGTCATGCGCGGTGAGGACAGCCGCGCCGCGGCCGGTGTGGACATGGTCGGTCTCGCCCTGCCGGTACACATGGAGACGCTCGCGGCGGCCGGCGAAGTGCAGGTCGAGGGCCAGGCCCTGGCGTCCCGCGTCGGCGCCCTCGCCGTCCATCACCTGCCAGGCCAGCTCGCCGGCCTCGCCGGCCACCGACAGGTGGCAGCGGCCGTCATGGCCGTGGCGCAGCTCGGCCTGCACCGGCGCGCCGGCGTGCTCGAAGGTGAAGCGCCGCAGGGACTCGCCATGCGAGCGCCAGCCATCGCGCTGGCTGAAGGGGTCGGCGCCGGCCTGGGCCTGCTCCTGCGCCAGGGTGCAGGCGACGGAAGCCGCCACCGCCAGCGCCAGCGGCACCGGCTGCTGGTGGAACAGGGCCGCCTCCTCGCGCTGGATCAGGGCGGTGTCGAGGTCGGCGCTGGCGAACGAGCGGCTGCGGACCACCTGTCGCAGGAACTGCACATTGGTCGCCAGGCCGACGATGTGCGTGCGCGCCAGCGCTGCGTCGAGGCGGGCCAGCGCCTCTTCACGCGTGGCGCCGTGCACGATCAGCTTGGCCACCATCGAGTCGTAGAAGGGCGAGATGGTGTCGCCCTCGCGCACACCGTCATCGATGCGCACCGGGCCGCGCTCGAAGGCCGTGGCCACCGGCTTGCGATAGACCTGCAGCGTGCCGGTGGCGGGCAGGAAGTTGTTGTCGGGGTTCTCGGCGCAGATGCGGGCCTCGATCGCGTGCCCGGTGATGGCCAGCTGGTCCTGGGTGAGGGGAAGCGGCTCGCCGCTGGCCACGCGCAGCTGCCACTCGACCAGGTCGAGGCCGGTGATCGCCTCGGTGACCGGGTGCTCCACTTGCAGCCGGGTGTTCATCTCCATGAAGAAGAAGGCCATCTCGCCGCCGGGTTTCTGCTCCACGATGAACTCGACGGTGCCGGCGCCGA
>JACCDX011753180.1_pt1 | contig 11485 bp, 11 predicted proteins | sample 7449681 | NCBI WGS metagenome assembly JACCDX01 (sample SAMN15323450, study PRJNA562643) | freshwater metagenome | isolation source: river surface water | place: USA:Blue River Watershed | collected 2017-08-18 | reverse complement strand
TTTTCATCAGCAGAGGAAGAGGGGGAAGTGGTCATTCTTCTAAATTGAGTGGAGATAAGGATTCTGGGGAAGGTGTTGGTAATTCCGGTATTCATGGTAATCCTCCGTTTCCAACAATCCGCCTCCCATGTCCTCAAAATACCATCTCTTATCAAAAAGTACATTGTACACTTTGACATTCCAAGGAATTCCAGAGGAATATGTTGGTAGTTCCGATGTTCATGGCTCCAACAATCTGTCTCCCATGTCCTGATTTTAAGGATCATATAATCGCATTAATTCATCCTTTCAATGAACCACTGGCCGAAGGCCAGGGGTTCAATAATAAGGGAGGGGTCAGAGGGGGCTGCGGCTACGAAGTGAGCGCCGTAGGTTCCCTCAATGCCACTCATTCGTAGGATCCGTCGGTGCAAACATGCGTTCTAGCCCAGGAGTCCATTTATTGAAATCCGAATACCGCCAGAAACGGTTATTGGAATAGTCCGCCACACCCGTCTTTGCAAAGTAGGGATCCTGTAAGTTATCTTGGATACTCATGGTAGTCGGTGTAAATTCCGCGCCCTCCAACAATCCCTGCTGCTTTGCATCCGCAACCGTTGTAGGTACCTCATCTTCCCACACGGTCTCCGCCTCCCCCTTATCGTTCGTTTTGCGACGGGGGCGCAACTCCGTCACGGCGTATTGATGGGGTCCCCGTTTCTCCACAATCGGCTCCCAATCCGGATCGGTGGAATACTGTTGGGCCACCACCTTCGCCACACGCTCGTACTCATCGTCCACAACGTGCTTGGTAATATCCGTGGGCTGATAGGCCGAGAGTATTTTGGCCTCACGTGTGGCGGTAGCATCCGCATCTGGCGGTTCCACATCCACACCATCCATATTACGGAAGTAAACGCCCGATTTGGGTTCACGAATAAGTGAGTCGTCCGCCATACGTGCATCCACAAACTGCTCCTCCAGCGATGCTCTCTCGTCCGAGGAATACGGTAATGTGGGCCAGTCCAATTGCATGGCATTGAGCAGGTTATTCTTCACCTGTTTCGGCAGCTCCGACATACGTGGCCGATTCTCCAGCTGAAATACGCGATTGTACTCGTAATCGTCCAAACTATTGATGGGTGTCTTAGCATACGTCTGCTCCCCAGGAGCGGGGAATTGGAAGGTACGCACCGGAATCGTACCTGGCTCTCGGGGTGTCACATTACTATCCCACGCATCATACAAGTCCGACAATGCCTGATTGATGACCGTGCGATCATTGCGTTCGCTGGCCACCTGATTCGCCGAGGCGGTCCCCGTTCCCAGGCCTCCCAACACTCCACTCTGCGGTCCCTCGTACGGTTGTACGACCGGGATAGGTTTACATGATGTATTCTTCGCGTAAAATGCCGTAATGTAATTGGTGTACTCGGCCATGGTATCAAATCGCATTCCACTTGGCTGAATGACAATCTTACCGTCCGCATTGTATGCAGCCGAGGTGGGACACAGGCCACCAAGACGTGCTACCTGTCGCGAACTCTCCGCCGCCGTGATTGTGGCGGCACCCATTTCCTTCTCAATATCGGCAAGCTGCTCACCCACCATTTTTTGGGGATACGTGGCGGGCTCCTCGGTTTTAAGACGATTATGGACAGCGATGTATTCCTTTAATTTGGCGACCTTCTCGGAGTCACTCAGCCTCTCAAAAAACGAATTGGCGGACATCAAAGGTCCATAGAAGCGGGTGCAATCCCCATTACCTGGCATTGTGCGGGCACAGAAACCGGCGTCCAAATAACCATCCCCAGGTGGCATGGCGGGTCCACGGTTCAGCACAATTCCCAACACAATCACCGCGATAAATAATACAATGAGCACCACATTGGAGTACATCTCTCTACAACGTGTACACGAATTTGCCCGCGTAGGAAAAATGTCCCAACATATATAGAAGGATGACCGTATTCCGGAACAACAAGGGGCGATTTCGTACTCCCACCGCCGCCGAGAAAGACGTGGATATTCGTAGCGAGGGAGATGCGAAACGTCTGGAGGCCATGTTGAAAAGCGGGGCACCCACATTCGTCCTCATATATGCCGATTGGTGCGGTCATTGCCATCGCTACCTGCCCATGTGGAGCCAGTTTGAGAATACACCGGGTAGAACGGCCAACATGGCCCGCGTGCATTACGATATGCAGGATAAGATTCCCGCGATTAAGGACGCCAAGATTCAGGGATATCCCAGTGTAATTAAAGTACTCCCCGACGGTCGCATTCAATCGTATGCCGCCGACGGGGGTGCCACAAATGCCATTCCTTTCATGCGTGATGAAGGGGAGATGCATTCGGAACTCCAGGGTGCCAACAATGGCGCTACGAGTGCTCCAAATAGCGCCATGACCACCAATCAAAGCGGTGGAGGAGACGTGTTGGGAGCCTTTACTTCCGCCATTCAGCGTGCGGGTCCCGCGGCACTCCTCATTCTCGCCTCGGCCGCCCTTCACGGCCGTAAGGCCGTTGCCACAACGAAACCCACCAGCCGTGGCCGGACCTACAAGACACCCAAGCGCGCCTCACGTCGTGCCTCTACACGCCGGCGCCGTCGCGCATAAAACACGTATCCTCGCCGGCACGTCCAGGAACAGTCCTGGGATGACCCACCGGACCGTAAAAAAGCCGTTGGGCACTGATGCCCACACAAAGGGGATCACCGGCGGCACGGGCCACCGCAGTCGCCGTATCGGAAAAGAAGGATTTTGAATGAGGGGTGTTGGGGACACCGGTCATTCGGGAAAAACCATGAGGTGCCTTGGTGGGCAGGGGAGAACGCAGTTGTTGCATTTTTAAAATGGACCTCAAAAATGACCGTGCATTGGGTGGTGCGCTCCGAGTGTACCCCGCATTTCCAACATCCTCCCTAAATATGCCCCCCTCCTTACCAAATCCCGATACGGATGTGCTTTCATTCCAATGCATTGACCTGGTAACCCAGGATACAATGGTATACGATGATGAGGATGCGAGTGATACCGCTTCGTTTCCATCCTCCGTGGACGAATACAGCCCCCCAAAGCCGCGAAAGTTCACGGACGATGATAAACTCCAACATAAATTCTTCCAGATTCTCCTATTCGGTGCGGACATGGAGGGTCGCTCCGTCTGTCTACAGGTGGACGAATTCCGCCCCTATTTCTACATTCAGGTTCCCACGGTATGTACACCCGCAGGTCTGCGTAACCTGGAGGACTGGATTCGCGGAAATGTCCCTCCCGCCATCCAACACCGCGTCACGATTCGCCACGAGATGCATAAGACACTGCTGGACTACAACGGCGAGAAACTCAGCCGGTTCCTCCGCATTGAGGTCCCCTCCCAGGCACTCTGGCGCCGCCTCAAGGACCTCTTTCTCACCCAACAGTGCAAACCCCGTCTCTATATGACCCGCAACCTCTTTGGCACCGCCATGATTCCCACACTCAATGCCGCGGGATACGACGCGGATATGTTGGAATCGGTGGGTTTCCTTTCGGCGGACGGGACTAAAATCGGCCTCAAGGTCTACGAGGCGAATATTGATCCCGTTCTCCGTTTCTTCCATGAACGGGACCTGGAACCCGCGGGGTGGATGCAGGTAGCCGCGGGAGCCTGGGAATTTCAAGAGGGTTCCGCCGCCAAGGCGCGGATTTGCGCGACTTGTAGTTGGACGGCCGTGAGACCCCATGCGGCCGTGGCCCTGGCCCCCCTTACAATCGGTTCGTGGGATATTGAGTGTACATCGTCGCACGGGGATTTCCCGCTCGCCGTGAAGACGTGGCGTAAACCCATCCGTGAAATAGCCGAACTCCCCACACATAGTCGGCCCAACTCCGTGGACGCCATGTGTGAACTCCTGGCCGCCGCCATTCGCGGCGACGCGGTCTCCGTGCTCTCCAAGGTCTTCCTGAAACAGGAGACCACCGGTGCGGGATTTGGACCCGCGTGCCAGGGGGAGACGGTAAGGCGGATGTTGGAAAGCCGACGCGTACTCAAAAAGGCCCAGGACTCCCTACATTCCCTCCTATCCGCCCCCGATAATGATACACGTGAAGCGGCCATTTCCGCGCTTGACGAGGCACTGACGGCGGGTCTACCGGCCATTCGTGGCGATGAAATCATCCAGATTGGAACGGTCCTGTACCGCCAGGGTGCCCCCCTTTCCAAACATATTTGGGTGCTGGGGGGTGTGGATCGCGCCGCGGTCCGCCCCCCAGGTGCCGAAGTGCCCGTGCATGCCTACTCCTTCAAGGACGAATTGGCCATGCTCCGTGCCTGGATCAAATGGCTCGGTGATACGGATGTGGATGTGTTGATTGGTTACAACGTATTCGGTTTTGACGAAGAATACGTCTGGAAACGCATCGTGGAATTGAATCGCGGGGGTGAGAAGGGACTCCGTGAAATCCTGCGGCCCTGGACGCGGATGCGCTCGCGTATACCGAAGTTGGAGGAGAAATTCCTCTCCTCGTCGGCGATGGGCGATAATTCCATGAATATCCTGAGTTGTGTGGGTCGCCTACAGATTGACCTACTTCCCTACATGCGCCGCGCCCATAATCTGGATTCCTATTCGCTGGATAATGTGAGCGCCACATTCGTGAGTGGAGCCGTGTTGGGACCGCTGGTGGTTGATGGGGGCAATGGGAGCAGTGAAGCCAAAGACGTATTCCGATTTCCCACAAAATCCACCAAAGGTACAGTCGCGGGGCGATTTATTACCCTGTTGGATGCCGAGAATGACCGTGTAGTGGACCGGTGTGAAGTGGTGGGCGTGGAACCCAAGGCACTTCTGGTGCGTATTGCGGGGGGCCAGGCCACCCTGGATGAGCACGGCTTAGCGGCCGAGAGATGGGCCCAGGTGAAGGACGACGTATCACCCAAGGACATTTTCCGACTCCACCGCGGCACCGATAAGGACCGTGCAATCGTAGCCCGCTACTGTCTCCAGGATTGTGATCTCGTCATGGAACTCTTCAACAAACTGGAAATTCTCAACAATTCCATCGCCATGGCGAATGTATGTTCCGTGCCCGTGTCGTATATCTTCTTGCGAGGCCAGGGTATCAAGATAGAATCCCTGATTTTCAAGGAGTGCCGACGGGTGGACCAGCTCATTGAAGTCATGCCCGCACCGAGTCGTGAAGAAGTGGCGGCGGAGGGGGCCAAGATGCGACGGGGGGAGGTAGAGGCGGATGTTGGAGATGAGGGTGAGGGCGAGGAGGGCGAGGATACATATGAGGGTGCGATTGTTCTTGAACCCCATACGGGCATTTACATTGACGACCCCGTAACCGCCGATGACTTTGCGTCACTGTATCCGTCCTCCATTATTTCCGAAAACATCTCACATGATACCCTGATTTGGGTAAAGGACTATGACAATGACGGGAACTTTGTTGGAATTCGTGAGGGCTCGGATCGCTATGATAACATTGCCGGTGCCAAGTACGTGAACGTGGAGTTTGATATTCTGCGACCGGATCCCGCGGAGGCCCATAAGAAGCACCCGCGCAAGATCCGCGATGGCCGGCGTGTGGCGCGCTACATACAGCAACCCCAGGGTACCATCCCGCGTATTCTGGAAATGTTGTTGGCGTCCCGCAAAAAGTGCCGCAAACTCGCGGAGACGGAGGCGGACGAATTCAAACGGAATCTCCTGGATGCCCAACAACTCGCCTATAAACTCACGGCCAATTCCCTCTACGGGCAGCTCGGTTCGGCGACCTTCAAAATCCGCCGGCAAGTTCTGGCAGCCTCCACGACGGCCTACGGGCGTAAGCAGCTCATGTATGCCAAGGCCGTCATTGAGACCGTATATGGCGGGGGACGCGATCCCCGTTGCAATGTGGAATGTGTGTATGGCGATACGGATTCTATCTTCTTGCGTTTCCAGCCACGTGACCCGGTAACCGGTGAACGCCTACGGGGCAAGGCGGCCCTACAGGCGGCCAAGGACCTCACAGTGGAATCGGGACAATTGGTGAGTTCATGTCTGAAGCCCCCGCACGACTTTGAGTTTGATAAAATCTTCAAGTCCTTCATTCTCCTCTCCAAGAAACGCTACGTGGGCGATATGTCCGAGGACGGTGTGGAGGATGCGGATTTCCATCGTAAGTCCATGGGCATTGTTATGAAACGTCGCGACAACGCCCCAATTGTCAAATACGTGTATGGACACGCCGTGGACGCCATTCTGAATCCGCGCGACCTGGATGTCCAACAGGGTGTCGTAGAAGCCACGCGGTTCGTACAGCAGGCGGCACGCGAATTGTTGGCGGGTCGGTTTCCCATGACCAAGTTGACGATTACCAAATCCCTGCGGGCGGAATACGCGGATCCAACACGTATCGCCCATAAGGTCCTCGCCAACCGGATTGCCGAGCGTGACCCCGGTAATAAGCCGTCCACATCGGATCGTATTCCCTTTGTGTACATTCACGCACCCCATGCGAAATTGCAGGGCGATCGCATTGAGTTACCGACATACATAAAGGAACACGGGCTGAAACCCGACTACGCGTTTTACATTACGAATCAGATTTCCAAACCGGTGGCCCAGGTATTCGGCCTGGCCCTTGAACATATGCCGGATGTGACGGCGGCCCAGATAAGGGCGGCCAATCGGGCCAAGAAACCCGTGGAAGCCCGTGAGAAGCTGGCGTTGGAGGTGCTATTCAAGGCGGCATTGTTGGAAGCCGCGCGTGACCCGAAGGCCATGGAGGCCCGTGGACAACACTCCATGATGAAATTCTGCATGAAAAAGTGAAGACTGCTTCAACTCCTTTTTGCTTCTCTTGTCACCCATCCACCCATCCACCTATCATGTCACTCCGTTCCACTTCCCAGACAACTCTTGAAACCCTGGAAGATGTATGGATTCCCTGGATCCTATGCATCACCCTCTTCGTTCTTTGCGTATATTTGTGGCTAAGACCCCTCATTGCGCCTCCGCCCCCACCACCCAAACACACCACCAATACCAACATCGCCATCTATACTCCCCATCTCGGCAAGGAACACGAAGCGGTCCAAATTCGTATTGAATATACGCCGCGTGTACAACCATCCATCATCACAGCAACCGATGATAATGAACCCACCGCATTTACTCTGGAACCCGTTGCGGTGCCCCTTCAAATCAAAAAGGACCTTTAGGTGCAGAAGTATGTGGTCCGCTCTATTCGGTTCGGCATCTGTGGGAGATTTGGGTATTCTCGTGCTGCAACCGGATGCTACGGCACGCAAGGCCGTGGCGGGATTCCGTGGGGGGGCCGAACTCCGTGTAACTGGCACAGCACCCAACATGACGGTTACCGACCTCCTTGCTAAACTGAATAAGTATCGCGGCCCCGACCAACAATTGAAGCGTATTTGGGGAGAAGGAGGGGAGGAAATTGTTGGGAGCACCGTTGTTCGCGGGGAAGTAAAGGCTATTGTGCGTGATATGTCTATTGCGTAAATCGCGGTAATTACTAGGACTCCCGATGCCCTCCTGTAGCCCCTCCATAACGCAAACCAAGGCCACCATGCCAGGGCGTACCGGATTTCCCCCGGAATTACTGGCAGCGGTGGAACTCTTCTTTTTTACATTTGGGCGCTCCAGGGCAATTGTAGGAATTTCTGCGGAGCTATTTTTTGCGGAGGCATTCGCCGCGATGCAACGGCGCGATTATGTACCTTCCACACTTGTCCAGCACTTCCTACAAACGCTCCTCGGTTCCTCTTCATATGCGGGGCCCAGAGCTCTTTCAACGTATTACATGCCGGTTGTAGGTGCGTTGGTATTTGCGGGGGGCAGCGATTGTAGCCGGTGGTGCCTGATTCACTGGGGTATTCCCAGGAATATACGGGATACTCTGGAACTTCCAACACGTCGCTTCATACGCCGTCTCACCGCCGAGGAAAACGGGTGGTCTCTTAGATCGGCACCCAATCCATCCCTTGCATCATGTGAGGCGTGGATAAAGCAATTTCAGAAGCGGGCCAAAAAATGGGGAGAGGTGGTGGATAATCTGGTGGTATATTAGAAATGGATGTATTTGTTCCGATTACCAACGCGGAGTGTGCTCTCCCTCCCCGTTCTGGCGGTGCCCGTCGTCGCCGTTCCAGCACCCGTCGTCGTCGTAGCGTAGCCACCCACAAAAAGCGTAAGGTGGGCCGCAGTCACCGTAGCCGTCGCAGCCGTCGTGGCAGTCGCCGTAATAGCGCTACCAGACGCCGTAGAGCCGGTCGCCGTTAATCATTTGCGGTAGTTTCACGAATATCATGCCGACAAACTGGACAATGTACATTTTGTCGGAACCACTGGTCAATACACGTGCGGTGAAAGCGGTGCGTACAATGCCGCAGAATACGCCACTCCCGACTCGTTTCCGTGGGTTGTTCATGATCCTGACAAATCGCGCATGTTACATCGCTGGCGGGTTCAATGCTACTCACAATACTGGCGGAAGCGATCTGTTGGCGTGTTGGAAATACGGGGACGTCTTCCATTGTGGACTCAAATGCCCTTGTAATCAGGGACTCTAGTGTATTTTGAATTGTATCGTCCAAGGGAATTGAATATGTATGAATATGCGAACGAGACCTATGGGATGGGATTGGGGTTACGTTCGGGTTTACGTTCATAGTGGCATGAGCTGGTGCTACCGGTATGGGTGCTGATGCCAGGATGCGTGTAAAACCGGCGTCAGTTCTCCTGCGTGCCTGTTGGAAGAGTACATATTGTCCTTTGTTGCGACTGTATTCCTCGGCAAAGAGGGAGCGAACACGGGTTTGTACAAATGGAACAAGTCGGTTATTGTTGAACATTTCGGAATCATACAGAATCTCCGGAAAGAGATTATGTAAGTCGTCAAGCAAATGAATGCCGTAAACGTTTTCGTAACGGGAGGGATTGTAGGTCATTGTGTGCCAGTTTCAAGATGAAAGAAGGGGGAATTCACTTTTGTGGACATGTTGGAAAAATTGAAGCAGACCAGGATTTCCAACACGTCCTCTCGTCCTCCCCCTCCTTTTCTCTGTATTCCTTTCCCCGTATTCCTTTCCTGTTTCTCGTTTCCTTTCTTCTTACCTTTCCTCACCTTACCGCAAAATGAATCAACCCATTGGAATTGCGAATCTCGGCAATACCTGCTTTCTCAATTCCGTTCTACAGGCCCTCGCGACATGCACTCCCCTACGGGATTATCTGCTCAAGGATTCAACATGTGTCCAGGCAACACGCCCCAAATCCAAAAAGAGTGCGCTTGTTCCCGCCTTCCAGGCATTCTTCCGCGAGCCGAATACAAACAGCGCGGCCAACATACTCAATGCCATCGTCACAATTACACGTGCGTGCGATGACGACTGGTATCAGCCCCGTCAGCAGGCGGATGCCACGGAGTGTATTCAGTATATCCTGGACGGCCTACACGACGCCCTGTATCGCCAGGTGCGTGTTACAATTCATGGCGGTCACGATACACCCGACCAGCGTTCCCAAATGGCCGCCCTACAATCGTGGTCCCAGTTCTTCGCCAAGGAATACTCGCCCATCGTGGAACACTTCTACGGCCAATCGCGTATTACAATCACGTGTCAGAAGTGCCGATCCGTTTCGGAACGCTTTGAACCGTGGATGATATTGAAGGTCCCGATTCCCGGTGGAGAAGTGGCGGGTGCCGAGGTCCCTACATTCGCAAAGTGTATGGATGCGGCATTTGCGTCGGAGACAATCCCCAACTACGCATGTGATACATGTAAGACGCAGGAGATGGCCGTGATATCCACCCGCATTTCCAAGGTTCCCAACATCCTCCTCCTCAGTTTCAAACGCTTCACGAATACGGGCCAAAAGATACGTGGCCAGGTGGATTGGGATCTGGATGGATTCTCGCTGGCACCGTGGATGGCCTTTAGGCGCTGTCCCTTCAAGGACGGCCCCGTGACATCGGCCACCACTACATTTCGCACAGAGGCCATCATTGAGCATAATGGCTCGGCGCGTTCTGGACATTATCGTATGTTCCGGCGTGGCGGTGATGGTGGCACCCCATGGCTGGAATGCGATGACGAGAGTGTACGCGCGGCCGATGTGGGAAATGTGGTATCACCCGATTCGTATGTAATATTCGCCCATCCCATATAGAAGTAGGATGTCATCCAATTATGGGCTTGGTCTGGGACAAGGGCTTGGTCTATCCAACATAGGTGCCAATGCAAATCGTAGTCTCATGAACCGCGCATCAAACGCCGTAAAATCCACATGGGGGCTCGTTGCCGTTGGATTCGGAATTATTCTCATTATTTTTGTTTTGCTCGTCATCTACAATGAGACTATTGGCAGTAAGGTGCGCGATGGTTGGGAGACGATCAAGACAATTCTACGCAATAAGGGTATTATTGAAGTTGAATTGAGTCCCGGTGGAAAGGAGGATGCGGGAGTCACTGCAACACTTACACCGGAACCGAGTGTAATCCTACCGCCTCTCACAGCCGCCCTACTCCCTGAACCGGTTACAGTGCCCAAGCCCGCGGATAACCCGCCCACTGACAATATGCACATACCCGCCGATGACCGTCCCGCGGGTCTGCCTGGTGCCGAAGGAGCTGGATCCACTGCCCTAGGAAATCAGATGGATTTAGAGGAGGGGACGGGACGTGTTGGGGGTTCAGGACCTGCCGAGGTTTTCAACATAAGCCGCAATATTTATACCTTTAATGATGCGGCGGCTGTTTGTGCTGCGGCGGGTGCCGAGTTAGCCACTTACGACCAGGTGAAGGATGCCTATGAGAAGGGGGCGGATTGGTGTAATTACGGATGGGTGAAGGGACAGATGGCCGTGTATCCCACGCAGAAGGAGACATGGAAGAAGCTCCAGAAGGGGTCCGCGGAATTCCGGAATGCATGTGGAATGCCTGGTATTAACGGGGGATACTTTGACAATCCTGAACTCCGTTTTGGTGTAAATTGTTACGGACCCAAGCCCCCACAGAAGGAGTCGGATGCGGTGTTGGAGAGCCAGGTTGCATTACCGAAATCCGCGGCGGAGCTGGAATTTGATAAACAGGTCCAACGTTTCCGTGATCAGATGGATGCGGCGAGCATTCTCCCGTTTACCAAGGGTAAGTGGAATGAGTAGGTAGGCTTCCGTGGTGGATGCCCAGATTTCCAACAAAAGTCCCCAAAAGTCCCAAACTCACCAAAATGTACATTGTACATTCTGGTGTTCATGGTAATTCCAAGGATTGGGAGAGGGAAGTGTTGGAAGTGGTGGATGCCAGGATTTCCAACAAAAGTCCCCAAAGACCTCAACTCACCAAAATGTACATTGTACATTCTGGTGTTCATGGTAATTTCAAGGATTGGGGAGGGAGATGTTGGATGCCCAGATTTCCAACAAAAGTCCCCAAAAGTCCCCAAAAGTCCCAAACTCACCAAAATGTACATTGTACATTCTGGTGTTCATGGTAATTCCAA
>JACCDX010913510.1_pt1 | contig 11485 bp, 10 predicted proteins | sample 7449681 | NCBI WGS metagenome assembly JACCDX01 (sample SAMN15323450, study PRJNA562643) | freshwater metagenome | isolation source: river surface water | place: USA:Blue River Watershed | collected 2017-08-18 | reverse complement strand
GCTGAATGGGACTGATCAGAGTTTCATGTGTGGGCACAGTAAATGTGTGGGGTGCAGGCTGATCACTCACCCAGTATGCCTTGTGTGCAGGATGACATTCACTCAGCACTCTCAAGGTGTGAGCGAGTGTCACAGCAGCCTGTGCATGGTTTATGGTGTCCATGATACACACTGCAAGGGTCATCTCAGCTTGGCACCCCAATCTGTGCACACAGCCACACAGGACCATTGCAAGCTGTCTCTCACATGTTCTGTGTGTGTTTCGGGCATGACTGCCACACTGTTTGTCACCAGTTCATGTCCAGGTTGTGTCCACCAATAGCCTTGGCTGGTGAGTGTGCGAGCATCGGATTCATGCCAGAAATAGTTCACATGCTCATGTTGGGTATGCAGTTGGATAATAGCACTGGCAGCTGATGAATCTTTCACATGAATCCATAAATGAGGTTGAATTAAAAATGGAACATCCACTGCATGAGTGGGCACATCATGACCCAGATACCAGGTGTTATTCTGATATCTCACATCAATTTCCACATGCCAGTCAGCATCCAACAACTGTTGTATCTGGCGGGGGTCATTTTCCAGAACGGCGTCAGCACCGTTCACTAATCCTCTGTGTGCAATAATCAGCATGATATTAAATTATATCATATCTGATGCACTCATGCAATATTGACTAGGGCATGATGCCCCAGCTTCTCACAATACCATGCTGCCACACATGCTGGCGGATGCACACTGAATGTTCATGCAGATGTGCTCGTAGGAATAACTCTCCACAGAAGTCCACACCATGATTCACATATAGTGATCTCATGTTGTTTACGATATTTGCATACACATCCATGACATCACTGGAACCATATGCAAATTGATCACTTATGCCCACCAGCGGCACATCATCATATGTGAACTGATGACCATCCAGCGTGGGAGTGCGAGCCACATTCACACAAGAGTTTATTTCCAGGTTCACATGAGCCAGGAACCAGTCAAACCTGGCTCGTATGACCACATCATATTTGACGCCATTCACCTGTTCCTGAATCTGGCGCAACTGTTGTGCACGCCGAATGCCTTCAAACTGGCTGAACTGAGCTTGGGGTGTCACACGATGAGGCCAAATCCTGTGGGTATATTCACTCACATCAAATTCAGGCACTGGTTCCATCCACAGCCGCACAGGTGCATACGCCTGCTGCACCAGGTTATAGGTGTGTGCATCCTGATGCTCACTCTGACGCCAGGTGTGCACAAACACATCGCAGTCATAAGGCTCAAACAGACATTTACGCCAGTAAGGTGCACACTCTTGTATGAACCTGGGCAGTCCACTGAAACACACAGCCACTTTCATGATGCAGGTGTGGGAATACTCATCTTGTCGTTCTGGCTGGGGAATTTCACACACACTATGCCACAGTCAGTGAGAAATTCAGGATTAGTGACCTCATATGGTGCAAGCTCAAATATGTCACCTGCCTTGAGATGAACACCCTGTATGATCATTTCACCTGATATGATCAGGTTGATTTCTGTCACATGGGTGTGATAATGCCAATCTCTGATGCCTGCCTCATGCACCCGATAACCCACCTCCACATGTGCAGAGTGCCAGGCTGTGGGAGTAAATGCACCCACAAACCAACCTCTCACCATGTTATCTATGTGATTGATCTTCATAGGCCCACTCTTTTCCAATCCACTGCCTGCCATCCCTGATTGGTGATCACATTCACATTACGAGCACGGTCTGGATCAGATGGCATCTTTTTATCATTGATGAGCACTCTGGTGCCACTAGTGATGCCCATGATGAGCTGATCATAAATGATGCCTGCATCTGCCAGCTGTTTCACAGTGTGTGCACGAGCACTTTCCTTTCTGGCTGTGGTGAGCACAATGTGATGACCCTTGCTGTCCCACTCATCAAACTTGTCTCTCACACCCACAAGCAGTTCACCATCATGCTGCAACACCTGACTGATCTTGTGCAAGTGAACCAGTATGGTGCCATCAATATCACAAAAGATGGTCTTGGGTTTTTCAGAATAAAACTCATTCTGTGCACCCACATATGTGGCCACATCCTCAGGAGTTCCCAAGGGCACATACACATGAGGAGCCACATGGTAGGGTGCAATGTGAGCTCCCTGTTCAATCATAAAGTTATAGGTTTCACTCACATAGCATTCAGGTCTGCCTGATGTTCTGAACTGTTCTTTCAGCTTGTGTGCACTGGACACAAAGTCTGAACCTCTCTTCCAGTAATGGAAACCCACCAGTGCATGTTCACTCACAGGATTCTTTTCCACCACTTTGACCACTTTGTGATCCACAATCTGAGCAAAGCTGTTTTTGGCATCCTGGCTCTTGTAGAGCACTATGGCTCCATCACAATCATGCTGCTTGACCCACATGAGAAACTCCTTGGGGTCCCAATTGAAGATCTGATCACAGTTGTAAATGACCAAAGGCTCATTGTTATTGATCAAGCACTCTGCTGCTAGCACACTGTCGCTTGCACCCTGACTCATTTGTGAGAGCTGTATTTCTTTGTGCTCAGGTCGCAGCCTGCTCAAAATATTGCTGAGTTGTGTGTTGTGTGTGGGATCATCAAATTTGCGGGTCACAAACACAAACTGTGCATCCACATCAAACGAGCTCACTGCATGTTCAATCAGGGTTTTACCCTGAACTGTGATGAGAGGTTTGGGAGTCAGATTACCTTGTTTGGCAAATCGGCTGCCCGCACCAGCCATGGGAATAACAACTTTCATGAATACCACCTAACACATGTTTAGATGTGACTAGTGTGATGGGAAATCAGGATCTGAATCAATTAATCTGAATCAGATCATTCACGCTGTTGCAAAATTTGTCCAATGGCTTGTGCACTCTGCATCAGATATGCTTCACGTGCCTCCATATTGATCGCAGCAACTTCTTGCACATAATCCACACCCACAAACCCTATCAAGTCATGATTTCTGCTATAGATGGGGCATCTGATCATGTGTCTGGAACCTCTGGCCTGATAATACCAGTAATCATGACCTGTTGTGTCTTTGTCTATGTCGGTGAGTGTGATGCACTTGCCTTTGGCAAACTCCTGGTTCATGTGCACATTAATAGAGCTGGGGATACGCTGCATGAGGCTGATCACACGGTTCACGCCAGGACGGATCAATTCATGGGTGTTGGTGTGAAATATGAATGGAATGCCACCCACAGCAGGAATGCCATTGTGGTACCTGAAAACATATGTTCTGTCTGCCAAAGTGTTGGTTAACACTTTTTGCAACTCTTCTGTGATCCTGGCATCCACATGTATGCTGGTGGTGAGTTCAGTCGTGAAGTTCTGCATGCTTCTGCTACGCTGCCACAAATCCAGTACAGGTGTGAAGTGAAATGTCACAATATAAGTGAAGCTCATGGCACACAACACCAATGTGATCCACACCAAATGCCAGAGCATCTTGAGAGGATGCACTGTTCTGAAATATCTGAGTAGTAACTCTACAATTGATTTAGCCACGTCCACAAATCCCTATAAGGGGGTTTACTATATTTAAAATCAAGCTGTTAGTAGTAATGTGGTTGATTATTAGACAGACAGAACTTACAATTGCATTATGGCAGATTTGTATAAAATATTAGGTGTGGACGCACAAGCTGATTCAGACCAAATCAAGAAAGCTTATCGCAGGCTGGCACGTGAACTTCATCCTGACCTAAACCCAGATCCTGCAGCACAGGAGCGGTTCAAGCAGGTGAACCAAGCTTATGAAACCTTGAGTGATCCTCAAAGACGTGCAGAATATGACCAAATGCAACAAATGGGTGGTAGGACAGGCGGATTCAGATTCAACCAGTCATCTGGTGGATTTCAAGACATATTTGAGCAAATGTTTGGAAACATGGGTTTCCACCCCTTTCAGCAGAGGCCAGTCAGAAATCCAGACAATGTGTATCAGCTGAACATCACACTGGAAGATGCATTCAGAGGCAAACAGGTGCAAATCAATCTGGGTGATCAGAATCAAACTCCATCTCAAATACAAGTGAATATTCCTCCTGGTGTGGAAGATGGCACCCGAATCAGGTATGCAGGAAATGGTAACCGTGTGCAGCCCAACCTGCCTCCTGGAGATTTGGTGATCATCATACATGTGGAACCTCATGCAATCTGGCAGAGACAGGGGCCACATCTGCATCAGGAGGTGCAGGTGCCATTGTGGAAAGCTCTTGTGGGTGATACCCTAAACTTGACCACAATTGATGGCGGCCAAGTAAATGTGAAGCTGCCACAACTGAGTGTGAACCAGACTGTGCTCAAAGTCACACAGAAGGGCATGAAGATACGCAACAATGTGACCCGAGGCGATTTGTATGTGCATGTGAAAGTGGTCATGCCTGATCAATTGACTGAAGAACAACTCACACACTTGGCTGCCTGGAGTCAACTGCCTTGACACATGCACAGGTGTGCACAAAATATAAACAACAACAAGGATTCATTTGAATGAGTGATGCTCGTAATCAGAGTGACTTTGAACAAGTGTTAAATCGCAGCTTTGATCTGGCTGTGGAATTGCAACACGAATATGTCACACAAGAGCATTTGTTATATGCATGTGTGGAACAGGACGTAGTGATCAAATCACTCCAGCACATGGATGTGGATGTGAATGCACTTAAATCACTTATTTGGGCACATTTGACAGATCCTGCTAAACACAGTCTTATGCCTGACACCCGATTTCAACCCAAATACACTCACACTGTGCTCACAGTGGTCAAACAAGCCAAGGCTCAAAGCTTGTTTTTGGGTCGCAATCAGATCGATCTGTTGGACATTGTGATGGCCATGTTCAACACCAAAGAAAGCTGGGCAGCTTATCTGTTACAGCAGTCAGGTGTCACCAAAAAGAAAATTCAAGAATATGTGAGTGTTAAGCACAGTCAGGAAGACAGTGTTGTGGATCAAGACCAAGCTCGTATGATTCTTAGCCAATATGCTGTGAATTTGAACAAGAAGGCTCAAAGTCAAAAGATTGACCCACTTATTGGCAGACTATCAGAAGTCAACCACATTGTGCATGTGTTGTGCAGAAAGAATAAAAACAACCCTCTGTTGGTGGGTGCACCTGGTGTGGGCAAGACACAGATTGTGGAAGGCTTGGCCAAACTGATTGTGGAGAAGAAAACTCCACATCAGCTACACACCAAAGAAATCTGGAGCCTGGATGTGAGTTCTCTTGTGGCAGGCACCAAATTTAGAGGTGACTTTGAAGATCGCATGAAGAACCTGATCTCAGCTGTGAAAAGCCTGCCTGATGTGATTCTGTTTGTGGATGAGATTCACATGATTCTGGGAGCAGGTTCAGGTGGAGGACAAAGCTCCATGGATGTGGCCAACATCTTGAAGCCTGCACTGGGTCGTGGTGAAATCAAATGTGTGGGAGCCACCACTCCGGAAGAATTCCGCAAGCACTTTGAGAAGGACCGTGCTCTACTAAGGCGATTCCACAAACTGGATGTGGCTGAACCCAGTGTGTCAGATGCCAAACTGATTGTGAAGGGCGTGTTGGCATCCTTCAACAAGTATCATGGTGTCACATATGACAGCACATGTGTGGATGCAAGTGTGGACCTGAGTGTGAAGTTCATGCAGAACAAGCAACTGCCAGACAAGGCACTGGACGTGATTGACCATGCAGGTGCTGCTGTCAAATTGCTGAATGAATCACAGGTGTCTGTGCAGCACATTCAACAAGCTGTGCATGACCTCACAGGCATCCATCTGGATCAGATTCAACAGCAACAGACATCTGAAACACCTGACATTCAAAAGAGAATCAGTTCCAAACTGTTTGGTCAGGATCATGCTGTGACTCGTGTGGCTGATCAGGTGTACATGAGTTTGAGTGGATTGAGAGAAAGCAACAAGACACAAGGCAGCTTCTTGTTTGTGGGTCCCTCTGGCGTGGGCAAGACTGAGCTAGCCAAGTTGTTGGCAGACAGTTTGAACTATGCCTTTGTGCGATTTGATATGAGTGAGTTCCAGGAGAAGCACTCCTTGAGCCGACTGATTGGATCACCACCTGGGTATGTGGGATATTCAGATGGTGCAGCTGGGTCAGGTGCACTCATTAATGCACTGGAAGCTGCTCCTCAGTGTGTGTTGCTGATTGACGAAGTGGAAAAGGCACATCCTGATGTGAGTCAGTTGTTCCTGCAGGTCATGGATGCTGGTGTGCTCACAAGTGCCAATCAGAAAGTCATTCACATGAATCATGTGATCCTGATCTTCACCAGCAACCTGGGCGTGCAAGAACTACAAAAGAATCCATTGGGCTTTGGTGCCCAGAAGCAGACTGTGGAAGACACAGAAAGCACAAGTGCAGTCAAGCAGTTCTTTGCACCTGAGTTTCGCAACAGACTGGATGCTGTGATCAATTTCCGTGCTCTACAAGAAGATCACATGAGACTGATTCTGGACAAGTGTGTGGATCAACTCAATCACATGTGTGCAGCCAAACAAGTGTGTGTGACTTTGGACCCCAAAGCCAAGACTTGGTTGGTGCAGAAAGGATTTGATTCTGTGATGGGTGCAAGACCACTACAACGTTGTGTGGATGAACACATCAAGAAGCCCTTGAGTAAAGAGATACTGTTTGGTAAACTGCAAAAGGGTGGCAGAGTGTTGGTGAGTGTGGATGCAGATGACAAACTGAAGTTGGACTTTCTGCAAACTGCATGTGGTCACACCACCACATGGGATATGGACTTACAAGATTTGAACTGGGAGGACACCCATGGAATTAATTAAGAATCTGATCACACACAACTTGATCCAGCCAGGCACCTGGCTGGGTGTCAAGACTGCACATCAGCACAGAGTGCACCACAGACTGAGAGTGGAACGAGTGACTGCATGTGACATCTGGGCATGTGTGCCCAATTCAGGAGAAGTCATCCAAGTGTGTGCAGAACACATATGTGAAGTGGACGGCATGGCTCTTTCACGTGTGTGCGCTCAAGCTGATCTGGATGCTCAAGGCATGAAACTGAAACCACAAACTAGACGTGGTAGGAAACCCAAACATGCAAGAACTAAATAATCCAAACAGATTATTTGGAGCATGACATGGCTCAAGTTATTCAGACCACCTTTGTGGTCACCATCAGTAAACTGGTAAAAGATGCGCAAGTGAGCGAGCCTGTGCTGGATGCAGAACAGTCTGCACTCATTCAACAAATGCTACCAGGTGTGGTGGAAGAAGTGTTAAATGATCCTGGTGTGATAGTGGAAGTACAGTCCATCACAGACTGAAATCCCGTAAATAACCCAAACATGCAAAGTGATTTGGGTCTTCATGGATAGTGTGGTTTTACTGCCCACCACAGGCAGCCAGATAAATTTAACAGGCGAAAAGCAAAAGGGTGCTGGTTACTCTAACTGGTCCGGCACCAGTCATACAGTGAGTGTCACTTGCACCAATTTTGTGGGCAGGATCTATCTGGAGGCCAGTCTGGCCACTGATCCTGCGGAAACAGATTGGTTCGGTATTCCCTTCAATGGCACACTCACATATGTGCAATATCCCCTAAACCCTTTCAGACCCACTGGCACCATCCAAGGTGACACAGGCAGCAGTTCATTCGAGTTTGTGGGAAACTATGTGTGGGTGAGAGCCAGGCTGGACCGCACCTATCTGAATCCACAACCCATTGACACATCCACTGTGGGCAGTGTGGACGAAATCCTCATGAACTTTGGTGCCCTGAGTGGTATTGCGTCAGGTGGGGGTGCACTGGGTGTTCTGGGTCCCACTGGACCCAGAGGGCCCAGCGGATTGCAAGGGCCCACAGGTCAAGCAGGCTCAGCAACCAACACTGGAGCCACAGGACCTGCAGGCCTACTTGGCGCCACCGGCGCAACTGGAAGAACGGGTCCCACAGGTCCCATGGGCGCAACTGGTGTGCCTGGTACTGCCACCAACACAGGTGCAACTGGAGCTCAGGGTAATACAGGGGCTACAGGTGCTACAGGTGCCACAGGACCTGTGTATACAAGTCCTCTGATAGGTCCCATCACATTAAATGATGATCAGCCTGTGCCTGTGTTAATCACAGAAGCCACATGGGCAGTAACTGGACTACTCACCAAAGTGCTCAGATATGAGCTGACCAGAGGCACCAGCTTCCGTAGCGGAACTATTCAGATTGCCACTGATGGCACTCTAGCAGGCACAGTATTGGATGATGCCACACTGAATGTGGGTGTCACAGGCATCACATTTGGATACGGTGTATACACAAGCCTGGGTGTGGATTATGTGGTTCTCACATATGTGAGTGATGCCACAGGCGCAGATGCACAGTTCACATATTTTGAAGCTGAATGGATTTCGGGTCCTCAAGGCCCCACAGGTCCCACAGGATCACAGGGTGTGACAGGTGCCACAGGTGCCACAGGTATGCCTGGAACACCCAGCATGGTTTCAGGACCCACAGGCCCAACTGGATCTACAGGATCTGCAGGTCCCACAGGCGCAACTGGCCTACAAGGTCCCACTGGAGCTATTGGAGATTCAGGTGTGACCGGTGCCACAGGATATACTGGTCCACCCAGTTTGATAACAGGTCCCACTGGTGTTCAAGGACCCAGTGGTATAGGATTCATATATGAATTCAATATTGAATATAACGGATTAGGGCAAGTTTCCAGTGTAACTAACCTACCGTCTGGATGGAGTGTATCATTCACCGCTAGCAATATTATAGTAACTCACACCCAGGGGTATGTGCCCAGTGGGTTCATGATTTGGGGACAAAGCACTGTGCCTGGCACTATCTTTACAGCCAGAAGTCCCAATGCCATCATGAACATGAGTTATGATTTAACCCTCACAAACAGATTTGTACTCAATAATGTAACACCCACCAACGTGGGCACTGTGGCTGGCGGTGCAGCCAAAGCAGTGGTATTCTTTGTGTAATAGTAAGGAACCACAACTGTCATGCCTATAAATTCTTCTGTGATCCTAACACTCAGCACTAGCGTCATAAGCATAACACCCACCGCATTCATTACTCCTGAAATGAATGCCACATGGGCAGGATATCCCTATGAATGGGCAGTGGAGATGGCCATAAAAGCCCAAACCCACAGTGATGCAAATACTCCTACTCCCTTTGCCTACACTGGTTTAGATGTGCAGGTGAGTGATTGGTTGGTGTTCAATAATTATAGCATTTGCGTGGAAATTCAAAGTATTAGTGCAGTGACTGAAAGCCACATGACTGCTGTGGTACAAGACAAACAACTGTATAATTTGTTGAGTGATCCCACACAAACTGCACAGAATATTGGTCCTGTTAGTCAAACAAATGTGTTTGATTGTTTGATTGTGGGTGTTACCCAAACTGGACTACCTTTAGTTAACAACCAACCAGAGTTTAACCTGCCACAAGATCTTATAAATGATATTCAACAAAGATTCCTAGCAGATTTAACTAGCTTCAGCGGATATTCAGGCACAAGTGGCGCACAAGGTATCAGCGGATTCAGTGGCAGCTCAGGCTCAAGCGGAGTTAGTGGAAGTGAAGGCATAAGTGGCTTCTCAGGTGGTAGTGGATTCTCAGGCACAAGTGGTGTAAGCGGCAATTCTGGCATCAGTGGTTTTTCAGGTCAAGATGGCGTAATTGGTGTAGATGGTAAAAGTGGATTTAGTGGAGTATCTGGAGAAAGTGGCACATCAGGCACAAGTGGTGAATCTGGCACGTCTGGTATAAGTGGCACAAGCGGTACAAGTGGGTTAAGCGGCGCAACAGGTCTTTCTGCAAATCTATTCTTGTACCAGGCTAATACCCTATCTCTAAGTGGGGATCCTGGAGCAGGATATTTGTTGTGGGACAACAGTAGCCAAATCAGTTCTTCCAAGATAATAGTTTCTCATACTACAGATAATGGAATTGATATTGATATATTCCTGGGACTGTTGAAACCTAGTGAAACTATTGTTATTCAACATCAGACAGTTAGTGCTGATTATCAAAAATGGACAATTGCATCTGCACCCATAAACATCAACCCTGGCGCAGCCAACAGCTACTGGGAGATTTCAGTCACTTATGTGGATTCTGGTGGCTCAGGAGCTTCTAACTTTTCAAATAATACTGATTTGTTCCTTGCTCTTGTGAATGGACCACAGGGTGAAATTGGTCCTAGTGGATTTAGTGGTGTTTCAGGCACAAGTGGTATAAGCGGATGGTCAGGAACATCTGGAACAAGTGGTTTTTCAGGTTTAAGTGGAAGTGGCATAAGTGGTTCCTCAGGTTCGAGTGGATTAAGCGGATTCAGCGGCACAAGTGGGGGCAGCGGTTTCAGTGGCACGTCAGGTTTCAGCGGAACAAGTGGCATAAGTGGAACTTCTGGAACAAGTGGTATATCAGGGTTTAGCGGTATAAGTGGTCTTTCTGGAACCAGTGGACTTTCAGGAACAAGTGGTATAAGTGGTAGTTCAGGTATAAGCGGAACAAGTGGATTCAGCGGCACAAGTGGACTTTCTGGTATAAGTGGCACAAGTGGGCTTTCTGGTATAAGTGGTACCAGCGGTCTTCAAGGTATAAGCGGTATAAGTGGATTTTCTGGAACGAGTGGTATAAGCGGTAGTTCAGGTATCAGTGGATACAGTGGAGCATCTGGTTTAAGTGGTAGTTCGGGCACAAGTGGCATAAGTGGCACTTCAGGTATAAGTGGTAGTAGTGGATTCAGTGGCACTAGCGGGTTTAGTGGTACTTCAGGTATAAGTGGCATAAGTGGCTTTAGCGGAGCCAGTGGTATAAGTGGAACAAGTGGCACAAGTGGGTTCAGTGGCACATCTGGTATTAGTGGAACATCTGGCATAAGTGGCACTAGCGGATTCAGCGGAACAAGCGGTACTTCAGGTATAAGTGGCACTAGCGGGTTTAGCGGTACTTCAGGTATAAGTGGCACAAGTGGCTTCAGCGGTACTTCAGGCATAAGTGGCACAAGTGGCTTTAGCGGAGCCAGTGGTATAAGTGGGACAAGTGGAACATCTGGTATAAGTGGCACTAGCGGGTTTAGCGGTACTTTAGGTATAAGTGGCACAAGTGGCTTCAGCGGTACTTCAGGTATAAGTGGCACTAGCGGCACAAGTGGCTTCAGCGGTAATTCAGGTATAAGTGGCACTAGCGGCACAAGTGGCTTCAGCGGAGCAAGTGGTACATCTGGTGTAGGCACTAGTGGGTTTAGTGGTACATCAGGAACTAGTGGAGAATCTGGTATAAGTGGCACAAGTGGGTTTAGTGGCACTTCAGGTATAAGTGGCACAAGTGGGCTCAGTGGTACATCAGGAACTAGTGGAACATCTGGTATAAGTGGTACATCTGGCATAAGTGGCACAAGTGGTACTAGTGGGTTTAGTGGCACGAGCGGTACATCTGGTAT
>JACCDX011665659.1_pt1 | contig 11486 bp, 8 predicted proteins | sample 7449681 | NCBI WGS metagenome assembly JACCDX01 (sample SAMN15323450, study PRJNA562643) | freshwater metagenome | isolation source: river surface water | place: USA:Blue River Watershed | collected 2017-08-18 | reverse complement strand
GACGGCACGGGCGTCACCAGCTTCCAGGCGGGGCGGAACGTGAACCTGGGCACGGCGACCACGGGCGAGAGCCAGGATATCCAGTGGGATGGCAGCAACTATGTGCGGCAGTCTGGCAGTCGGGAGGCAGGTACCCAGATTGCCACCGGCGGGACGCTCACCTTTCAGGCCGGCGGCGACGTCAACGCCCGTGCCGCCGACGTCAAGGCCGGCGGCGCGCTGCGAGTCGACGCCGAGGGCAGCGTGAACATCACAGCAGGCCAGTCCTCGCAGGCGCTGGATGCAGCCAGTCAGCACACGAGCCGAAGCATGCTCTCGAGCCGGACGCTGCGCACGGCGGAGTCCAGCGCCAGCACCACCGCACAGGGCTCCGGATTCGAGGGCAGGCAGGTCGACATCCGCGCCGGCCAGGACATCAGGATCCAGGGCAGCGCCGTCGTGGCCGACCAGGACGTCACACTCCACGCGGCGGGCAACGTCGCCATCAAGGCCGCCCAGGACACCCGCAGCCAGAGCGTCGAACGCGAAGACACCAAACGCGGGCTCTTCAGGGGTGAGGGCGCCTCCTTCACCTTGGGCCGGCAGTCGCTGGCCCAGGGGACGCAGATACAAGGCACCACGGCCGTGGCCAGCACCCTCGGCTCGGTGGGAGGCGGCGTCTCCATCACCGCCGGCAAGCGCTACACCCAGACCGGCTCGGACATCGCCACGCCCGCAGGCGACGTCAACATCGAGGCCCAGTCCGTCACCATCGACGAGGCACGAGAGGCCACGCACCAGCGCAGCGACCAGCGCTTCAGCCAGAGCGGTGTCACCGTCGCCCTCACCAGCCCCGTCGTCAGCGCCGCCCAGGGCGTGGAGCAGCAGGCCAGCGCTGCCAGCCACACCCGCAGCAGCCGTATGCAAGCCCTCGCCGCGGCCAACGCCGCGATGCAGGTCAAGGACGGCGTGGGCCAGGCCCAGGCCGCCCTTGCACAGGGAGACGTCACCGGCGGCGTGGGCATCAGCGTGAGCGTGGGAGCCAGCAGCAGCCGCAGCACCCAGCAGATCGACGCAGACACTGCGCGCGGCAGCACCGTCCATGCAGGCGGCAACGTTCGCATCCGCGCCACGGGCGCGGGCCAGGACGGCAACGTCACCATCCAGGGCGGCGATGTCCGGGCCGGCGGCACCACCACCCTCCAGGCGGACAACCGCGTGGACATGCTTGCCTCAAAGAACACCACCGAGGAAAGCAGCAGTGAGCGCAGCCGGAGCGCTAGCGTGGGCGTGGGCGTGCGCTTCGGCGGCCAGGGCTCGCAGGCGGGCGTCACCGTCAGCGCTAGCGGCAGCAATGGGGAGGGGGCAGGTCGTAGCACCAGCTACAGCAACACCGATGTGGCGGGCGGGCAGCGCGTCGTCATCGACTCGGGCGGCGACACCACCTTGCGCGGCGCCACTGTCAGCGGCCGGCAGATCTCTGCGCGCGTGGGCGGCGACCTCACCATCGAGAGCCTGCAGGACACCAGCCGGTACGGCGAGCAAAGCCACAGCGCAGGCGGCTCGGTCACCGTGGGCCCGGCCAGCGGCGGCAGCGTCGCCCTGGGCCGCACCCGCATCGACAGTCACTCCACCAGCGTGGGCGAGCAAAGCGCCCTGCGCGCGGGCGATAGTGGCTTCGACGTCAAGGTCGAAGGCCACAACACCCTGGTGGGCGGGCAGATCACCAGTAGCGAGCGGGCGGTGCAGCATGGCGCTAACCGCTACGCCAGCGCCGGCGGCACTACCACGCGGAATCTGCAGAACACCGCCGGCTACAGCGCGCAGAGCGTGAGCGTCGGCCTGGGCACTGGAAGGCCTGCCCCGGGCGCCGCTTTAAGTGCGGGTCTGAGCGGTGTGGGCGTGGGGTCGGACCGCGGTAGCGCCAGCAGCACCACCACGGCCGGCATCTCGGGCGTTGCGGGTGACAAGGCGGCGCGCACCGGCGACCCGGAAAGCGGTCTTAAGCCCATCTTCAACCGCGAGCAGGTGCGCGGGGAGGTGAACGCGCAGGTGGTCATCACGCAGGAGTTCGGCAAGCGAGCCAGCCAGGCCGTCGGCGACTACGCCAGCGCGCGAGTGGAGGAGGCGCGCCGCAACGGTGATGCCGCGGGCGTGGAGGCCTGGCGCGAAGGCGGCGCGGCGCGGGTGGCGCTGCATGTGGCGGTGGGTGGGCTCACAGGTGGGGTGCAGGGTGCGGCCGGGGCGGGTGCGGCGAGTGCCGCTGCGCCCGTGATCGAGCAGCTGCAAAGCCAACTTCAGGACGGGCTGCAAAGGGCCGGCCTGGACCCGAAGGCCAGCCAGGGCATCGCGAGGCTGGTCGGTGGCGGAGCCGCCGCTGCATTGGGTGCGGCTGCCGGCGGTGGCTCTACCGCCGGGGCCGCTGCTGCGTTTAACGCCGACATGAACAATCGCCAATTGCACCCCAGCGAAGTGCAGCGCGCCCGAGAGCTGGCGGCCAGGAGTGGGGGAAAGTACACGCAGGCGCAGATTGAGGAGCAGATGCGCCTGATGGGGAACGCCGTCACCGGCGAGCAGCCCAACACGACCACGGTCGTCACGACCACCGAGGCCATCGCCACCAGTGTCCAGAGCGACCCGGGGATGCCTCGGACGGTGCAGGGCCCTGTCGTGGTTGAGGTGCCGGGCAGGGCGGACTCCGAGCTACAGGCGTGGATCGTGGAGAACACCACCCAAGGCTCGGGCTACATCCCGGGACAGAGCCCCTACACGGCCAGCAACCCGGCACTCAACGGGCCTGTACGAACTACCGGGCGGATTGATGCTCCAACGGCAGCTACGGCGAACAATGATCTGGCGGGGCGATCGGGTATCGGGGTTCAGCAGAACGCGCCGTTGAGTCAGCAGGCGAGGGAGGCGATTGCGGATGGGGCGAGTACTTTGAGCAGGCAAGCAGGGGTGGTGAGTTCGGGAGCGACTGCGGCGATGGCTGGACTTCCTCCTCAAGGCAGACCAATCGCAGGCGCGTTGGCGATTGGAGCAGGGGCTACGGGAATTGCTGCAGATGTTGTTGAGCAAGTCGTTCGACCAAACCTGGGCGCCGCCGTCGCGGATGGCGCCGGGACTGTTGTCGAGGGCCTCGTCAACAGGATTCCAGGAGCCAGGTCTATTGCACCCATCACAAACGAAGTCATTGAGTTATGGCGGTCATCCGGGAGTGCCCGATCGTTACAAGATTGGGTGAATGATCAATTTAAAGGAGATAAACCATGAGTCGGCTGCTAATCAGCGAGGGGAAGCTAACGGTATTGGGAGTGTTTTCTCTCGGAATCCTCGGAGCTCTTTTGGTCTATCTGTCTCTTCAATTTATCCCTTGGCGCGTGGGAAAAATTCTTGGTCTCTCGCTCGGCTTCGTGGTCGCGGCGATCGGCGGATTCAGTGGTCAAGCCAGTGCTTTGGAATTGCCTCCTCCATTCACCAAAGATCCACTGGGATGGCGGCGCGCAAAGAAGAGTTATCTCGGCAGAGACGCTAAGCCGGAGTAGTTTTGGTCCGAGAGGAAACCTTCGGCGATCGCATGCTGCATTGGGATCTCAAGTTGCTATCTTGGGCCGATGCGCGGTTCCGTTCACATCCCGGAGCACAGCCCCTACACGACCAGCAACCCGGCACTCAACGGGCCTGAACGAACTACCGGGCGGATTGATGCTCCAACGGCAGCTACGGCGAACAATGATCTGGCGGGGCGATCGGGCGTTGGGGTTCAGCAGAACCCGCCGTTGAGTCAGCAGGCGAGGGAGGCGATTGCGGATGGGGGCGAGTCAGGTGAGTCGGCAGGCAGGGGTCATCGGCGCTGGGGCTACTGCAGCTGCTGCGGCATATCCGCAGAGCAGAGCCATCACGATTCCCGTCGTTGGCGGGGCGGCTGCGATTGGGCTGGCGGCGGACCTCGTCGAGCAATTAGTCAGGCCAGATATCGGGCTGGGCTGCTGCCGGTCTCGTAGACACCGACCTAAGCTTTTCGAGCTTCCTCGAACTCTAACGGACTGACGTATCCGAGCGTCGAATGGCGGCGCACGGGGTTGTAGAACCGCTCGATGTAATCGAACACGTCGGCACGGGCTTGTGCCCGGGTGCGGTACACCTTTCTGGCGGTCTTTTCCGTCTTCAATGAACTGAAGAAGCTTTCCATCGCCGAGTTATCCCAGACCTCACCGGCTCGGCTCATGCTGCACGTGATGCCTTGTTCCCGCAGCAACTCCTGGAAGTGCTCGCTGGTGTATTGGCTGCCTTGGTCCGAGTGGTGCAGCAACTGAACAGGCCGACCTCGGCGCCACACAGCCATCATCAACGCGTCGGCCACGAGCTGCGAGGTCATGCTCGAATGCATCGACCAGCCCACGATGCGCCGGGAGTACAGATCCAGCACCACAGCCGCATACAGCCAGCCCTCGGCAGTCCAGATGTAGGTGAAGTCGGCCACCCATTTCTGGTTCGGCGCATCGGCCTGGAATTGTCGATCGAGGACGTTGTCGGCGATGGCGTTGCGCACGCCCTGGTCTTTGGGCAGGCTCCTTCTGCGGGGTCGAGCACGCAGGCCCTGCAGGCGCATCAATCGCTCGATACGGTGCAAGCCGCACTGGTGGCCCTGGGCCAGCACGTCATGCCACACACGGCGTGCGCCATAGGTCCGGTCGCTGCCGATAAAGCTTTGGCGCACCTGCGCAGCTAGAACTTCGTCGGCTTTGCTTCGAAGACTCGGTGGCCGTACCAACCAGGCGTAGAAGCCACTTCGCGAGACACCGAGCGCCTCGCACAATAAGTTCACCGGCCAGGCCCCTCGGTGCTTCGCAACGAACTCGAACTTCACAGTGAGTCCTTTGCGAAGAAGGCCGCGGCTTTTTTCAAGATGTCGCGCTCCATCTTGAGTTTGGCCACCTCCTTGCGAAGGCGATCAATCTCCGCCTGTTCGGGCTTCATCACCCCTTGGCCAGGGAAAGCCTCCTGCGGGTCAAGCGCCACCTCCCTGACCCACTTGCGCAGCACGTTCTCATGTACGTCCAAATCCCGAGCGGCCTGTGCCACTGTCACCCCTCGGTCCTTGACCAGCCTCACGGCCTCAAGCTTGAACTCCCGGCTGAATTGCCGTCTTGTTCCCATAACCACTATCCGGTTTCACTTTCCACCTTAACAGGGTGTCTTTGAAACCGGCAGCAGCCCACGCAAGCTCGCGCTGGCTTTCATCACCATACGGGATATCAGCGAGGAGGTGCGCGCGCAGGCGGCCCTGCTTGAGAGCGAGGACGTCGCGCGCGCGAGCCTGGACGCGGCGCTGCTCGGGACCTGGCGGCATGATCTGGGAACCAACGAGTTGGTACTCGATGTGCGCGCGGCCCAGCACCATGGATTGGCAGGCGGCCGTGCCACGCTGCAGGAGATGCTGGCGCATGTGCATCCGGAAGATGTCCACCGGGTGCGTGCAGCGCTCGAGCGGGTGAGCCCGGCGACGGATGTCGGCCGCTACACCCTCGAATACCGGACGCTGTTGCAGGACGGTCGAACCTTCTGGATTGCCATGCAGGCCAATCTTCGCCATCAGGGGGCGGGGCAAGGCCGCGGCGCGATCACGCACTTCGGGACCACACAGGACATCACCGACCGCCGGCAGGCCGCGCAAGCGCTAGAAGAAGCGAACAGCCGCCTGCGTGAGGCCGATCAACGCAAGAACGACTTCCTCGCCGCACTGTCCCACGAGCTCCGGAATCCGCTGTCACCGATTCGCAGCAGCGTGTTCCTGCTCGAGCGAACGGCGCCAACCGACGACAGGACACGCCGCGCGCTGGCCGTCATCGACCGGCAAGCGGGGCACATGGCCCGCCTGGTCGACGACCTGCTGGATGTGACCCGCATGAGCCGCGGCAAGATCCGGTTGCAGCGAAAAGTCATCGACGTGACGGCGTTGGCGCGCGAGACCGCCGAGGATCACCTGGACGTGTTTTTCGCGGCTGGGGTCGCATTGGCGCGGGAGATCGCCGCCTCGCCCGTCTGGGTCGAAGCCGATGCCACCCGCATCGCACAGATCATCGGCAACCTCCTGGGCAACGCGGCGAAGTTCACGCCACGCGGCGGACGAACGGCGCTATCCGTCCGAGCGGAAGGAGCCTGGGCTGTCATCGAGGTTGCCGACAGCGGAGCGGGTATGAGCCGGGAGACGCTGGCGCACCTCTTCGAACCGTTTTCACAGGCAGCGCAGACCCTGGACCGGTCGCGTGGCGGCCTGGGACTCGGGCTCGCCCTGGTCCGGGGCCTGGCCGAATTGCACGGAGGCTCGGTCCACGCGCGGAGCGCGGGGGAAGGTCACGGGTCGCAACTCACGGTTCGCCTGCCACTTGCAGCAGCACCCGGAGTCCAGGCGGCGTCCGGGGGCGATCACCAGCGGCCTCTGAATGCGCTGCGGGTTCTCATCATCGAAGACAACATGGACGCCGCCGATACGATGCGCGAAGTGATGGGATTGATCGACCATGATGTCGTCGCCGTCGCGCACGATGGGGTCCGTGGCGTGGAGGCAGCCCGTGTGTACCAACCTGATGTGGTGCTCTGCGACATCGGACTTCCGGAACTGGATGGCTTTGGTGTCGCACAGGCGTTGCGCGCCGATCCGGACGAACATGTGCGGTCAGCGTTTCTCGTGGCGCTCAGCGGCTATGCCCTGCCAGAGGACATAGCGAAGGCCACTGCCGCCGGGTTCGACGCGCACATGGCCAAGCCGGCCGACCTTTCAGTCCTGCAGAGGCTGCTGTCCGACGCCGCCCCTCGCATGCGGAAAGCCAAGGGCTGACGCCCAATGAACGATTGCCGGGTCTCGATGTCTGGAAGTGAAGCCTGGATGACCCGCTGCCCTTTCGGGAAGCAGACTCGGGCACGCTCAGGATGCGGGCTGCAACACCAGGCTGCCGCCCTGCAGCCCCGGATCGTCCAGCGGCACGCGTATGCCCTGGAAGTACACGCGCAGCGCCGCCCACCGGGGCGTGTGCACGGTGAAGGGCGGGGCGCCGGAGAGCGTCACGCCTTCGGCCGGCGTGACGGTGGCACCCATGCGGCGCTGGCGGGCATCGACCACGCAGACGGACACCGCCTCGTTGGCCTCGAGGTAGACATAGCTGCTTGCCTTGAGCGCCCGCTCGGGCATGAACGCCACGGTGGTGACGCCGGCAGGGAGCGTGCAGGGACCGACCGCAGCCACGGACGCCGCCCGCTCGATGGGAGCCGCAGGGGCTGCAGGCTCTGATGCCGGCGAGGGTGCTGCCGCCTGGGCTGGCGACTCGGTGGCGGTGCTGTCTGCCGCCGGCGTCGCGGGTGAGGTCGCCGCGACTGGCGCAGGCGCGGCCGGTGTGCCCGCGCCCCGCAGCCACAAGGCCACACCGGCTGCGGACGCCACCAGCACCAGGCCCACGATCCAGGGCCAGGTGCGGCCGGACTCGGTGGTGGACTCGGGGTTGGCACCCTGGTCGGCGGCCTGCTGCTCGGGCTCGGCCGGTTCAGGGCGGAGGAACATGTCCCGGGTCGGAAGCTCCGTCGCGGCAGCTTGTGCCTGGGACCAGGCCTGGGAATCCGACGCGGGCGTTGCCGCAGGTGTCGGGACGGCCGGCACCTCCACCGCCTTCACATGCCCCAGCTTCGCCAGCACCGTGCGCCCGGTGTGGGCCTTGATGCCCTCGGAGTAGAAGCGCCCGGTCCCGCCGTCCTCCAGCTCGACGAGCTGGCCGGTGGAGATCGTGCACCGCCGCGCCAGCGTCGCGCGGTCAAGCCCTGCGGCGGTACGCAGGTCCTTGAGCAGCTTGCCGTCGGCGGCGGTCCAGGTCATGGTGCGGGTGTGATTGGTGCGGACCGCCGGCTCCGTGGTGGCCGGTCAGTGGCCGTGGACCAGGTCTCCCTCGACCAGCGCGCCGCGCTGGACCGCCAGGGTACGGTAGGTGACACGGCCGACCACGCGCGCCTTGCTCGCGATGAACAGCTCGTCGCAGTCGGCGGTGCCGACGAAGGCGCCCTTGATGTGGAGCGCTTTGCAGCGGATCTGGCCTTCGACCGCGCCGCGCGGGCCGATGTTGACCACGTCGGTCTGCACCGTGCCCTTGATGAAGCCCTCGACATGCAGCACGCCCTGGGCGGTGATGTCGCCCTGGAGCGAGAAGCCCTCGCTGATGACCGAGGGCTTGCTGCGATCGAGCAGGAAGCCGCCGCCACCCTGGCCGTTACTGCCGCCGTTGCCGTTGCTGGCGCGCGCGCCCTCGGCTTGCGGGTCGTCGGAGTCGATCGCTGGCGTCTCGGCCAGGTCCTCGCCGGAATTATTTTTGGGTTTGCCGAACATATTGCGCCGTCTGAATGACTTTCTTGGGGTCGACCTGGTAGCTGCCGACCAGGACTTCGAAGTGCAGGTGCTTGCCGGTCGACTGGCCGGTGTTGCCCACCAGGCCGATCGGGTGCCTCGGTCCACCTTGTCGCCTTCCTTCACGTAGATGCGATCGAGGTGGCCGTACAGCGTCTCAACGCCGCGGTCATGGCGGATCAGGACTGCGTTGCCCAGGTTGCCGTGGTAGCCGGCGACCAGCACCTTGCCCGGCTTGACCGAGCGCACGGTGTCGTCGCCGTTCTGGGACTTGAGGTCGATGCCGGCGTGCAGGCTCGGCTTGTTGGTGATCGGGTGCGGGCGGATGCCGAACTCGGAGGTGATCGCGTAATCGGCCAGCGGCATGTGGTCCGGCAAGGCCTCGAGCACGCTGCGCAGCTCCTTGTTGGCCGAGGTCTCCTGCGCGAAGTTGCCCGAGAGCAGCGGGTTGTCCCGGAAGGAGTCGGTCACGCCGCCCACCGGCTGGCTGCGCTGGATGATGCTGATGACCTTGCCATTGAGACCCGAGGAGTTCATCAGCGAGCGCAGCTCGTTGTTGCGCGCAGCAAGCGTCTCGGTCCAGTCGCCGACGTACTGGCGGATCTGCATGTCGCGCTCACGGATGGCACGCGCCATCTCCAGCATGTCGTCCTGCGAGTACTCGCCATTTTGCAGGTCGGGGTTGATGCCCGCCGATTGCAGCGCGAAGAAGATCTGCCGGTGAGAGTGCTCCAGCATCAGCTTGCGCGTCTGCAGCCAGGCGGCGGTGGCAGTCATGCTGACGGCAATCGTGGTCAGAATACCCAGCGTAATCATCGTGGCGCGCACCGCATTGCGCTGCAGGCGCGCCGGGATCACCAGGTACTTCAGGTCGCCCTGCTGCTCCAGGATGATGCGCGAGTCGTGGTACTCGCGGTTCCACAGCCCGGCGACGAGCCGGGCCCAGCGGAACAGGCTGCTTGCACGAAGCCAGCGCATGGCCAGTTGCCCTGGTGTCCGATCAGGCCAGGTTGCTGTCGTGCGTCAGCGAAGGGGCCTGGGCGGCGGAGTCCTGCGCGCTCACCGGGCCGATGGCGCCCTGGATGACGCCGCCCTTCTCGATCTCGATCTCGCCGTAGCTGGCCTTGCCGCTCACGATGCCGGTGGCACGGACGCACAGGAACTCGCTGGCAGACAGGGTGTCATAGGTGCGGCCATGGACATCGGCCGTGCGCACGTTCACCTGGCCGGACAGCGAGCCCTGCGGGCCCACCAGCAGCTCGCCCGCCTGCAGGCCGCCCTCAAGGGTGCCGTTGATCACGGCCAGCCCAGGGACCATGAGGTGGCCGACCACCTTCACGCCTTCGCCGATGATCAGGTTGCCGGGTGCGTCGTTCTTGCCTGCGGGATTGGACACGTTGCTGCTTTCTTTTGTGATGGGGATGCCCGGGCCGAAGCACGGCACATGCCGGCCCCGCGCCCGCGTCAAAGTCATTTCGACAACGAGGCGGCGAGTCTAATGGTCTTTCCCCCGAAAAGCGATGTAGCCGGAGGTATGAACTTCGCCCCGTTTTCACTGGGGGAATCGACCTTTTGAAGCATCACTTTAGGGGGGTGAAGTCGCAGGTGTTCCCGGCCGCTGCTCGCCTGCCCGGTGACGCCGGCCATCGCCAGCGTCGATTCACATGAAGATGGGAGAGAAGATGGTTTTCAATTCGCGGAGTTTTTGCGAATTACGAAGCACCAAGCATTCCTCGCGACTCGATGAAGGCCACCACCTGGTCGAGGCCCTGCAAGGTCTTGAGGTTGGTCATGACATAGGGTTTCCCCTGCCGCATGCGCTGCGTGTCCGACTCCATCACCGCCAGGTCCGCACCCACATGGGGCGCCAGATCGGTCTTGTTGATCACGAACAGGTCGCTCTTGGTGATGCCGGGGCCGCCCTTGCGCGGGATCTTCTCGCCCGCGGCGACGTCGATCACGTAGATGGTGAGGTCGGACAGCTCGGGGCTGAAGGTGGCGGCCAGGTTGTCGCCGCCCGATTCGACAAACACCACGTCGGCCTGCGGGAACTGCACCAGCATGCGGTCGATGGCCTCGAGGTTGATGGACGCGTCCTCGCGGATGGCGGTGTGCGGGCACCCCCCAGTCTCCACGCCCATGATGCGCTCGGCGGGCAGGGCGCCGCTGATGGTGAGGAGGCGCTGGTCCTCCTTGGTGTAAATGTCGTTGGTGATGGCCACCAGGTCCCACTTCTCGCGCATGGCCTTGCACAGCATCTCGAGCAGGGTGGTCTTGCCCGAGCCGACGGGCCCGCCGATGCCCACGCGCAGGGGCGGCAGTTTCTTGGTGCGGTTGGCGATGTGGTGCAGGCTCATGATCTGAAGAGGCGTGAGTACTGGTGTTCATGCCGGGCCGAGAGCACGGCCAGCATGGGCGAAAAGGATTGGCGGTCACCCTCGCCCAGCGAGAGCGCGTGGTCGACGGCGGAAGGAATCTCGGCGGCCAGGCGCGCGAGGATGCGCTGGCCCGCGCTCTGGCCCAGGGGCACGGACTTGATGGCGGCCTGCATCATGTTCTCGGCCCAGCCGAAGGCAAACGCCAGGGCCACGGTGCGGGCCGAGGCGCCGGCGGCGCGCGCGGGGCCTGATGCCAGGGCAAAGGCCACCGGATAGGTCAGGTGGCCCAGGGCCTGCGCGCGGGCCGCGTCCTGCGGGCGCACGGACTTGAGCCACTCGACCAGCGAGCGCCCCATCTGCTCGGACTGCAGCCGCAGCTCCTGCGTCTCGCGCGTTCGCAGCACCCAGTCGTCCAGGGCCCGCAGGCGCGGCAGGTCGTCGTCCTGCCAGGCCTCCAGCGCCTGGGCCACGACGGCGAGGTCGGAACGGGCCAGCGTGAGGTGCAACTGGTCGGCCAGCCAGTCGGCGGCCTGGGCGGCGTCACGTACCAGGCCGGCGTCGATCGCCGCCTCCAGGCCCTCCGAATAGGAGAAGCCCCCGACCGGCAGCGCCGGCGAGGCCAGCCAGATCAGGTGGAGGAGGGCGGCGTCGCCGCCCTCAGTGGTCGTGGGTGCAGCCGGGGCCATGGACATGCCCGTGGCCATGGTCATGGCCGTGGGAGTGATCGTGAGTGTGGCCGT
>JACCDX011307071.1_pt1 | contig 11486 bp, 10 predicted proteins | sample 7449681 | NCBI WGS metagenome assembly JACCDX01 (sample SAMN15323450, study PRJNA562643) | freshwater metagenome | isolation source: river surface water | place: USA:Blue River Watershed | collected 2017-08-18 | reverse complement strand
GCAACCAGATCCGCTCCTACGTCTTCCAGCCCTACCAGATGGTCAAGGACCTCCGCACCGGGGTCGAGACCGGCAACATCCAGGCGGTCATGGACGGCGACATCGACGCGTTCATCAACGGCTGGCTCCGCGCCGGCGGTCCGCGCACGCGCAACAAGGACATCAAGATCGAGGACTGAGTCCTCCCCGTCATGCCCTCCCGGGAAATCCTCCGCCAGAAGCTCCTCGATACCCCGCTCTTCGCGGAGAAGATCTGGAAGCTTTCGCCGGAGCCCTGGGCGCTCACCGAAGGACAGCTCCGCGACCTCAAGCGCATCGGCGCCGCCTGCCTCAGCTACCACCGCGCGCTCGAACGCCTCTACGTCCGCTCTTTCTCGGGCAAGAAGATCCTGCGCAACCGCGAGGTCTACGCCCCCTGGGTCGCGGAGTATCTCGACCGCTACAAGCCCGCCGGACTCCTCGCCCACGGCCGGCATCGCGCGGTCAAGAACCAGTGCCCCGTCGTGCTCCGGCCCGACCTCCTGATCACGGAACAGGGCTTCACGATGACCGAGCTCGACAGCGTCCCCGGCGGGGTCGGCCTCACGGCCTACCTCAACGAGGTCTACGCCGAGGATTTCCCGGAAGTCATCGGACGCACCGCCATGCCGGTCCGCTTCATGGCCTCGCTGGCCCGGCTGACCCCGAAGGAGAAATTCCCGCTCGTCGCCATCGTCGTCAGCGAAGAAGGCGCCACCTATCGTCCGGAGTTCGAATGGTTGGGCGAGAAGCTCCGCACGCTCGGCCATGACGTGCACGTCGTCGAACCCTCGCAGGTGATGCAGATGGGCGACGGCTCCTACATCCCCGTCGACGGCGCCCCTCGGCGCGTCGACATCCTCTATCGCTTCTTCGAACTCTTCGACCTCGCCAACGTCAAGGGCGCCGACGGGATCTTCAATGCCGTCGAAGCCGGTACGCTGACCCTGACGCCGCCGATGAAGGCCTTCCAGGAGGAGAAGCTCGGCCTGGCCCTGCTCCACCATCCGCAGCTCGCCGAATTCTGGAAGGAGAACCTGCCGGAGGATCACCACGAGGCGTTGTTCCGCATCGTGCCGCAGACCTGGATCATGGAGAAGACGGAGCTGCCGCCCACCGCCGTGCTCCACGCCCCGGGCGTCAACGGCCGACCGATCCGCGAGTGGGCCGAACTCGCCGAAGCCTCGCAGCGCGAACGCAACCTGATCATCAAGGCCAGCGGCTTCCACGAGACCGCCTGGGGCGCCCGCAGCGTGACCCTCGGCAGCGACGTCTCCCGCGACGAATGGCTCGAGGCTATCGAGGAGGCCCTGAGCCCGGACAACGAGACCTTCCACGTCATGCAGGCCTACCACAAGCCGTCGCGACTGACCCATCCGGTCTACGCCGACGACGGCGCGGTCGTGCCCGCCGAAGGCCGCGTCCGCCTCTGCCCCTACTTCTTCGTGGACGGGGATACGACCGAGCTTTCCGGCATCCTCGCGACCTTCTGCCCCGCGGATAAGAAGATCATCCACGGGATGAGCGACGCGGCCCTGCTGCCCTGCCGCGTCGTCGGCTGAGCCCCCTGCCTCGCCTTGCTTCCGGCCGGCTTTGCGGCCAAGGTAGGCCCATGAGACTCCTCGCCCTCGGCCTGTTCTCTCTTCTTGGCCTCGTCGGCGACCTTACGGCCGCCGTGCGCACCAAGGTCGACCTGGTCAACCTGACGCCCGACATCCGACCCGGCGAGAAGGCGCTCATCGCGATGCGCTTCCGCTGCGACCCTCACTTCCACATCTACTGGAAGAACCCCGGCGACGCGGGTCAGTCTCCCACCGTCGAATGGCAGGAGAAGTCCGGCACGACGATCGGCGACTTCGTCTGGCCCGGCCCGAAACTGCTCGATCAGTCCGGCGTCTATAACTTCGTCTATGAAGACGAGACCCTGCTGCTGATGGAAGTCTCCGTCCCGGCCGGCGCGAAAGGCAACCTCACCTTCAAGGGCAAGGCCGAGTGGCTCGAATGCGACGACACCGGCTGCTGGCCGCATGACAAGCAGGTCGAGCTGACGGTGAAGGTCGGCCCGGGCAACACGGCGTATAAACACGACACCAAGCTCTACCCCGCCCTCCGCGCCCGGCTGACGACCACGGCCACCACCGACGGCAAGTCGCTCACGGTCGTCGTCCCCGCCGGCGAGAAGCTCGCACAGACCTGGTTCCCCGAACGTAATTTCATCGCCGCGACGGCGACGGCCAAGCAGAAGCAGGCCGACGGCAAGGTGACCTTCGATCTCGCCGACGCCACCGAGAAGCTCGACTCCGGCGAGCTCGTCTTCACGACCCGCGCCGCCGACGGCGGTTTCGTCGACATCAAGGCGGTGCTCGGAACGGCGCCTTCCCAAGATACGGCCGCCCCCGCCGCCGCGCCGACGAAGACGTCCGGCGATTGGCAGCCGTGGTCCCCCGAAGCGCAGACCAAAGCCCTCGCCGAGGGCAAGACGGTCTACGTGGATTTCACCGCGCGCTGGTGCGCGACCTGCCAGATCAACAAGCGGGTCTACACCCAGGGCGACGTCTCCAAGGCGCTCGCCTCGGCCGGCGTGGTGATGCTCAAGGCCGATTGGACCAAGAAAGATGAAGTCATCGCGCAGGAGCTCGGCAAATACGGCCGCACCGGCATCCCGCTCAACGTCTTCCTCAAGGCCGGCCAGCCGCCGGCGATCCTCTCCGAGGCGCTCACCGGCACCGAAGTGCTGGCCGCGCTCCAGTCGGTCAGCGAGGGCAAGCCCTACCAGGCTGAGACGACCACCCACTCCTTCTTCATCTGGATGCTGCTGGCCTTCGGCGGCGGCGTCCTGCTCAACCTGATGCCCTGCGTCTTCCCGATGATCGGACTGAAGGTGCTTGGTTTCGCCAAGGAAGCCGGCGCCTCGCGCCGCACCGTGGTCCTCAACGGCCTGCTCTATTCCGCCGGTGTCATCGTAAGCTTCCTCGCGCTCGCCCTGCTCATCATCGGGCTCAAGTCCGGCGGCTCTTCCGTCGGATGGGGCTTCCAGATGCAGTCGCCCGGCTTCGTGCTGGGCACCTGCGTCCTGATGATCGTGCTCGGACTCAGCCTGGCCGGCGTCTTCGAGATCGGCACCAGCCTCGGCGGCGTTGCCGTCGGCGAGGGCGAAGGACGCACCGCGACTTTCCTATCCGGCGTGCTCGCCACGGTCGTCGCCACGCCGTGCACCGCGCCCGGACTGGGCGCCGCACTGGGTTTCGCCTTGGACAAGGAACGGACGACTTCGGAGACGCTGCTCTTCTTCACGGTCATCGGCTTGGGCATGGCCCTGCCCTACCTCCTGCTCTCGGCCTTTCCGCGCCTGGCGGCGCTACTGCCGCGCCCCGGCGAGTGGATGGAGTCGCTGAAACAGGGCATGTCCTTCCCGCTCTTCGGCTACGCGCTGTATCTGCTCTGGGTGCTCAACGCCCTCGTCGAAGACGCCGCCTGGGTGCGCGACGCCTCCCTCGGCCTCGCCGTGATCGCCACGGCCTGCTGGGTGCTCGGACGCTGGGGCGCCTTGCATCGCACCGACCGCGAACGCCTCACGGCCAAGTTGGCGGCCACCGCGCTCTTCGCCGGCACCCTCGGTTACCTCTACGCGACCCTCCCCTGATCGGCGCGTCTCGCGAAGAACAAAAAGGCCCGCCAACCGGCGGGCCTTTCGTTTATCCCGGAGTCGGTGCTCAGAGAGCGCTGACCGGAGCCGGAGCCGCGCCGGCAGCAGCGGGGGCCGGAGCCGGTACGGCGGACGGGCGGTTGGCGGAGGCGGCGCCGCCATAATTCACGTCGACGACGAGGGCCTTGCGGTCCTTCGCACCGGACTGGCGACCGGCGGCGGACTTGTCGGCGTGCTGGGAACCCAGGGCCATGATCTCGCTGTTGGCCGAGTTGGCGCCGAGACCGGCGAGATAATCGCGGACGGACTGGGCGCGACGGTCCGAGAGACCGAGGTTGTATTCTTCGGTGCCGAAATGGTCGGTGTAACCCGCGATGATGACCTTGGTGCCCTTCACGCGACCGGCGATGGCGTCCAGCTTGCCGCGCTCGGAGGCCGAGACGTTGTAGCGATCGAACTCGAAATACACGGTGGCGAGGATGGCCTCGGGCGGGATGTTGTTGTTGCGGATGGCGTCGGCCATCACGTCGTAGCCGGTCGGACGGAAATCCAAGCCGGTACCGCCGCCGTTGCCGCCCTGACCATTCGACAGAGGCTGGAAGCCGGCGGGGATGCGGGAGGTGCAACCCACGACGAGGGCGGAAAGGGCGAGAAGGAAGGTGAGACGCTTCATGATGTGGTGAGAATAAAAGAACAGCAGGCGGGGCTGGGCAAGCCTTGTCTCCTCAGTAGCGAGGCACCTTGGGGTCGACCTTCAGGGACCAGGCGTCGATGCCTCCCTGCAGGTTGGTGACGCGTGCGTAGCCCTTGGACCGGAGGAACTGGGTCACCTTCATGCTGCGGCCTCCGTGATGGCACTGCACCAGCACCCAGGCGTCGGTCGGAATCTCGGCCAGGCGGGCCGGCACGGTGTTCATCGGGATCAGGCGGGAACCTTCGATACGGCAGACCGCGTATTCGTCAGGTTCGCGGACGTCCAGGAGGACGGGCGGGTTCGGGCCGGCCAGCAGGCGGCTGGCTTCTTCGACGGAGATTTCAAGCGGAGTTTCGGACATGGTGGGGGAAGAGGAGGTCGCGCAGGGAGCAGGCGAATAGGCGGCTGGCTCAAGGCTGCGGATCGTAGCCGAAGGGCCGCAACACGGACAGGCGGGGTCGGCCGCCAAGGCGAGCCGACGAGAAGAGCCGGCTTCGACATCGACCACGAACAGCCGGGATTGGTTCCGCCGACCCAGCAAGACCGCGATGGCCTCGGAGGCCATCCATGAGCCGATGACGCCGCAGGTCGCGCCGAAGACGCCCGCGTCGGCGCAAGTGGGCACCGAGGCGGCGTCGGGAATCACGGGGTAAAGGCAGCGGTAACAGCCGGCCCCAGGCAGGAAGACGCCGACCTGACCGGCCGAACGGAGGACGCTGCCATGGACCAAAGGACGTCGGCCCAGCACGCAAGCGTCGGCGGCGAGGAAGCGTGTCGCGAAATTATCGGTCCCGTCGATGACCAGGTCGTAACGCGCGACGAGGTCGGCGGCGTTCTCGACGGTGAAGCCCTCCGGGTGCAAGGCGACCTTCAGGCCCGGATTGATTTCGCCGAGGGCCTCGGCCGCGGAAACGGTCTTCGGGAGCCCCAAGGTGTCGAATCCGTGGACGATCTGGCGGTGCAGGTTGGAGACTTCGACCTTATCAGGGTCGGCGACGCCGATATGGCCGACGCCGGCCGCGGCCAGATACAGACCGACCGGTGACCCAAGGCCGCCGGCGCCCAGGATCAGCACCTTGGCCTCGCGGAGGCGCAACTGTCCGGACTCCCCTACCCCGGGCAGACGAATCTGCCGGGAGTACAAGGCCCTCTCATGGTCGCTGAGGCGCTGTTCCGCGGACATGCGGACAGTCGAACCCCCGCGGCGAGCGGTGTCAAACCGCCCCTTCCACGTGTCGGATTGAATATTCGTCCAAGGTAGCCCAACTTGGCCCCGTGGCACAGGTCTTCCTCGGCATCGATTACGGCTCCCGACGGGTCGGGCTCAGCCATGCCGACGAGCTGGGCTTCGCCTTCCCCCTGCCCGCGGCGGTCGCCGAGAGCGCCGAGGAACGCTTCGCCCAGATCGGCAAGGAGATCACCCGCCTCAAGGTGACCCTCCTCGTGCTGGGCTACCCTCTTTCGGTCGAAGGCGAAAGGACGAAGCGCTGCGACGAAGTCGATGCGTTCGCCGACGAACTGACCCGCCGTTTCGGCCTTCCCGTCGAGAAAGTCGACGAAGCCCTGACGAGCCAGGCGGCCGACGAGCTGGGCGGACGCAAGGCCCGCTCGGCCCATGAGCGTAAGCAGCAGGCCAGGACCGGCGAACGCGATTCCCGCGCCGCCGCGGTGCTGCTCCAGGACTTCCTCAACAGCCGAGGCATCGGCGCCTGACATGCCTCCTGCGAAGCCCAAGAAGCCATTCACGCCGAAGCTCGAACGCTTCCTCGCGACCGTGGCTTACGACGGCACCGACCACATCGGCTGGCAGGTGCAGAACGGCCGCCTCTCGATCGAAGGCGAGCTCGAGGAACGCCTGTCGCGCATCCTCAAGACGCAGATCGACATCCATGGCAGCGGCCGCACCGACTCCGGCGTCCATAGCGTCGGCCAGCGCTTCCACTTCGACGCCTTCTGGCCGCACCCGTGCAGCTACCTCGTGCACGCCATCAACTCGTGCGAGCAGAACGGCATCCTCGTGACGCACCTGCAGCGGGTCGCGCCCGGCTTCCACTGCCGGTGGCACGCCAACGGCAAGCGCTACCGTTACGAGATCTGCGACGGCTATCCGCCGCCCTGGGAGGCGCGCTACTGCCTCGGGCTGGGCAACAAGACCGTCGACGTGAGGCTCATGCGGCAGGCCGCCAAACTGTTGCTCGGCAAGCATGACTTCTACGCCTTCGGCGCGAACCACGGACAAGGCATGGAGAAGGAGAATCCGGTCAAGGAGCTGCGCCGGCTCGACGTCCGTCGCCGCGGCAAGCGGATCACCGTCATCGCCGAAGGCAGCGGCTTCCTCTACAAGATGGTCCGTCGCCTCGTCGGCGGCCTCCTCCGCGTGGGCGAAGGCAAGATGCCGCCCGAACGCCTCGTGGAATACCGCAAGGAGCGCGTGATCACCTCCGAGGTCCCGACCGCGCCCGCCCGCGGACTCTTCATGGAGAAGGTGTGCTTCGAGCCTGGCGCCTTCCGCAATCCGCGTCCGCTGCGCAGCCGTAACGACGCCGACGTCAGTTCGGAGTAGGCCATCGCCGGCCCGCCGGCAGAAGCGCCGCCGCCGGAACGGACGTTTGGGATGGAAGCCGCGCGTGGTCCCGACTAAACCTGCGAAATGCGGCGTCTCGCCCTTCTCTGCCTCGCCCTGGTCGTTCCCGTCCTGCTCTGCGCCCATCCGGAATGGAAGGAAGCCAACTGTCTGGGCGTGGTGGACGAGTCAGGCAGGCTCACCCTGACCATCAAGTTCGACGTGCCGTCATTCCTCGTCGGCCAGACGTCCAAAGACGCCCCCATCAAGGCTCTCGACGAACTCATGCTCACGCCGGGCAGGCTGGCGGATTCGATCGAGCCGGGCCGCCGCCGCCTTCGCGAAGGCATGCGCCTTGAAGTGGACGGCCGCGCGGTGCCGATCGAACTCGAGGTCTTCCCTGCCGCGGAGGCCATCGCGACGACTTCCGCCAAACAAGGAGAAGCCGACCGCTACCCGGTGATGCTCAACGCGCGGCTTTCCGCCCGGCTGCCGGCCAAGGCCGCCCGGCTCCGGCTGAGTTTCCCGCCGACGCTCGGGACGGTCTTCGTGAACCTGCGTAAAGGCATGGAATATCAGGTGGTCATGGCCGCCACCGCCGCGTTTCCGGCCGAACTATCATTAGGCGAAGCCGCCGAGGCCGCCACATCGGACACCTTCCGGACCCTTTTCCTGGACGGCTTCGACCACGTCCTGCCGGACGGATGGGATCACTGCCTGTTCATGCTCGCGATGTTCCTCGGCGCCGCGAGCCTCGGTCAGGCGCTGCGCCGCTCGCTCGTCTTCACGCTCGGCCATAGCATCACCCTGACGGCCGTGGCGATGGGCTGGCTGGGACGACCCGGACCTTGGATCGAGCCTTTGATCGCGCTTACCATCGGCGTCACCGCCTGGCTGGCCTTCCGCGGCAACCTGCAGGAACGCTCCGCGTTCACTTTGCCGGCGGTCTTCGGCCTCGTGCACGGACTCGGCTTCGCCGCAGCCGTCTCCGACAATCTCGCGGACTGGTCCGCCGGCGACATCGTCCTGATCCTCATCGGCTTCAACCTCGGGGTCGAAACCGCCCAAGCCCTCGTCATCGGCGTCGCCGCGACGACGTCATGGGCGCTGCACAAGGCCCGCCTGCCCGACGCCAAGATACGCCAAGCGCTGAGCCTGGCGGTCGCGCTCATCGGCTTCGGCGTGTTCGTGTGGCGTCTGCTCGGACTGGGCTGATCAGAGACGTCCGACGGGGCGCTTGCCGGCGTCCAGACGCTTCCGCTCGCTTTCCGCGAAAGCCTGCAGTTCCTTGACCACTTCCGGCTGGGCGGCCGCCAAGTCTTCCTTCTCACCCGGATCCTTCTCGAGGTCGTACAGCGCCATTCCGATCTGACGTTGATGCGTCTTGGCCGGATACCCGTCGCGCTCGGCCGGGATCATGTCGACGTAGCTGCGGTAGGCATGCGGGAGATGGAGCTTCCACTTGCCCTTGCGGACGGCTTCGAGGCGGTCGCCGTAATAATAGGCGAAGGAATCGCGGGTCGCCGGCTTCTCGGACTTGAGGACCGGCAGGAAGGAAACCCCGTCGATCTCGTTCTTCGGCGCATTGGCCTCGGCGGCCGCGAGGATGGTCGGGACGACGTCGATGTTGGCGGCCAACGCGTCGGTGACGCCGCCGGACTTCACGACGCCGGGCCAGCTCACGATGAAAGGAACGCGGACGCCGCCTTCGAAGGTCGTGCCCTTGCCTTCGCGGAAAGGCCCCGCGGAACCGGCGTGCCGGCCGAAGTTCAGCCAAGGCCCGTTGTCGCTGGTGAAGATCACCAAGGTGTTCTGCGCGACGTTCTTGGCGCGCAAGGCGCCCATGACGGCGCCGACCGCGCGGTCGAGGTCGGCCAAGGTGTCCGCATAGGGGGTGGCATGCTTGCCCTTGAAATCGACCGAGGCTCCCAGAGGGACGTGCGGCATCGAGGTCGCCAGGTAAAGGAAGAAAGGCTGACCCTTGCCGGCGTTGTCCCGGATGAACCGGACGGCGCGAAGCCCCTGGGAGGACGTCAACGCATCCATGTCGGACCAGTCGCGCGTATGGCCCATCAGGACACCGTTCACATACCGAGGCAGTTCGGGATACATCTGGCGCCGGCTCTCGTCCGCCATCCCGTAACCGCGGGGCCACATGTCGTTGGAATAAGGCGTGATCATGGATTCATTGAACCCATGGGCTGGCGGCAGGAATTTCGGAGCGTCCCCCAGATGCCATTTGCCCACGACACCGGTGTGATAACCGGCCTTCTGCAGCAGCGTCCCCAAGGTCTCCTCGTCGTTGCTGAGGCCGATCTTCGCATTCGGCCCGAGCGCGACGCCGCCGAGGCCGAGACGATTGGGGTAGCAACCGGTCATGAGCGCCACCCGCGAGGAAGTGCAGACCGCCTGAGTGGCGAGGAAGTTGGTGAAGCGCAGTCCGCCTTTGCTCAGCTGATCGATGTTGGGCGTGGGGTTCTGCTTCGAACCATAGCAGCCGGGATCCGCCCAGCCCATGTCGTCGCACATGATCAGGACGATGTTCGGGCGGGACGCGAACAAGGATGCCCCTAATAGGAGCATAAGGAGTGCCGGGGTAAGCCTCATGCTTCCTATGACTAGGGTGAAAACCCTAGTTTCCAAGAATTAAAAACGGTAAATTTCCGTCAGGGCAGACGCAGCCCGAGCTCGGCGCAGACCGCCGGATGCTTGCGAGCCTTGTTGATGAATTCATCGACCCCGAAATCAGCGACGATGAAGTCGCCGTAACGGAACGACGGACACTTTGACTGTCCGGTCAGCGAGACCAGCTGACGCATCTGATGCATGTCGGCGGTGACGTCGCGGACGTCGAGCTTCACGCCTTGGGCTTCGAAATAAGCCAGGGCTTCGACGCACCACGGACAGCTGGGTTTGACGTAAAGGATCGGGAGCGGCTGAGGCATGACGAAAAACAAGCGAGCCCACGGAGGTTTAGCAAGCGGAGAGCCCGGACTCACCCGTGACATTGACACCCGCCGCTCGCCTGCTGGAAATGAGGCAACCCCATGGAAACCATACACGGAGCTCCCAGCTACACCCTGCGCACCGCCGAAGTCGAACTGGCCGTCACGCAGACCGCGGGCCACCTCGCCCCGGTGACGTTCCATCTGCCCGGCATCAAAGCCAGCCCTTACTCCCTTTCACCCTGGACGCCGACGCAGATCGACCAGTCCCTGCCCAATCTCCTGACCTATCTTCGCGGCGACTTCCTGTGCCTGCCCTTCGGCGGCCAGCAGAAAGGCCCGCCCCACGGCGACACCGCCAACGCGGCCTGGCAGCTCGTCTCCGCCGACGCCACCTCGCTCAAGCTCACGCAGACCGGCGCCGACACCGGCGCGACCGTCGCGAAAAACTTCACGCTCATCCCGGGGCAGCATGCGATCTACGCCGAGCATGTCATCACGAACCTCGAGGGCCGCTGGAACTACGGCAACCATCCCGTGCTCGACCTCTCGCAAGTTCCCGCCGGCGGCGCGCGCATCGCCACGAGCCCCTTCCGCTTCGGCTCGGTCTATGCCGGCGAGTTCTCGAACCCTGCGGCCGGCGAGACCGGCGTGCTCAAGCCTTCCGGCGAATTCACCTCGCTCAAGTCCGTCCCGATGAAGGATGGGTCGCTGACCGACCTCACGCGCTATCCCGCTCGCGCCGGCAGCGACGACCTGATCATGCTGGTCAATGAGCCGGCGACCGAAGCCCAGCCCTTCGCCTGGACCGCCGTGACCTTCCCGGGCTTCGTCTGGTTCTCCCTGAAGAACGTGGCGGACTTCCCCTCCACCCTCTTCTGGCTGTCCAACGGCGGCCGTCCCGGCCACCCCTGGGAGAAGCGCCACCTGGGCCGCCTCGGCTTGGAAGAGGTCTGCTCCCACTTCTGCGATGGCGTCGATATCGCCCGCGAAGACCGCCTTGCCGCGAAGGGCATCCCGACCAGCCGCCTGTTCCGCAAGGACGAGCGTGTCCGGCTGCCCCTGATCCAGGCCGCCGCCGCGGTCCCCGCCGATTTCGGACAGGTCCAGGGCATCGTCCCGGCCGGACCGGAAGCCGTCCGGATCACGGGCGAAAACGGCCAGGCCGTCACCTGCCCGATTAATTGGCAGTTTTTGAAGTCCTAAGTCGGCTTACTCAATTCTTGTCCCTGTCCGTGGAGTCGCCTAAATCCGACCTCCCCGACCCTCCTTTCCCCCCAACATGTCCTCCCCTAAGATTGTCCAAGATCTCTCCACCAAGAAGAGCGGCGTCGCCTCTCTCGTGGAGAAGGAACTCGCCAAGACCGGCGGCCTGCTGCGTCTGGCCCCGTGCTGGGTGCCGCGCTCCTTCCTCCAGCCCGGCAAGCGCCTCAAGCTCCACCCGGATGACCTTTACGCCTTCGGCCTGAGCCGCGGCGGCATCGACGAACGCTGGTTCGCTTCCACCACCGAGGCCGCCAACGACAACCGCACCCCCGACGAAGGCCTGTCCTACGTCGTCATCGGCAAGACCCGCTTCACGTTGAAGCAGGCCGTCAAGGAATGCGGCGCCGCGCTCAT
>JACCDX011485812.1_pt1 | contig 11488 bp, 16 predicted proteins | sample 7449681 | NCBI WGS metagenome assembly JACCDX01 (sample SAMN15323450, study PRJNA562643) | freshwater metagenome | isolation source: river surface water | place: USA:Blue River Watershed | collected 2017-08-18 | reverse complement strand
CCAGCGAGGAAGTAACCAGAGAACCGTGCATAGCACTGAACAGAGAACCACCGAAGACACCAGCAACTCCAAGCATATGGAAGGGGTGCATCAGGATGTTGTGCTCTGCCTGGAAAACAAGCATGTAGTTGAAAGTACCAGAGATACCCAGAGGCATCGCATCAGAGAAAGAACCTTGACCGAAAGGATAGACCAGGAATACTGCGGATGCAGCGGCAACAGGTGCCGAGTAAGCAACACAAATCCAAGGACGCATACCCAGGCGATAGGAGAGTTCCCACTCACGACCCATGTAGGCGTAGATACCAATCAGGAAGTGGAACACAACCAGTTGGAAAGGACCACCGTTGTAAAGCCACTCATCTAGGGAAGCAGCTTCCCAGATAGGATAGAAGTGAAGACCAATGGCGTTGCTTGAAGGAATCACAGCACCAGAGATGATGTTGTTTCCGTACATGAGTGAACCAGCAACTGGTTCTCTAATCCCGTCGCTTACACCTAACAAACAACCATATCTTTTGACTTAGGTTGCTTCTGTTGACGAATTTGATTTGCTCGTTTTGCGTTTTCTACTCTTCCACCATTTTCTACCCACTCTTTCCAAGTTTGTAGATGAGAAATACATTCGGTTATTCTTTCTGCTCGTCTTACTCCCATATAAGGAAGTATTTTTTGTAGAATGAATAAGACCTTTTCTTTTTCTCCGATATGAAGTGTATAAACTTGCTTACCTTTTACAGTTTTTCTTGATGGTGAGAAATATGATTTATCTAAAAGTTTACTCAACCTTTGGATAATATCTTCATCTACCATAGAAACTTTGATAAAAGGTGCTGGTGGAGTATTAGAAACTTCGTAACGGTCTTTGGAACGATTATCTATTCCAAAGTATCCTTCACCTTCTAATAAACCAGCAATCCAAGCAACATCAGTTTCAGTTAAGTTTAACATTTTACTCTTGCGTCTTCTGTATTATTTATACAGTATTAGCAAGAAAAAGTCAACAGTAGATGTGTGGACTATATCTTCACCCTTCATAGAAGGGGCTGGGCACTCTAGCCTGTTATTAAGAGGACTGAACCTCTCAGGTAGTCTCTGAACCTTTCCAAAGTGTACTTTGGACTTGGCTGCTGATTGCCTTTCGGTTTCCAGCATTTCACCCAGTTTCGTCAATACTCTTACGAGTAAGGGACACCGATTAGTTAATGTCTACGGGAGGAGCCGCAATGAAAGCGACAATGAAGCAGATAGTAGCAGCAAGCAGACAAGGAATCATCAGAACTCCGAACCAACCCACATAGAGGCGGTTATCGGTTGAAGTAATCCAGTTGCAAAACTGTTCCCAAGTATTCGATTGTTGTTGACGTGAAATTGTAGCAGTCATTTTGATTAAACAATTAGTAAGACCATCAGGGAAATGGTGGTGATACTATTTCTCAGCACCCTTAGCTGAGATATGAGAGACTGTGTTTAACCTCCCCATAGGTCTCGGTTAGGAAGAGGAACTATGTTACAAGAACTTTGCATTCCGTAACATTTGTTTACCTATTTATCATACTACGGTTTCCCGTCCGTGTCAAGCCCCGTATTCTTCGATTTTGTCCAAAACTTTGTTGAGATACTGATGCGCTAACCATCTTGGATCAGTATCATATCGATTCATCCACTCTTTATCCAAATCTCTTTTTATCTTAAGGACTTCACATTTTATGATATCCTTCGTCAATTGTCCTCTAGGCATAATACTAAAAAACTCTGCCCAGTATTTAGGACAGAGTTTTGGATTATGTCTTATTGTTTCAGACAGTAGCACCAACTTTTACTTTTGACACTACGTATTCGAAAACCACTTCTGGAGTAGTCGTTTCGTAAGGGTCGGTGTCTGCATTGTCCCGTTGCCCCGCTTCAACGAATAGTTTTTCGATGACTCCGTTATCCACGACTGCAGCATAACGCCAAGAGCGAAGACCGAAACCAAGGTTAGACTTATTGACGAGCATACCCATAGAACGTGTGAAATATGCATTACCGTCAGGGATAAGAGTTACCTTTTCGATGTTCTGGTCTTGTGCCCAGGCATTCATCACAAACCCATCATTAACAGAGATGCAGTAAATATCGTCGATGCCGAGACCCAAAAAGTCGTCATATCTCTCTTCGAATCCAGGTAACTGATAGGCACTGCAAGTAGGAGTGAAAGCACCAGGCAGGCTAAAAATGACCACACGCTTTCCATTGAAGAGTTCTGAAGTTGTACGGTTTACAAACTCACTATTTTCACGAAACTGAAATTGAACTTCAGGAACGGAATATTGTTCTTTACGCATTTTAACCTCCATCAGAATACACCAGGAATAATTTGACCAGTGGTGAGATAAGATCCCATTGCTGCAACGATCCCGATCATTGCTAACCACCCGTTAATTCTTTCAGAAGTTTCATTCCATCCAAAGTTTTTCATTAGTTTTCTCCATTAATAGTTGTTTAAAATTGTAAGTGATTTTTTCTAATTCTTCAATAGTAGCATCATTTTTAATTTGATTTGCTCTGTGAGAAATAACCCAGACATTTTTTTTGATATATCCAAGTTTTGGATTAATTCTATCAAGAGATGGTGCGAACCCATCACCAGTTCCCATTGGAGAAAGTTTAACATTTAAAAGAGGACAATACTCTGGAATAGAAATATCTTCTACGGAAATATTGAACTCTATATTTCTTTCTCTTGCTCTTTTTTGAGCACACCTTAGCATTCTATATTCAGGAACTTTCCAATTTCCACCAGATGTATTTCTAATACATCCACAACTTTTAACTTTTTTAAAATCAGAAGCAATTAAATTATGAAGTTTTCCACAATCACATTCACATTGCAAAAATCTTCTTTTTCTCCCAGACCTTTCAGTTTTTGTAAATTCTGAAATCACTGTAAGTTTATAAAGTTTTGTTCCTGGTGGATAATTAAGTTTTATCATAAAATTATTAAAATGTTATAACTATTTATACAGAAATAACTTTTTAATAAAAGTTATGCTTGGTTTAGTTTTCTCCTTGATAAGGATGTTGTTGTTTAAGTTCAGGATTTGGTTGTGAAGGAACAACAGGGTTCCTTGATTTATTTTTGATAACGATGAAAGCATCGTTTTGATAACTCACAGTTCCATATGGTTTTGCCCATTTTGGATTTGCATTTGGACTGGTAGCAGTTCCTGTTACTGCCACACCACCAATTTCAACAGATAGTTCATCTTCACTGTCCCATCCAAGTTCTTGTAGGGCAAGAGCGAACTGTCCAAGCATTCCAGAAGTCACAGGTTTTCTTCCTGTTCAGTAAGAATCACACAGTCGCTGGTGGGATATGCAACACAAGTGAGCACCCAACCTTCAGCGATCTGATCATCATCAAGGAACGATTGCTCCTCATTATCTACAGTACCGCTGAGAAGTTTTCCAGCACAAGCAGAGCAAGCGCCTGCTTTACAAGAAGAAGGAAGGTCAACTCCTGCCTCTTCTGCTGCTTCAAGAATGTATTGATCTGGAGCACACTGAATAGTGGTCTCGGTGCCGTCAGGGAATTGAAGTGTAACGTTGAATGTCATTTCAATAAGTTTCTGAAAGTTGATCTACAGCATAACCCAAAATCACGAAAAATGCAACTGTCGTGATCGTCCAGAGTGCCTCAGTCATCAGAGGATGCCGAAGAAGAGTTTACCAGTGCTAGCATAAGAAATGATAGCAGCAATAAAACCGAGCATTGCCCAACGTCCATTCATCTTCTCCGCTTTCTCAGCATAAGGTTCGATACCATAACGCTCAAGATCTTCCTTACTCATATACATTGAAGGTTCTTTAGCAAACATATTCATTTGCCCGAACTCATTTTTTGTAACCGTCATTATCTTTTGTAAAGATTTACAACAGAATTATATAGCAAAAATAAAGGGGCGTCAAGCCCCTTTGTGTTATGAAATTCTAACAATAATGAGTATAAATACTTATGGCAACTGCATTGAAATCCAATCTTCGAGTTTCATTGAAGGTTGCCAACCAAAAGTTTTACGAAGTTTTTGATTGTTTGCAAGACTAACTCTCGATTCACCTGGTCTAGGAGCAATGTTTATAGTTGGTTGATTAAACATTCTAGCAATCTGATTGATCGAATAATTATTTCCTGTTCCAACATTATATACTTCACCAAATGCATCTGGATCAGGATTTGAAATTGCTGCTAAAATATTTGCATTCACAACATCGCCAACATAAGTAAAATCACGACGTTGATTTCCATCACCAACAATCGTTAGAGGTTCACCAGCAGCACGTTGACGAAGGAAAATACCAATCACAGGAGCATATTGACCACGGAGAGGTTGACGCTCACCGTAAACGTTAAAATAACGGAAACAGATTGTTTGGAGACCATAAAGTTTTGTATACATCTTACAAAGTTTCTCACCATTAACTTTTGAAACTGAGTAGGGATTCAAACAATCATCCGATTGAGTTTCAACGTTAGGAGTTTGATTCAATCCATACCCAGAAGAAGTGGAAGAATACATTACACGCTTTACACCCGCCTCACGAGCACACTGCAGCACAGTACAAGTCCCCACAGAGTTAATACTTACTGCCTGAATAGGATTTTCAATAGAAGGTTGAATACGTGCTTCTGCTGCAATATGAAACACATAATCTACACCATCATAAAGAGGACGTGTGTTTTCATAGTCACGAATATCATACTTATAGTTTTGTGCTTTATCATTCCAATAAAATTGATCATGAGCATCAGAATACTCATTATCAATTACAACAACCTCATGTCCCATTTCAATTAAACGGTCCACAAGGTTCGAACCAATAAATCCGGCACCACCAGTAACTAATGATTTCATACTCATAAAATTTATTAAAATTAAGTTTACTATTGATTATTAGAAGATTCAGTTATTCTACCAAGATAAGGATCATAATTCATTAAATCATTGATATTCATCTCATATCCCTGTTTTTCCCAAAATTGAAAAAGTCCATCATGACTTGCACGATGAAACACATCAATATGCTCAGGATGAATAGAAGATCCTAACTCAATTCTATAGAGAAATAATGGAATTGAAAAAGTATTGCCTGAGTTATAAATTAAATCATCAGCAACAGCTCTTGGTTTTATACCCTGATCTAGTTTATATTTACCATCACGAAGATGAAACTTCAAAAGTTTTTCCGCATGATGACGAGTTATTATATAAGCAGCGGTAGAAAAATCATTTACAAATCTCTTATGGAGTTTTACATGTAAGTTACCAGTGCAAATAATCGCAAGTTGAACTACATCCCAATCATAAGGAATTTTAGAAACAAAATCTGCCCATGTAAAATTCCAAAACCTTGCAATCTGTAAATCTACATCATCTTCCATAATAATTGCATATGGAGAATCAGATGTATCGTACCAATGCTTAATTGCTTTTAAGTGAGAGGTAGTACAACCTATCTCACCAGAAGTCATGTTTTCTGGATAACGACCTTTAATAATATCGCTAAGATCATCATCTCTACCATCAAACGCGGATATCCTTTCGTAATTCTCAATCTCCCAATACTTAAATTGAGATTCCATATATTCTTTTCTTTCTGGCTGCCCATCTAGATTAAGGTAATAAATTGGACCAATGTTTTTAAGTTTATATGCAGATTTGTTTCTGTCCATTACAGTCTACTCCATCTTTCAGGAATTAAGTCTTCTGTATTTTTATCTTGATTTCCTTCACCAAACCATTTAAGAGGTGCAATTACATTATCGGAGTTGGATAACCAGGCACCCCACCAAGAGAATGAAGAGTTAGCAATGATATGATGCTTGCACAAAGTCATCAGACAAAGATCCACATAATGATCACCAGATTCGGAAATCATAAAGCGATCACCTGAAAATAGTTCTTGTTCCTTACACCAATCCACATCATCTGTAAAAATAATCACAGGTAAATCGGAATTCATCCGATTTAGTGCCTCTTGATAATATTCCAAACTCAGGGGAGTATGATTTGGATTTTGAAGATAGTCAGTACGACGGATGTGAAGACTAATTGCTTCGCCAATATCTTCTAGCATTTCTTTGCAAGGATCCAGAATCTCCTTCTTAAAGGAAAAGTCCGCACGAATCTCATCTTCAATATGCTTGAAGTATCTTTCAGATTGAAAAAATCCAGCAAGAGAAATTTCGTCTGGACACATGTTAAAAAGTGCCTCATCAAAATGAAAATGCCTTTCTTCCGCTATGGGAGCATAACCTCTATCAAGAAGTTTAATGTTATGTGGAAGAACATATAACATTTCAAAAGGATAGAAAAGTTCTATCTTTAAATCAAATCCATATGGATCCCTAACTACTTGATTGTGGTTAGGAATACAAAAATCATATCCACGATTTCTAGCAATGCCTCTCAATGAAGCATACTGAAACATTTGATTTCCCAAACGTCCCAGTTTTCCAAGATGATTAAACGCTAGCATTTAATTCTTTCCTCCTCTGTTTTACATATTTTTGTTGTTCATAGTAATCCATTAGTCTTTGCTTATCCCAAGTTCGTATCACATTCCACAGATTAGTATTTTCTTGCCATTTGGGATTATGATAATGGGAGTTAAAAGTTCTATAGTGATTTAAATGGTAGCACATATCATTAACTCTACCAACTTTATTTCCCATCGCTTGAATTCTATATAAAAATTCACAATCTTCAGGACCCCATGCCATGAAATTTTCATTCCACATATATGAATCAATTTCCGATTGACGGCGTATCATCTGACCCAAACCCATAACAGAGGGACAAATATTACATCCTGGATTTAAAACATTTAAATCAAATTTGGATTCAATAAACTCATGAAACATTTCAACAGGATAATCAACAAGATATTGATAGACGCCTACACCGTAACAATAAACAGCATCATAATCACCATCATTAATCATGCTATAAGCAATATTATAACTACTAACTGGTAGTAAATGATCTATATCATAATTATAAACTATATCAGTTTTAGACGCTAAAAGAAGATCGTTTAAAATTCTAGTTTTATGAAAAAAAGATTCTTCAGATTGCTCAAAAATATGCTCAACATTTTTAGGAAAATAACCAAAAATATTTTGAATAGAAGGAACTACTTTTTGAGAAAAAACTGATTGTCGATCATTTTCTTTTACAATAATTGGACACTCTGGAAAATTATGATGTAGATAACCAATGGTAGTAATAATATTTTTAAGTCTATCATCACTTTCAATTCTACACGGCATCAAAAATGTAAGATTATTCATAAGAAACCTCAATCCAAGTGTCGGGAATCAAATCATTCATATTATAATGATCATAATATTTACCAAACCAAGGTTTTGGTGCAACTATTGGTTGTGTTGGTTTATCAATTAACCATGCCCCCCACCAACTCAATGTACTATTTGCAATAACACCACCAGTACAAAGAGACATCATGCACAAATCAAAATAAGGAATCAAACTATTTTGTTTTCCATATAAAGTATCTGATAATTGTGGGTATCTTTCACAATATTCTGACAACATAAATCGATCATCTTGAAAGAATTCTTGTTCTTTACACCATTCAATATCATCAGAAAAAACAAGAACTGATGTTTCATCATCAAAATAATTTAATGCCTTTTCATAATATGAAATAGGACATACCGGATGAGCATCTAAATTAACAAAATAGTCTCCTCTTCTTACATGAAGAAAAATAGGGTTTTCCAATTCATCAATAATTTCTTTACAAGGATTAAATATTTCTTTTTTGAATCTATAATCTTGTCTAATCAAATCTTCAATATTGAGAAAATATTTTTCCGTAGTAAAATGGTCATGAAGATTTACATTATCTGGACAAGAATCGAAAAACTCTTGAATAAAATGAAACTGACCTGTTGAAATACTTTTAGCATTCAGAAAACCAAAATTACTCTCCTGAACTGAACTCATCTCAAAACAATCAAAAAGACCATAGTTAGAATCGCCATAACTGTCTGGTCTTGGAATCAACCAATTATAACCACGATGGGCAGCAATACCACGCAAACCAGCGTACTGAAACATCTGGTTTCCCAAACGACCATTTGATCCCAATCTATTGTAACTTATTGCCATCAGTTTCTCCGAACATAAAGAGCATCTCCCCAAATATCACCAGACCATTCGGTTTCAACTCTCTCCATTTTGTAAGTTGCTAAGAAATCATCTAACTGTTCAACATAAGCATTATTTTCATAAACCTCATCACGGTTTACTTCACAATAAACATAATCTACATGATTTAAAGTTTCTACACCACCTTTCAATACTTCAAGTTCATATCCCTGAACGTCCATATTAATAAAATTAAAGTTTAAAATCTCTGCACTAAAACTATCAAGACGTTTCATTTCAACTTCTTCAACGCCATTGAAATGTACAGTTGGGTGATTTTGTAAATGTTTTTTTGGTTTTAAGATGGAACTACTCATTTGTTCATTATCACTCAAATACATAGTAACCATCTTTTCTTCATTACCCAATGCAACTTGATGTGCAGATATGTTTGCATTTGCATCTCTAAGATTCTGTTCTAACACTTCAAAGTTATAACTAAGAGGTTCAAACATTACAATATCTTGAATACCACTATTAATGTAGTCTTCTACTTCTTCTCCATGGTGAGCACCAATATGAATAATTCCTTTAATATTCATATTGTACTTATGTTTAAGATATTTAAAATTGAGTATCATAATTCTTGTAGATAAGTTTTGTAAATGTAGTCTTCGTTAATTGGATAATTTTGGACTCTTTCCAAATTATCCTTTACTGCTTCCAGTTTATCATAATAAAGTTCTAGCGTCAATGAGGAAACATCAAAATCTTCAGTTAAGAAAATAATTCCCTTGGGATTGAAGAATTTTCCAATATCAGGAGATCCATAGTAAATGGGAATCGTTCCTGTTGCAAAACAGTCTTGGATCTTTTCGGTGAAATATGTTTCATAAGAAGCGTTCTCAATCGCAACAGAGAACATATAGTCTGCTAGACCTTCTTCCTTTGATTGGATTTCATTGAAACCACGACCATAAAAGTCAACCTGACCTTGAAGTTTTTGTGCCCAATTCAAACGATTCTGATGTCCATTGCACATTAACTTATTGGAGCAGATCATTGAAACCAGTTTACTTTTTTCATAAAGTTTTGGTTCTGCAATCCAACTCCCGTATAGAGGAGCAAACTTAAACTTAGAATGAAGTTGAAGAAGTTCTTGATTATGAGTAAAGATAGCATCATAGACACGTACATAATGAAGGTAGTTACGCTTCATATCTTCAACTACATTTGATTTTATTTCTCTAGACTCCAATAACCAAGCATATTTTTTCTTGCTTGTACCATCATCAAAGGCAAAAGAGATATAGTCATCTACATAAAAAGTCTCTTCTGCGCCAGCGTCTACCCATTCAATATATTTGGATTCTTGTTTATAAATGGAAGATCCTTTGTTTTCATTATTATAATGATTAAACCCAGCACCAACTAAATTATATTGTTTTTTCATAAAAATCAATAACGTTGAATAATCATATTACGAAGTTCAGATGAATAATTATCATTTTCATCAAATGGTTCCCCTATGAAAGAAAAATTATCCAGATTTCTATCTCTCTTAATAGGAATAGCATTTCCCTCATAATTAAAATATTCATCATGGACTAAAGCATAGTCTTTAACTATAGGGTAAATACACTGTTCTAAAAATTTTTGATCTGCTGCTTGTTCATGAGCATGACTACTTGTATCCAAAAATACTTTAATAGATTGATCTATATTTTCAATAAACCCACCTTTACATCCCCACATACCACCATTGATAACCCAACCATGACCACCAGGATGATCTCGTATAATATGAAAAGGTTTATCCGATTCTATCCATTCATTCACAGCACATACTTCTCTATCTGAAAATCTTGAATCACAATCTCTAGAAACAAAATAGTCAACATTTTTATCCGAGGCAGGAACAAACCTCCAAAACATACCATAGACTGTATTAGCATTACTATGTCTTGGATAATAAATGTTATCATTTTGTTGCTCTATATTTACAACATTTACACCCAGATTCTCTAATTTTTTAATATCATCCAACTGCAAATCATTATCACAATACAATCTCATTTCCCAATCAGGAAAATAATCATTCTTAATTTCAGCATTTTTGACTGCACCGATTACATATTTTTGAAATCTATCAAAATCATGTGCTCTTTTACGTTGAGAATTATCAAAAAGACAGAACGAAAGTATTTTCATTTTAAATATTCATAGAGTGTATACATTCTCTCATCAGAAATATGATGATAAGTAATATTATCTATAATATCTTTATCAGTTTGACCAAAAGTTTCTGGGATAGTTCCATGAATTCCATTTTCATGAACTATATCTATTCCATTACGAAGAAGGTTTAATGATATAACACAATCTTCAAAATTAATACCATAGTCAATAAACTTATTAATTTTTTTTAAACTTTTTGTTGAGACTAAAATTCCACCCCCACCAGAAGCATACTTATTATCAGATTTCCATATGTGTGAAAAATTAGTCCAAACATTTCCAGGTTCATCTACTCTATGGGCAACATATCCATAAGCACAATAATCATTGCAAGTTTCTAAAAATTTTTTCATATTTTTAGTATTTACAAAAGTATCATCATCTGCAACAAAAATCCACTCATAAGAATCAAGAATACTTTTATCAGATCCTTTAATAAAAATATTACCAAGATTATTGTAAAAATATAAAGATTTTTCTACCAGTCCCTCGTAAGTATCATCATGACTTGCCAAAATTGTGTTGTTGTCAAGGTCTTCATGATCAGAATAATAAATATAATCCTCAATACCAGATAACCAAGTTTCTAATTGAGACTTTCTTCTATTTTCATATCTTTTTGTTGTCTTTAACGCATATAATATTTTTTTCATTTTTAAAAACTCCAGTTTATAAGTATTGAATATTGTGGGGAAGAATCTTCTGTCGATATAATTCCATATTATGCTGATAAATTGAGTGATCTTTTGGATGAGAAGATGCTACTTTTCCAACAGGGAGAGAACATACTTTAATATGTGGTAAGTCTTTGACTTTATAACCAAATTGATATGCACGAAAAGACATATCTCCATCAGCACAATAGTATTGATATTCTGGATTGTACATACCAACTTCTCTAAAAATTTTCTTATGGTATAAACCATAATTCATAACCACTTCTCCACCAGAATCGCCAAGATTACATAAACACCATCCATCAGATTGATTAGTACCCTTCAACCATTCAGGATCTTTAGAGTCTTCATAAGATCCATACTTCCAATTGAAAAGATAAACATCATATTGCGATTCGATTTCATCAAGAACTTCTT
>JACCDX011508284.1_pt1 | contig 11489 bp, 12 predicted proteins | sample 7449681 | NCBI WGS metagenome assembly JACCDX01 (sample SAMN15323450, study PRJNA562643) | freshwater metagenome | isolation source: river surface water | place: USA:Blue River Watershed | collected 2017-08-18 | reverse complement strand
GTTTGAAACCGCAATTGCAGGCAGTTTGCCTAAACCGGCATGGCTGGCTGAGACCAACAAACTGTGGCCCAAATGGATGGCAGAAGGCGATAGCCTGAAGCAAGCCAAAGCCGATGCCACCTTGCTTCGGATCAAAGCACAAGAGGGCGCAGGCCTCGATGTCGTGGGCGATGGTGAGCAATCTCGTCAACACTTTGTGCATGGTTTTCTTGAGCAAGTTGAAGGCATTGACTTTCAAAACAAAGTCACCATGGGCATTCGCAACAATCGCTACGACGCGCAAGTGCCGCAAGTGATTGCCCCTTTGCGACTCAAAGGTCGTGTGCATGCATTTGAAGCGCAATTGGCGCGTGCGCACACCAAGAAAAAATTGAAATTCACCTTGCCTGGCCCCATGACCATTGTCGACACGGTGGCTGATCGTTTTTATGGCGACAAGGTCAAGATGGCCATGGCCTTTGCAGAGTTGTTGAACCAAGAAGCATTGGCTTTACAAGCCGATGGCGTGGACATTGTTCAGTTTGATGAGCCAGCTTTCAATGTGTACATGGAAGAGGCTGCCGAATGGGGTGTGAAAGCATTGGAGCGTGCGGCACAGGGCTTGACCTGCACCACAGCCGTTCACATTTGCTATGGCTATGGCATTCAGGCCAACATCGATTGGAAAAATTCCTTGGGCCATGAATGGCGCCAATACGAAAAAGTGTTTCCAGCCTTGGCCAAAAGCAGTATTCAGCAAGTGAGCTTGGAGTGCTTCCACTCTCACGTGCCCATGGACCTGATGGCGTTGCTAGAAGGCAAAGATGTGATGGTGGGTGTCATTGATGTTGCCAGCGATGTGGTGGAAACACCCGAAGAGGTGGCCGATACCATTGGCCGTGCACTTCAGTTTGTTCCTAAGGCGCGAATCATTCCTTGCACCAACTGCGGCCTAGCGCCCATGAGCCGGGAAGTGGCCGAGAAGAAACTGCAAGCCTTGGCAGAAGGTGCGCGAATTGCGCGTGAGCGTTATCGCTAAATAAGTCTGAATGACTCGCTGCAAAAAAAGGCCATCTTGCGATGGCCTTTTTCTTGTGTAAACGCCTTGAAAATTACATGCGTTCAAAAATAGCGGCAATGCCTTGACCGCCACCAATGCACATGGTGACCAGTGCGTAGCGACCGTTAATGCGTTGTAGCTCGTGCAAAGCTTTGACAGTGATCAATGCGCCTGTAGCACCAATGGGGTGACCCAGAGAAATGCCTGAGCCATTGGGGTTGACTTTGGCAGGATCCAAGCCCAAATCGCGTGTCACAGCGCAAGCTTGTGCAGCAAATGCTTCGTTGGCTTCAATGACGTCCAAATCGTTCACAGTAAGGCCAGCTTTTTTCAAGGCCAACTGCGTGGCAGGCACGGGGCCAATGCCCATGTACTTGGGGTCGACGCCTGCGTGGGCATAGGCTACCAAGCGCGCCAAAGGTTTGGCGCCACGCGCTTTAGCGGCACCTGCCTCCATCAAAACCACGGCGGCAGCGGCATCGTTGATGCCAGACGCATTGCCTGCCGTCACCGTGCCATTTTCTTTGAGGAAAACGGGTTTCAGTTTGGTCAACTCTTCCATGGTGCAACCGGGGCGGAAGTGCTCGTCAGTGTCATAGGCCACTTCGCCTTTGCGAGTTTTGAGCATGACCGGCATGATTTGGTCTTTGAAATAACCGGCTTGCGTGGCGCGTTCGGCACGGTTGTGGCTTTCAACTGCCAGCTTGTCTTGGTCTTCGCGGCTAATGCCCCACTTGGCCGCAATGTTTTCTGCAGTGACACCCATGTGAATGGTGTGGAAGGGGTCGTGCAATGCACCCACCATCATGTCGATCATTTTGGTGTCGCCCATGCGTGCACCAAAGCGTGTGGCCAAGCTGGCATAAGGCGCGCGGCTCATGTTTTCTGCACCTGCGCCAATGGCGACATCGGTATCGCCCAACAAGATGGACTGGCTGGCTGAAATGATGGCTTGCAAGCCAGAGCCGCACAGGCGGTTGACGTTGAATGCTGGTGTGCCTTCTGCACAGCCACCGTTGATGGCGGCTACGCGTGACAAATACATGTCTTTGGGCTCGGTGTTGACCACGTGGCCAAACACCACATGACCGACATCTTTGCCGTCGGTGTTGGCACGCTTGAGTGCTTCACGGACAACTTGTGCGCCCAATCCGGTGGGAGAAACATCCTTGAGGCTGCCACCAAAGGTTCCAATGGCAGTGCGCACACCGCTGACAACAACAACTTCACGACTCATTTCGGTCTCCTTAAATTTAAATCGAATTAGTTCAATAGTCTGATGAAAAAAGACTACAGGGGGCTGACAAATGTCTTATGCGGCGTCTCTTACGTCACTTACTGGGTTGCTGCCAAAGTCAGGGCGCGCCAAGTAGTTGAGGATTCGCTTGGCGGCGTCTGCGGGGCTGGTGAGCATGCCAGTGGTCTTCAATTGTTGAAAGCCATTCTGATCAGGAAATTTGTCGGCAGGTGCGCCTCGCTGTTGAACTTGCATGTCGGTGTCTATGACGCCGGGCGCCAATGAGGTGACCTTCGCACCATTGGGCTTGAGGGCCTCGTCTAGCGCTAGGCAGCGTGTGAAATGATCCATGCCGGCTTTGGCAGCGCAGTAACCTGCCTGAGAGGCCATGGCGCGACGTCCCAAGCCAGATGAAATATTCACAACTTTGCGTGGAATGGTCCAATTTTCTGTGGCGCCTAAAAAGGCTGCGCACAATTGCATGGGGGCTTCCAATCCCACGCGCAAGGCCATGGCCAAATTGTGGGGATCGGCTTGGCTGAGTGGGGCAATGGTGGGAATCACACCCGCGTTGTTGATCAAGGTGGCGCTTTGAAATTCATCAGATGAATGAGCCTGTAGCCAATTCTTGAGTGCAATGCTGGCACTGGCGCCATCTGCCAAATCGTGAGACCACTGCTCAAGCACGGCACCTTGTTTTTGGGCCTGATCGGTCAGACTGCTTTGGGTGTTGCGCGAAATGCAAATGAGGGTATTGCCTTTTTGCAATAGTTGCTCTGCAATGGCCAAGCCCATACCGCGTGAACCACCCGTCAAGATATAGAGATGTTGTGACATGCTTGTACTGATTTCTGTGAGTTGTTTGTTAAAACGTCAACAATTTAAAACGGAACCTTGCTTTCAAAGGCCATCCATTTTGCCGTAACGGGATGCTTGAATTGCAAATCGCGCGCGTGCAATAACAAACGGTTTGATTTCGCTTGAATTTCTGGTGAGGCGTACAGGGCATCGCCCAAGATAGCGTGGCCAATGGCCATCATGTGCAATCGCAACTGATGGGTTCGCCCTGTGATCGGTTTGAGTGCCACACGGGTCGCATTTTCTAAATCTGAACTCATGACTCGCCACTGGGTATGGCTGGGCTTGCCGTGTTCCCAATCAACTTTGCTTTTGGGTCTGTTGGGCCAATCAATGAGCAGTGGTATTTGAATGTCTTGCCAATCATCTGCAACGTTTGCTGTATTCGTTTGAAGTACGCCAGACACAACGGCTTCATAGGTTTTGCTAACTTCTCTGAGTTCAAAAGATTGGCTCAGTTTGCGTTGCATGTCAGGGCCACGAGCGATCACCATCAAACCCGATGTGGCCATGTCAAGGCGGTGAACTGTGAGTGCTTCGGGCCATTGCGTTTGTGCGCGGCTTATCAGGCAGTCTTGTTTGTCCTCGCCTCGACCCGGCACGCTGAGCAAGCCCGAAGGTTTATCGAGAATTGCAAGATGATCATCCACAAAGACCACGTTCAGCGCAGACATGTTCAAGGACCTTGCAGTGCTCTGATCCGATTGACTTGAAGAGGCGTCACTTCGGGCGCTTGATTTCCCCACTGTGTTCTAAGGTGGGTTAGCACAGCCGCAATTTCACGATCATCCAGTGTCAAGATGTAGGGCGGCATGCCAAACGGCCTAGGATTCAAGGGCGTTGCCACAGGGTAGCCACCATACAAAACGCTTTGAACCAAATTGGTGGGATCGCTCAACAGAACGGCTCGATTGTTGGCCAGCGCAGGGTATGCCCCTGGCACACCTTGGCCTTGGCTTTGGTGGCATTGAACGCAGTGATCGTCGTATGTTTTGGCGCCTAGGCTCAAGACTTTGGCCGTAGGACCTGCTCCCGTCTGACTTTGCTGCCCAGCGGAAGCAGATGACGTAAGTTGTGATTCTTTTTGAGCCAAGTCCTTAAGGTAAGTTGCTACTGCCAAAAGATCTTCATTGCGCCAATGTTGCGTGCTGTGTTGAACCACTTCTGCCATTGGGCCCATTGCACTGGCTTGGTCATTTCGGCCCGATTGAAGAAGTCTTGCAATGTCTTGAGTTGTTTGCTGGGCCAAGCCCGTTTCTTTTAGGCTGGTAAGTGACGGTGCATACCAATTGATGATTGGCATGCGGCCGCCCGAAAAGTCATTGACCGCCGCAATGGCACCCCAGTCATTTCGCTCGCTATGACAAGCTGCGCAATGTCCTAGCCCTTGTGCAAGGTAGGCGCCCCGGTTCCATTCTTTGCTTTCTTGAGGATCCGACACATAGACGCCCGGTGTGAAAAATAAACTTCTCCAAACTGCAATGGCAAGCGGTGTGCCGTAGGGCCAATCTAGCGTTGCGGATGGTTTGGCAATCGATTTTGGATTGGCTGCGGGCGTCCATGTTTTGAGCGCTGCAAACATGGCGTCGCTGTCTTCACGCGCTATGAGTGTGGTGTGCTGATAGGGAAACACGGGCGTGAGTAATCTGCCATCTTTGGATTTTCCGTGGTGCAATGCGCGCCAAAAATCATTGGCATCCCATGCGCCCAAGCCTTGCTGCACATCAGGCGTGATGTTGCTGCTGTAGACCTTGCCAAAAGGCGTTTGAAAAGCGCGGCCGCCAGCACCTGCGGCTTGCCCGCGTTCGGTGTGGCAGGCCATGCAATTGCCAAGCCGAAGCAGTTCATGGCCTTTTTCCACCCAAATTTTTTCAGGCGCCAAGTTGGCTTGCGCGGGTGCTTGTGTTTCGAAAATATCGCGATGGTTGTCCAGCCAAATGGCAGCGCCAAGCACACCCAGCACTGTGATCCAAAGAATGGCAAAGTAACGCCAGAAATGAGTTGGAAATTTCATGGCTGTGCCTTGGACAATTCTGGCGCACTGCCGCAACGCCATGGTGCTTTCAGGGGCACAGAAATTTGTTTGGCTGGCGAAGCGTTGAGTGGTACGTTTTGTGTTGAGAGCCAAGTCGAGACGGCTACCAAATCTTCGGAAGTTAGACCTTGCACGATGTCACTCATGCAGTCGGGCGCGGCAGCTTTTCTTTGGTGTGTTTGCCATGCGCCTAACTGCGCATTCAAGTAGTCGAGTGGCAAACCCAGAAGTCCGGGCACATTGGGTTGAATGCCCGTGAGTTGCGCACCGTGACAGGTGCTACAGGCTGGAACATTTCGACTGCTGTCGCCTTCTAAAGCCAATTTTTTGCCGGCAAGCAAAATGCGCTGAGAGACGCGCTCGGAAGGCCTAGCAGCGGGCGGATAGGGCAATTTGAGGTTGGCAAAATAGTCTGCCATTTCCATAAGATAGGCATCCGATAAGGGGTCAACCAAACGCGTCATGAGGTTGTAATGACGACGGCCTTCTTGAAAGTTTTTGAGTTGATTGAACAAGTAGCCTGAGGGCTTGCCAGCCAGTCTTGGGTAATACCCATCGGGTCCTGCTTTACCTTGCTCTCCATGGCAGGCGGTGCAGGCGCGAGTCCGTTCGGCCATGTTGTCTTTGAAGCTTATGCCTTGACTGAATGCGGGTTGTATCAACAGCACCAAGAAACAAGTAAAAAACCAAGATAAGCCTTTGATTAGCCTTGTGTAAACAGCGAATGAAGTCTTGAGGTGCATGCTAAAAAATTTTGCCAAAAACAGGCTTTTGGCGTCCGAATCAGAGGTCCATCATGCTTGATTCTCAGTTCAGGCGACAATATAGGGTTTTGAGACTCTAACATTGACCGATATGTCTGACTTTGAAGTTCGTTTTGCCACTAAAAAAGAAGCCGCTGAAGTGGCCAATCTCCATCTAATTGCCAGCCGCGCTGCCTATGCCGGTCAAGTGCCTGAGGCCCATTGGGATGCCACGCCCATGGCAAAAAGGGTGTCTTATTGGAAAGAGGCCATTGAATATGGTGAGCCCCAAGTCATGGTGGCTATTGAGGGTGGCAGCATTGTGGGTTTTGTTGGGTTCGATCGCTCGCGCGATCCCAAGTCAAAGAACACCACAGGTGAAATTTGGGCCATTTATGCCGACCCCGATCGCTTGGGTGAAGGCGTTGGCTTGGCATTGTGGGATGCCGCCAGAGAAGGCTTGATTGAAGAAGATTGCACAGATGTCACCATTTGGGTTCCGCTGTTGAACGAACGAACTGTGCGCTTTCACGAACTGGCCGGATTTAAGCGCGAGATGAACACCGCTCGCACAGTGCCCTTTGGTACTGTGAAAGTTGAAGAAGTGCGTATGAAGCGTTCTTTGGCTTAAACATCGCATTGAATGAGAATTTTATTGGCCCCCATGGAAGGGCTGTTGGACCACAGCCTGCGTGACACGCTAACCCGTGTGGGCGGCATTGACATGTGTGTGTCTGAGTTCATTCGTGTGACCGATGCAGTCTTGCCTAAGCGCGCTTTTTTCAGGGTGGTTCCAGAATTACTCAATGCGGGCAAAACAGTGGCTGGTGTTCCCGTTAAAGCGCAGCTATTGGGCTCTGACCCTCAGGTGTTGGCTGAGAATGCCGCACGCTTGGCCAAACTCAATCCTGCAGGCATTGATTTGAATTTTGGGTGTCCCGCAAAAACAGTCAATCGACATCGAGGCGGTGCAGTACTGCTAGACGAGCCCGAGTTGATTGGCCAAATTGTGTCTGCGGTGCGGCGTGCAGTGCCACCGCATGTGCCTGTTTCGGCCAAGATGCGTTTGGGTTTTAACGACGACTTGCGCGCTGAAGATTGCGCGCAGGCCATTGAAGGGGCAGGGGCTGATGAGTTGGTGGTTCATGGGCGAACCAAAGCCCATGGTTACAAACCACCGGCTTATTGGGAGCGCATTGCAGACGTTCGCCAATGCGTCAAATTGCCCATGGTGGCCAACGGTGAAATTTGGACGGTGGCCGATGCTGTTCGGTGCCGTGAAGTAACAGGTTGCCAAGATTTGATGATTGGCCGAGGCATGATCAACAACCCTGGATTGGCCTTGGAAATTAAGTTTCATGACGCGCAAGCAAAGGGCATGAACTTGGATGGCATGGCCAAGTCATTTTCTTGGGAGCAACTGTGGCCGTTGCTGAGCGTCTTTTGGCAACGCATGAGTTTGCATGTGGCACCGCGCCACCGCTCGGGGCGATTAAAGCAATGGCTCAATTATTTGCGCCGACACTATCCTGAGGCTCAGCAAGCATTTGAGGCACTTCGTCTGGTGCACGATCCTCAAATCATGGCGGCGTGGTTGTCGCAAACTGTTTTCAAGCCTGACCAAACAAATGTGCATTCACTTCTGCCAGCAAACGCTTCAAGTTGACCAACAACTTGGCACTGGCCTGCAAGGCCAAAAGTCGATCTTCTGGGCGCTCAAATTTTTTGCAAAGTGACTCGGTCTGCTTTATTTCGGCGATGAGTGAATCGTGGCAAAAAACAGGTGCAAAGCCTTTCAGTTGGTGCAGAAGTTTTTGGATCGAATCAATTTTTTGCGCATCAATGGCTTGAGCCAATTCTTGTGTTTCTGAATCCAAGGTGCTTTGAAGCGTGGCCAGAAGTTGTTGGGCGCTGGTGGCATCGCCCAAATACTGAATGGCTTTGGCCATGGATAAAAATTGATACCCCGTCATACAGCGCCATGCAACAAATCGACCAAACCACCTGCCGGTTCAAAGCGTTTGTTTCTGAAATGCAAGCGCGTGGGCCCAGGCAAGGCACGTTGCGAAACCGGATGCTGAGGGTCTCCTGGGTAGCAAATGACGCGCATGCCATCTTGGTCAAAGGGCTCTGGCAAGATGACCGGTGGTGTTCTTTGTGATGCTTCTTGCATGGCCTCGTCCACAGTTTTGAAGAGGCATAAATGCGAGAGGCTCATGATTTGTGGTGGTGCCAACACAATGTCGCCTTGCCAGTATTGAATCAACGCTTGACGAGGCGTAGACCACAAAATTTCGGTAGTCTCATGGTTGTCTTGAACAGCTGTTTGTGAGTGCGGCGCACGCGCTAAAAAAAATCGGGTGTCAAAACGTTTTGACATCATGGAAGGCATGCGCGGTGTGATCCATCGAGACCATGCTTGCAGATCTGCGGCTTGCATTTGCAGGCCACATTCCTCTTCGGCCTCACGCAGCGCCGCAATGAACAAACTGGCAGCATGGGTGGGTGCAAGTTGGGGTTCACCCAGTTGCGCGTGAAGAAGTTGAGCGTCAACCTTTAAGGCGGCCAATGCTTCAGGAGAGCCATCAGCTTCATCGCGCTTACCGCCAGGAAATACAAAAACGCCACCCAAATCTTTGGAGTCGGAATGGCGCTTTAGCATCAAGACTTCCAAGCCCTGTTCCCCTTGACGTAGCACCAAGACTGTGGCGGCATCACGAGGCGGTGTATCAACAATGTTTGAAGTAATTTCCATGGAGATCAAAGAATTTGATGAAGAATTGAATGAGGTTGGTGTCAATCTGGTAACAGCCAAACAGTGCATCTTGGTTTAAAGTCACGATCATCACAAGGCTATCAGATTGAAGGAAGCAAATGAGCATTGATTTTCACGGACGTGTCGCCATTGTCACAGGCGCTGGCGGTGGTTTGGGTAAACAGCATGCCTTGGCCTTGGCCAAACGAGGCGCCAAAGTCTTAGTCAACGACCTAGGCGGGAATGTTCATGGCGAGGGCGGCTCGGTGAGTGCTGCGCAATTGGTCGTTGATGAAATTGTCAAAGCGGGCGGTGAAGCCATCGCCAATGGCGCTTCAGTGACCGATTTTGAAGCGGTCAAGGCCATGACCCAGTTGGCCATGGACACCTGGGGGCGTGTTGATATTTTGGTCAACAACGCTGGTATTTTGCGCGACAAAAGTTTTTCAAAAATGGACATTGACGATTTCCGTTTGGTCATGGAAGTCCATGTGATGGGCGCTGTGCATTGCACCAAAGCTGTTTGGCCCATCATGCAAGCGCAGAACTATGGCCGAGTTATTTTGACAACTTCCTCAAGTGGCCTGTATGGCAACTTTGGTCAATCCAATTACGGTGCAGCCAAGATGGCATTGGCAGGCATGATGCAAACCTTGTCCATTGAAGGTGAGAAGTACAACATCCGTGTCAATGCTTTAGCGCCTACCGCAGCCACACGCATGACCGAGGGATTGATGCCAGAGGCAGTGTTGAAAGCACTGGAGCCACAAGCTGTGGTGCCTGCCATGTTGGTCATGGCTTGTGAACAAGCTCCCAACCGCACCATCATGTGTGCTGGCGCTGGCAGCTTTGAAGTGGCCAATATCACGCTTACACAGGGTGTGTATTTGGGCATGTCTGAAGACACACCCGAGAAATTGTTGGCTGCTATGCCGCAAGTGACCGATCGCACTGGCGAGTTGGTGCCAGGTTCTGGTTCAGGTCAGGGCAATTTGGAAGTGGGTAAGGCCATGGCCGCCCATTAACCCAGGCTAAGCACCACGGGGGTGTGATCGCTTGGGCGTTCGTTTTTACGGGGCAGTTTGTCAATCACGCAAGCCGTGGCCTGCGCTTTCAAGGTATCAGTGATCAAGATGTGATCGATGCGAAGGCCTCTGTTTCTGCGAAAACCAAAGTCGCGATAGTCCCACCAACTGAAGCTTTTTTCAGGCTGTTCGAACAGCCTGAAACTGTCGTGCAAACCAAGATCAATCAAGCCATTCAAATGCGCGCGTTCTTCAGGGGTGCAGTGAATGGTGCCTGCCAAAGCCACTGGGTCCCAAACATCCAGATCGTCAAAGGTGATGTTGTAGTCGCCCATGAGCGCCAACTTGGAATGCTTTGTCATTTCTTCTTTGACCCAATTTCGGAGGGCTTCTAGCCAGCGCATTTTGTAGACAAACTTGTCGCTGTCTGGCGCTTGTCCATTGGGAAAGTAAGCGCCAATGACTCGAACATCGCCAAACGTTCCCGTGATGACACGGGACATGTCATCCTCAAAGCCAGGAATATTTTTAACGACTTCAACAGCGGGTGTTCGAGAAATGAGTGCAACACCGTTGTAAGTTTTTTGGCCAAACCACTGCGCTTGATAGCCGGCTTCTAAAAAAGCTTGATGCGGAAATTTGTCGTCCGTCATCTTCAATTCTTGCAAGGCCAAGACATCGATGGCTTGTTCATTGCCAAGTGCTTCTTGTGCCTTTAACCAATCAATGACTTGGGGCAGTCGAACAGTCAGTGAATTGACATTCCAGGTGGCGAGCTTCATGGTGCAATACGTTGGTTTGAATTCATTGGCGGTAGGTAACGAAGCTGAACTTCAAACCGGTCGATGAAACATGAGATTCGCGTGAGACTTCCTGCCATGCAGCACTCAGTTCCGGCGCAAAGGCATCGCCTTCGTAAGTCGCCTCAATTTCAGTCACCACAGCTTCGTTGGCAATGGGTGCTGCTTGCGCATAAATTTCAGCTCCACCCATGACCCACAAGTCTTTGCCATCTGGGCAATGCGCCAAGGCCAGCGCAATGCCTTCTTCCAGAGAATGAACCACAAAGGCCCCATCTGCCTGCCAGTCTTTTTGCCGAGTGATGACCAAGTTGGCGCGGCCGGGCAGTGGTCTAAATTTGGCTGGAATAGATTCCCAAGTTTTGCGGCCCATCAGGACCGGACAACCAATGGTGGTGCGTTTGAAATGCGCCAAATCTTCTGGCAAATGCCAAGGCATTTGATTGTTCAGACCAATGACGCCGTTGGCGGCACGCGCGTAAATCAGTTTGAGCTTCATCAGACAGCGACGGGTGCTTTGATGGCCGCATGGCACTCATAGTCGAGCACTTCAAAGTCTTCGTATTCGTATTCAAAAATGGAAGCAGGTTTGCGCTTGATGTTCAAAGTGGGATAGGCAAAAGGCGCGCGACTTAACTGCAGCGCCACCTGCTCTTTGTGGTTGCTGTAGATGTGGCAATCACCACCGGTCCAAATGAAATCGCCCACATCCAAGTCGCATTGCTGCGCAATCATGTGGGTCAACAATGCGTAGCTGGCGATGTTGAAGGGCACGCCCAAGAAAATGTCGGCACTGCGTTGGTAAAGTTGGCAACTGAGTTTGCCTTTGCCACCTTCGGTTTGAGCGGGCGCCACATAAAATTGAAAGAAGGCGTGGCAAGGCATGAGCGCCATCTTGGACAACTCTGCAACGTTCCATGCGCTCACAATAATTCGGCGTGAATCTGGATTGGTTTTGAGGGTGCGAATCACGTCGGCAATTTGATCGATGTGGCCG
>JACCDX010443524.1_pt1 | contig 11489 bp, 15 predicted proteins | sample 7449681 | NCBI WGS metagenome assembly JACCDX01 (sample SAMN15323450, study PRJNA562643) | freshwater metagenome | isolation source: river surface water | place: USA:Blue River Watershed | collected 2017-08-18 | reverse complement strand
TATTGATCGGTTCTCCGTCAGCTAGTAAGAGCGTATTTTCAATACAGGCAAGCAAGGAGTCCGGCGAGGCTTTGATGGGAATAAAGACTCCATCGCTATGCGCTTGAAGCGCAATTTCGCTGATCTCCGCGGTGGCGTCGGTTGCAATCAGGATGGGCGCAATCGCGATCTTATGACTGGGCTCGTGAAAATTTTTGAGATCTAGCGCGTAGTCCCAGACCTGTTCGACCGCAGCGCGTGTGAATTGGGATTCGCCAACCTTGAACTCTAAAACGAATACGACGTGGTCAATGATGATCAAGACGTCCACTCGTCGCCCCATCCTTGGAATCACAAATTCAAAGAAAATATGGCCGCGATCAGTCCATCGCTGAAGCGTTTTGTGGAGGATTTCAACTTGCCCTCCCCAGGCGACAAACTGGGTCGCCTCGATCGTGTGGCCGGAACGCCGCGCGAGTTCGCCCAACACTGCATCAGGGGAGGTGCTGAGAAATTCTGTGATGCTTGCTGAGTAGAAGGCGCGTTGTGAAGCTATGAGGATGTCCAGCATAGATCGGAGCCTAAGAGGCGTTACGAATTCATTCAATTCTGTGGTCGTTCAAAACCGTCAGATAACATTCATCGACAGTTTCAAAAACACGCGGTGCAATCCAAGCCTTTGCACCTGAATCCCTCGCGACCTGATAAGCCCACCGAGCGACCCGATGGGTGGTTGTTGTGTCGAACTTGATGCCTGCGTCTTGTCCAACCTGCTTAATATCGTCGGCTCGACGGTCCAGCCGATCGACCCATTTTTCCAGGTGAATGCGCCCTGCTAACGCATCAGACTTACTCCGATTACACATCGGGTGTGCCAACACAAAGTTTTGAGCCAGATCGCGTGGATAAATCGAAAATGGGACGAAGTGGTCGATATCGAATGTCTCTGTCCTTCTGCCGCAATAGAAACAGTGACTACCTTCAAGCCTCCGCAGGCCTTCTCGCATGTTGACGAGCGATTGGCGAGTAGGCGAGAACAGAAAGTCCGACAGATCGTCGCCTACCCCGAGGAAGGCATGGTTGCGATGGTTGCCTTTGATGTGGGCGATCCATCCGGTACGCGCTAACCGTTGGATCAGTGGATAGAAGTGCCGTAGGCAGTAGGCCACTCCTGGCAGGAGATAGAGGGCGCTGGTTCCAGTTCGCTCGTATAAAAACGTATCCGTGCCACCACCGAAGTTCTGCAAGTATTTCAAAGGTTGGTCGGCGACCGGCCTCGCTACGCGAGTCACCAGGTCTTCAAAGGCGGGTAGTGTCTTCAATTGCCCCAAGCGGGTCTCAGTCTTGTCTTTGCGGAATTCCTCAATGGCGGAAATCACCGCGGCCTGCTTCCCTAGATTCTGTAAAAGCACGCCAGGTCTTGCGCTGGTCAGTCCGGACCCGTAAGGGGATGCCTGATTCCAGTACAACTCGATGAATCGCGTCGCGATTTGCCGGGTACTCAGGGGTAGTGTTGCGCCGTCGTTCTGTCCGTGTTCCAGGGCGAGATCAGCGAGCGATATGAGGAGCGCAAACTTGTAGGTGGCTGTGAAGTCGCCTTCGGAGAAAAGCCGTTGCAGCTTGGCTAAAAAAGCCAGTTGTTCTTCGGCTGTGGGTGGCGGTACTGCAGATGCCACTATCGTTGAGACCAGTAATCGGCCTTGGCTGGGATGATCCATCGCACGCCACCGCGCGGGTCTGGCATGTCGCCTTTGAACCTTGGTATCAAGTGGATATGGAGGTGCGGCACGGTCTGACCAGCGGCTGGACCGTCGTTGATTCCGATGTTGTAGCCGACTGCGTTGAATTCGGCGTCGGCTGCTATCTTCGCCAGATCGAGCAGTTCCAGGAGTCCGCTCCGCTCAATTTCCGAAGTATCGAAAAACGAGCCGATATGCCGCCTCGGGATGATCAGGCTGTGCCCTTCGGATATTGGATAGGCGTCGCGAATCCATACGCCGTGAGCGTTTGCACCGCGGACACGTTCCGGGGGAAGTGAGCAAAACGGGCAGGGATTTTCGGTAGCAGTCATTGCTGTGCAGTTTGCCATGGAGTTTTGGCAAGCTGCTGGCTCACTGCATGAGCTCCGTTTGAAAAAATCCCGGCTTAAATCAAGACCTGGCACGAGGCGTTGATTGCCTTTGCGCGTAGCTGATTTCCCTTTGACATCCGGATCGACCTTATGGTGGCCTCGAATCGACCCGAACTGGATCATGACCGGTGACGGTTCGTCACCCAGGATGCCGGCACTCGAGTTACGGCCTAGCGAGTACGAGCTGGTCGAAGCCTTCTGACGCATGGATACTCAGGTATCGAGCAGGGTCACGGCGCAGGGAGTAAGGATGAACTTGACTCCATATGGCATTAAAGACATAATTCTCGGGTGACCTGGACTGTTCTCTTCCACGATGAATTCGATGCCGAGTTCGAGAGGCTGAAGGCGGATCTCCAGGACGAGTTGCTGGCGCACGCACGGCTGTTGGCCGAATTCGGTCCGAATCTGGGGCGTCCGACGGTCGATACCCTGAAGGGATCGCGGCACCCCAACATGAAGGAGCTGCGTTTCTCCTGGAATGGCCAGGTCTGGCGCGTAGCCTTTGCCTTCGATCCGCTACGCCAGGCGATCCTGCTGGTCGGAGGCGACAAGGGTGGAGCCGATCAGCGCAGGTTCTACAAGCGCCTGCTCGCCCAGGCTGATGAACGGTACGACAACCATTTGACGACCCAGGAGGTTAGCCATGGCAAAAAAACTCGATGACGTGATGGCCACCCTGCCCAAGGATCGGCGCAAGCGTGTGGAGGCCCGAACCCTGGAGCTGGTGACGCTCAAGGACTTGCGGAAAGCAGCGCAGCAAACGCAGGAGCAGATGGCTGCGACCCTGGGGGTGCGGCAGGACACCATTTCCCGTCTTGAAAAGCGCAGCGACATGCTGCTGTCGACCATGCGGCACTACGTCGAAAGCATGGGGGGACAGCTTGAGCTGGTGGCAAGGTTTCCCGATCGCCCACCGGTGGTGATTGAACACCTCGGCGGGGGCGTTGAGATTCACGAGCGCGGCAAGGGCGAACGCAGGTCCAGCTCACCCGCCTGATTGCCTTAGCACGCCGGTCGAGCGTACTCGAGCTGATCGTAGCGATCTCCCACAGGCGGCAGATCGTCTCGTGAAATTCATCGGCACCCACAGGAATATGACCAGAGTACCCGTCGAATCCCCATAATTTGGCAATCTGCTGATCATTCAATCCAAGTAGCACCCCAAGGCATCCCCCATGCCGCCCAATCGCCTGCTGTCCAAATCCAAGCTGGTTGCCTTTCGCCAATGTCCCAAGAGGCTTTGGCTGGAAGTGCACCAGCCGGAGTTACGACAGGACAGCCAGGCGACGCAAGGTGTCTTCGCGGTCGGTCATGAAGTGGGTGCCATCGCTCAACGCCTGTTCGATCCCCGGGGAGAGGGCGTCGTCATCGATCCACAGGCGCTTGGCCTATCGACCGCCCTGGAACAGACACAAGCCCTGCTAGCTGAACGCAGGCCCATCTTCGAAGCTGGATTTGCGACGCAAGACGCACTGGCCTTTGCCGATGTGATGCTTCCCCACAAGGAGGCAGGTGTACCCGGCTGGCGAATGATCGAGGTGAAGTCATCGACCTCGGTCAAGGGGTATCAGGAAGACGATGTGGCCATCCAGAGCCACATTGCGCGTTCCGCAGGGGTTCAACTCCAGAAGGTATCCATCGCCCATATTGACAGCTCCTGGGTCTATCCCGGCGAGGGAGATTACCAAGGACTGCTAGTCGAAGTTGATCAGTCGCAGAACGCCTTTTCCCGGCGGCAAGAGGTACAGGCCTGGATCGATGAGGCCCAGGCAGTGGTCGCGCGTGAGCAAGCACCCGAGATCGCTGTTGGCAGGCACTGCCGTGATCCGTTCGAATGTGGCTTCATGGCGGTGTGTCAGCAGGGATCACCCGAACCCGAGTTCCCGGTGAACTGGCTGCCTCGCATCCAGACACGCGCGCTCAAGACCTTCATTGAGGAGCGGAAGATCAGCGATATGCGGGATCTGCCCGATCACCTTCTCAATGCCATGCAGATTCGGGTGCGTGATGCAACGGTCAATGCGAGTGCGGTGTTTGATGCGCAAGGAGCCAGGCAGGCTCTTGCCAGATACCCGCTGCCTGGGTACTTCCTGGATTTCGAAACCATTCAATTTGCCGTTCCACGTTGGGCGGGGACGCGGCCATTTCTGATGCTGCCGTTCCAGTTCAGCCTACATCGCCTGGCGCCCAACCAGTCGTTGACACACGCGGCATTCCTGGATCTCCAGGGCAGCGACCCTTCCGAGCGTTTTGCACGGGCGTTGATCGAGGTCTGCCACGAGCCGATCCCCATCTTTGTCTACAACGCCGGCTTCGAGGGCGCTCGCTTGACGGAGCTTGCGCAACGCTTTGATGCGTTGCGGGTTCCCTTGCTGGACATCAAGCAGCGCCTGGTGGACTTGCACCCCATTGCCCGCGATCACTACTATCACCCGGGGCAACAGGGCAGTTGGAGTATCAAGAAGGTACTCCCAACGCTGGCACCGGATCTGGATTACTCCGCCTTGTCGCAGGTTCAGGATGGCTCCCAGGCCATGCAGGCCTATCTGGAAGCCATCGACTCGAATACCACCGCGGAGCGCAAGGCGCAGATCCAGGAGCGGCTCCTGGCGTATTGCGAGCTGGACACCTTGGCGATGGTGGAGATTTGGCGGTTCTTTGCGGGAACCCGTGAGAACTGACCTGTTGCGGATCAATTCGGGTATCGCATCCTCTGCAGGCTTTCCCACCTCGATTTCATTCAAAACTCGATGACAGTGCGTTTGAGTTCCCCACGGGCTGCCAGGAGCTCATTCGGTGCGATGGTGCCAAAGGCTTGACCGAGCGCGAGATTGAGGATCTGCAAGCTTGGTTGATGGACTCGGCTGCCTAGAAACAACCAAGTCGGTAGTCGCATTGGGTGGGCCGAGATTTCCCGGTCAACTGTGTTTTCGGCGGCTCACGCCATGAGCCTGGTCGTCCTCAAAGTGATCCAGGTTCATTTGGAGACGACCAGAATGTTGAATTGGCATACCCGCGAGCAGTGGTTGATGGCTGCATTTGAGAAGTTGAAACCGATTTTTGAGGAGATCGGATCCCAGGTTCCCGAGTGCCGGGTTTCTTGCGGATTCACGAGCACTGGCACCCGAAATGGGCATATCGGTCAGTGCTGGTCTCGCCGCTCCAGCGAGGATTCGGTCAATCAGATCTTCATCTCACCGACTTTGTTCGACGCGGTCGAAGTGCTCGATACCTTGGTGCATGAGATGGTCCATGCGGTCGATGACTGCCAACACAAGCATGGCAAGGAGTTCAAGAAGATTGCGTTGAAGATTGGACTTCAAGGTCCCATGCGCTCTGCCGGTGCAGGGCCTGCTCTCAAGGCCAGAATCGAAGGTATCGCTCAAGCGATGGGCCCCTACCCACATGCTCGACTCAAGGCCAGCAAGCCCTACACCGTGCGGCGGGCTCGTCCGCGTGCCAAGTGCCCGGAATGTGGCTTTCAGGTTCCTATGCTCAAGCAGTACCTGCATTTCGGTCCTCCACTTTGCCCCCAGCACCGGACCGACATGCAAGCAGTGGGGGACTGGGATGCGTGAGTTGCCGTGAGTGCCCTTCTTATCTGCTGGCCGTAGCAAGGGCTGATCAATCTGTCGTGTACTGGGGCGTGAGCCGCTCCTGCTTCATACCCCAGCCTTTGGGGGACGTAGGTGTCCCTGCACTCTGTCCCTGCACTCGCGAGCTTTAGCGTACCGCGCCCGTGACTGAGTCGATTCGTGATGCGAGAGCTTGGATGGCCTAGCGCTTAATGACCGGGTGGCAGGGGCTCCGTTCGAAAGGCTGCATTGTGCCTGGCACAGTCTTACGCAGGGGCATCGCCTGATCCCAGCTTTCGGCAAGCGTGCGAACACTGATTGGCTCGCATGAGGGTGTTTGACCAGGCTCACGTTATGAGCCCGACAGAGCTCAAGCTCTCATCGCCCCCGGTTTCCCGATCAACTGCAAGAAGCCCATGCTGATCACCCGTCCCTACATCCTCGTGGTGTTGATCCTGTTGACGCATCTGGCAGGAAAGATGCCCCGCCCATTCGAGACCACCCGCGAGCGCCGTATCCACAAGCCGATTGCGTGCGAACCGCAGCGGGTGCGGGAGCAGGATTTCGGCTACTTGCGAAATCGCGTGGCGCGTGTGCGGTGCTGAAACGGATCGAAGCTGACCACTGCAAATTAGCGACTCGCTATTTACAAATTTCAGGTTGACCAGTACACTACAGGCATACATCAAGAGCCGGGTTCATTCCCGCGCCAACCTGCCCCCGGGGCAAGGTGGTTCGTCAAGCGACAGATGTGGTCCTTCGGGGCAACCAAGCCGGTTCCATGAAGACCTTCCCCCTGTAACTTGACCGTAGGCCGCGATCGTGCGGCCGGCCTCCGGTGCCTGCGCCTTTGCGCGCGCCGGGTGATCGCTCCTTGACAACCCGCCGCTTTGCGAGCCTGCCGCCCATCGCAGGCCTCCCCGCATGGGGAGTGATACAGGGCAGGGCACGCCCGTCCCGATGTCGCGCAAGGTAGCCTGCCTGGATTGGTCGGCAGCCCGCTCCGGGCCGCTGGTGGCCTATCGGTGGGATGGGGAAGAAGAGATCGATCCGGGCAACTTTATCCAGGCGCGTTGACCGATTGAAGAAGCAAGGGCTGGCCCACCTCACGGGCCGGGGGGATTTGATCCGCTTGCGGCCCCCGCCACTTCGGCAAAGCCGCTAAACCGGAGAATGACATGAGCCAGTACACCCGAGGTATCGACCTCCAATACCGCCCCGCGAGTTACTTTTGGGCCCGCGAAAGGCACATCCCCTTGCTGTCGGACATCAAGGGCGCCGAGCGACGCAAGCTGTACGAGGGGGCGCTGCAGGCCGGATTGGCAGACGCGGTAGATCCCTCGCTGCTGCAGCACGCCCTGACTTCCGGCCAGCGTCAGGCGCAGGGGCGCATGCATCCTGCCTTCATGGGCGGCGAGTACCTACCGGACAACCTGGAGGGTGAGGTGGAGATCGCGCGCATCACCATCGCATCGACGACACAGGACGTGACCTGCGTGTACGCCCGTCAAGTGGGCCAGCGGATTCATTACCGCGTGGTGGACGAATACAACGGAGATACCTTGCAGGGGCGGGACCGCCGAACGAGCCTGAAGCCGCTGACGCTCAAGCAGCTGGCCGACTTCTTCCTTGGAAGCTGGGACTTGATTGGCTGCCTCGATTTCAATTTTGAGTCCGACGGTTATCCACGCGACGAGGTGCATGGCTTCATCGTCGATGCGTCGAGCAGTTTCTATGCGCAGTTCGACGACCTGATCCATGCCCGTATCGATGAATGGCTGGACCAGGTAACTCCGGCCAGGGACGTCGAGGATGAAGAGGAGGTTGACGGTGAGTGAAGCCAGCCGCATAAGCCAGCTCGATCTCCTGAGAGCCTCAATGGAGCGCCTGCTGACCGGCGGCGCCGAGCCAGACAGCCCGATGATCCAGGGGCTGCGCTGGCAGATCGCTTCGCATGAACGCCGTGCCAGGCGCGAGGCCAGCGGGGGTTATTTCGATGCGGAGGGAAATTTAAAGCCTGAGTACCGCAACCCCTTCGACTGAGGATCCGTCCCGCTCAGTCCCGGGTCGATTCACATCGAGGCTCATCAAGGACGGAAACTGATGAGCAGAATAGCCAACGCTTGACGAAGTGATCGACTCCTATTTAATATAACGTACGTTATAACAAGGAATAGTCATGACTTCGCTCAAGCTCACCCAGATCGGCAATTCCGTGGGCGTGATTCTTCCCAAGGAGTTGCTCGCCCGCCTCAAGCTTGAGAAGGGCGACACGGTGTTCGTCTCCGAGGCCGCGAACGGAGCGGTCATGCTGTCCCCCTACGACTCAGATTTCGAGGTTCAGATGGACGCAGCCCGCAAGATCATGAAGAGCCGTCGGCAGGTACTGCGAGAACTGGCGAAATGACCCGGCGGCCCCGCCAGTGGGTCTGGCTGGATGCCCAGGTCATGCGCGTGGTGCACGAGGAGCAGCTGGCCGAGCATGGCGGCGGTAGCGGTGTGCGCGACGAAGGGCTGTTTGAGTCTGCCATGCAGCGCCCGCGCCACCTCGCCGACTATGGACAGCCCGATGCCCCTGCCTTGGCGGCGGCTTATGCGTATGGCTTGGCTCGCAACCACCCCTTTGTCGATGGAAATAAGCGTGCCGCATTCGTGGCCATGGAGTTATTCCTCGTGCTCAATGGGTGGGAGCTGGTGGCCGATGATGCGCAGTGCGTCATCACCATGCTAGCTGTGGCAGCGGGGCACTTCAGTGAAGAAGAGTTCGCACAGTGGGTGCGTCAACATGCTCGAGAGCGCTCTCGATGAGGGTTGCGACGCCTGAGAGCGACTTGCTGGCCTTCACAGCCGCCCGCGCTTGCCAGAGATCGTAGGCAGCCTGCTGCGCCAGCCACACTTCAGCCGCCCCGCCATGGTCGCGCCCAAACCAACGTTCGATACGTAGCGCCATCGCGGGGCTGATCGCCGCTCGCCCATTGAGTACCTTGGACAAAGTCGTCCGGTCGACGCCCAACTGGGCAGCCGCCTCGCCGACCTGCAGATTCAAGGCAGGCAGGATGTCGTCCCTCAAAGTGAGGCCAGGGTGGGGTGGGTTGAACATTGAACTCATGGTCACCTCAGTGGTAATCCTGGTAGTCCACCAGGATGGCATCGCCGTTTTCAAACGCAAAAGTCAGACGCCAATTACCGTTGACGCTGACCGACCAGTGACCTGAAAGACCGCCCTTGAGGGCGTGCCAGTCCCATCCAGGACGGTTCATGTCTTCGGGCCTTGTAGCGGCGTCCAGCGCAGACAGTTGCCGGGCCAGGCGCGTGGCGCTACAAGCCACAATCTTGGTGCTGCCCCATCCCGCCCAAAACTGTACAAATAACCAGTATCATGGGCTTGTGCTCATCCAGACTACCCCTGCCGCTGCCAGCCCTACCCAGGTACCCCCCGACCTGACCGCGGTCCATGCCGTCCTGGCCAGCGTCCCGGCCGGCTTTCCCTCGCCCGCGCAGGACCACCAGGTCGACCGTATCGACCTGATGCGCCAACTGGTGCGCCACCCCCAGGCCACCTTCTTCATCCGCGTGAGCGGCGACAGCATGCGTGAGGCAGGCATCCTGAGCGGCTCCGTCGTCCTGGTCGACCGGGCCATCAAGCCCGCCCACGGTCACATCGTGATCGCGGTGGTCGATGGCGACTTCACCTGCAAGCGCCTGTATTCGCGCGGCGGGCGCATGCGCCTGAAGTCGGAGAACCCCACCTACCCGGACATCGTGCCCAAGGAAGGCCAGACCGTGGAGGTCTGGGGCGTGGTCGTCGCGCACATCCACCAGCACATCACCTGAAGCCCCGTGCGCCATGATCGCCCTGCTGGATGGCAACAACTTCTACGCCAGTTGCGAGCGGGTCTTCCGGCCTCGCCTGCACGGCGTGCCCCTGATCGTCCTGAGCAACAACGACGGCTGCGCCATCTCGCGCAGCGAAGAGGCCAAGGCCCTGGGGGTCCGTATGGGCGCACCCTGGTTCCAGATCCGCCATCTGCAGGAGCAGGCGGGCCTGGTGGCCCTGTCCGCCAACTTTGCGCTGTATGGGGACATGAGCGACCGCATGATGAGTCTGGCCGCAGGTTTGGGGCACCGGCAGGAGATCTACTCGATTGATGAATGCTTCATTGATCTGGAAGGCATCCGCGGTGACTTGGTGGCGCGGGCGCACAAGGTCCGTGCGCGCATCCTGAACTGGATCGGCATTCCCACCTGCATCGGCCTGGGTCCGACCAAGACGCTGGCCAAGCTTGCCAACCACATTGCCAAGACGGCGGATCGAAAGCCCGGGGTATATCCGCACGCCACAGGGCAAGTCTTTGACATCGGCGCATTGAGTGACGGGGCGCAAGCCCAATTGTTGCAATCCATCGAAGCCCGCGAGGTCTGGGGGGTCGGCCCCAGGCTCAGCGCCAGGCTCGAACAGGCAGGCATTCGCACGGTCTTGGACCTCGCGCGCGCCGATCCCGCGATGGTCCAGCGCCGCTGGGGCGTCGTCCTGGCCCGGACCGTGCGGGAGTTGCAAGGCGTGTCCTGTCTGCAGATGGACGACGTGCCGCCCGCCAAGCAGCAGATCGCCTGCACCCGCTCCTTTGGCCAGCCCGTCACGGACCTCGCCAGTCTGGAGGAGGCGATCAGCGAGTTCACCGCACGCGCGGCCCAGAAGCTGCGTCAGCAAGGCAGTTTGGCGGGGCAGATCATGGCGTTCATCCGCACGAGTCCGTTTCGCGCGCAGGACCGGCAGCACAGCGCCTATGGCATGACGCCGCTGCCTCACCCGTCCAGCGACACCGCCGTGTTGACGCGAGCGGCGCATCATCTGCTGCAAGGCCTCTACCAGGCCGGCCACAACTACGCCAAGGCGGGCGTGATGCTGATGGACCTCCAGAGCGCAGACCGCGAGCAGGGCGCGCTCGATCTGGAGGATGACGTCCAGGACCACCGGCCCCGCCTGATGCAGGCGCTGGACACCCTCAACCAGCGCTACGGTCGCGGCACCCTGCAGCTGGCCAGTGCGGGAACCCCTGATGCCCGCAAGGGCTGGGGCATGAAGCAGGAGCGGCTCACGCCGCAGTACACGACGGATTGGGCGTCATTGGCTGTGGCGGGGTAACGCCATCCAGATCAGGTTGGTCGGTTGTGATATCCGAAGAGTTAAGCTCCTGGCGAGCGACGGTAAGGTGGCTTGCGCGGTGATTCACCGGTGGCTGGACCAGTGGATTCTTTAAGGGTTAGCGATGGCGCGAGGCTTGACATCCGCCTGCTCCGCCAAAACAAGTCCTTCCAACTCGCTCAGCCGGGGTGCAAGGCGTGAAGAGCCCCGCACATTACATCGGATGGGACGCGTCTCGATCATGGGATGCCATCGATTTCAGGGGACAACTTGGCGCGCCACTAGCCACCTGCACGCACCTCGGACTCCAACTGCTGCAGCAGAACCGTCTCCTGCCGCTTCAGGTGCTCGTTACGGACCAGCAGGTCGGCGAAGTCCAGCGTACCGGTGAGCTTGGCCCTGGCCAAAATCATCTTGAGCACACCCGCAGCCTTGGCGCAACCCAGCGTCGCCTCCACCAAAGTCGCACTGCTTCCACGCAACTGGAGATAACTGGCAAAGCACTGGCGCGAACCGGACAGCAGGGCGAACGCGTCATGCAGCAGATGGTGCTTTCTGGCGGGTGTGTCAAATGGTGACTCCAAGAAAAGGCCCACCTGATCGAAAAATGAGTGTGAATCCTGGTGCTGCCGCACGAAGGCATGAAACATGGGTT
>JACCDX011087603.1_pt1 | contig 11490 bp, 9 predicted proteins | sample 7449681 | NCBI WGS metagenome assembly JACCDX01 (sample SAMN15323450, study PRJNA562643) | freshwater metagenome | isolation source: river surface water | place: USA:Blue River Watershed | collected 2017-08-18 | reverse complement strand
TTAAACGCATAGTCAAAGAACTTAATCACTTCAGCTACGTTAGCTTTGTTTTCTGGGTTCTTGTAGATCAAGATAAAAGAGGCGCCTGTAATTGGCCATGATTTAGCACCAGGAGCATTGGTAATAAATGTACCCATACCTGGAATTGCTGCCCAATCTGTACTTGATGCGGCTGCCGCAAAAGTCAAATCATCTGGAGCTACAAATTGACCGTCTTTATTCTTTAAAGAAATATAAGTCATTTTGTTTTTCTTAGCGTAAGCGTACTCAACATAACCTACTGAGTTTTTTACACGAGTTACGTTTGCTGCAACACCTTCGTTACCTTTACCACCAACGGTAGAAGCCGCAGGCCATTTAACAGAAGCACCGGCACCTACTGAGTCTTTAAATAAAGAGCTTGTTTTAGCCAAGTAATCAGTAAAGATGGCTGTTGTACCTGAACCGTCCGCACGAACTACAACAGTAATTGGGCCGCTAGGAATCTTCACGCCTGGGTTCATGATGGCAATACGCTTGTCACCCCAATCCGAGATAACGCCCTGGAAGATGTCCGCCAAAGTTGGGCCGTCTAATTTAATCTCACCAGGCTTTACACCATCAACGTTAATTACCGGAACCACACCTCCAATAATTGCAGGGAACTGAACTAGACCATCTTTTTCTAAATCATCAAACTTCACTGGATTATCGGTCGCACCGAAATCAACTGTTTTAGCTTTGATCTGCTTAATACCGCCGGACGATCCAATGGACTGGTAATTTAAGTTGGAGCCTGTTTTAGCCTTATAGGCTTCTGCCCATTTTGCATAAATTGGGTATGGGAAGGTTGCGCCAGCACCGGTCATATCCACTGCAAATGCTGCTGGAGCTAGTGAAATAGCGCTAATTACTAGGGCTTTTTTTAAGAAAGATTTCATGTATTCAGTCCTTAAATTGAATATGCGCAACCGCGCGATATAAGAACAATACGGGGGGAATATGACAGCTTTATGACATCTCTATGACAACCAAAATAGGGACAAAATCCCCCCATTCTGAGGCCACAACAGCCTTTAACGAGGGTTTATTGAACGCATGAGATTTTGGCTTCAGATTGACTCAAATCTTGTGAATTCTTCAGCCTTTCATCATTGCCTGGGTGGGTTGATAGGAAAGCCAATGCAGGACCCTGGCCCAAGTCGCTCATTTTTTCAGCAAAACGATAGCTCCCACAGGGGGAATAGCCCGCTTTTAAGGCCAGCCTCATGCCAAATTTATCAGCATCACGCTCGTCATCCCTGCTATAGGACAAACCTACCCCTTTCACCGCATTGCCAACCAAGAGCCCACTAAAGGGAATGAAATAGCTTGAAATTGCTCCTAAGGTCTGGCTAGCCACTCCAATGGCGACATCCCTATTCTTGGCGTAATTTGGCTGTGTGTGTCCCAGATAATGGTGTCCCAACTCATGGCCAAATACTGCAGCAAGTACATCGGGGTCATTGCCAAACTGACGCATAAACCCATTGGTAAAGACAATGAAATATTGTCCGTTTTGCAAACTTGCGAAGGCATTAATATCTTCGCTCTCAGAAAAGCCCACTGTAAAGTTCACCGGACTTACCTTAATCATTTTTTCGCGTATGAGCGCTAAATTTTGTTGAGCGCTTGGGTCCACGCCCTTCAACGCATTACTTGAGATGGATTTTCCGGACTCTGGTTTAGCTGCCAAACTCCACCACATCTCATTGGGAATCTGAACAACACCGTCACTATCAGGCCTCTTGCTTGCACATGCAAACAAAAGAAAACTTAAGATCACTAAACCTATGGCATGCTGAATTTTCAATCGCATCTTGATCCAATGAAAGTAGTATTTTCAATCTAATGATTGAATTGGCGGAGAGGGAGGGATTCGAACCCTCGGTAGGTTTGACCCTACGCCTGATTTCGAGTCAGGTACATTCGACCACTCTGCCACCTCTCCGGTGTGTCTAGGATAAAACTTAAACGTTGATCTTGTCTAAATCTGCTCAATCTACTGGCTGCAAACGCCTGTCATTAGTAGCGCACCAGAGAAGAATCCAAAAGGATACTTACCATCTTTTGCAAATCCTTCGATGCTGAGATAGTCAACAAAGGCGCCATCCTTACCGGCAGACTTTTGCGTCCAAATGACTTTGTAGGAATTACTCTTACTGCCAGATGCAATTACCTTAGGCTTTCCCAATGAATCCATCACGTCACCAATAACCTCACCTGTTTTCTTGACCACAGCAAATTCTTGGCCAATTCGGGGGCTATCTTTAACGATATCTAACTCTCCATTACTCTTTATATAGGCATCACTCAAAACCTCGCATCGATAGGTTTTTTCTGTTGCCAAAACAGCCGGCGAAATCAATACCGAGCTAATGAGAGCTATGAGCAATAGGGACTTATTCATTTACATTAAATTGGCTTGAGAACTTCTAGGCCGCCCAAATAAGGCTGCAGTGCTTTAGGAATAGCGATGCTGCCATCCACTTGTTGCTTGTTCTCTAGCAAAGCAACCAATGCCCTGCCCACTGCCAAGCCTGAGCCATTTAAGGTATGAACCAATTCTGGTTTACCTTGACCGGCTTTAAATCTAGCTTGCATACGTCTAGCTTGGAAATCGCCCATGCTAGAGCATGAACTAATTTCTCTATAAGCATTTTGTGATGGCACCCACACTTCTAAGTCATAAGTCTTGGTGCTACCAAAGCCCATATCGCCCGTGCAGAGCAATACTTTTCTGTAAGGCAACTCTAGAAGCTCTAGGATTCTTTCTGCATGTCCTGTGAGATCTTCTAAGGCCTGCATAGAATCTTCTGGTTTAGTAATTTGCACCAACTCGACTTTGTCAAACTGATGTTGACGAATCATGCCGCGTACGTCACGACCATAGCTACCTGCTTCTGATCGGAAGCATGGTGTGTGGGCCACAAACTTCATCGGAAGATTGTCTGCGTTAACGATTTCATCGCGAACTAAATTTGTTACAGGCACTTCGGCGGTTGGGATGAGATAGAAGTTTTCTGTCTTAGCTTCTCCATTGCCGTCTTCGCCACCCATTTGACGTGGGACTTTGAATAAGTCCTCTTCAAACTTGGGCAGCTGACCAGTACCACGCATAGATGCAGCATTCACCATATAGGGTGCGTAAACCTCTTGGTAATCATGCTTTGTGGCATGTGTATCGATCATGAACTGCGCTAAAGCACGGTGCAGTCTAGCAATAGGTCCTTTGAGCACAACAAAGCGTGAACCACTGATCTTGGCTGCTACTTCAAAGTCGAGACCTAACGGACCACCAAGATCGACGTGATCTTTGATCTCAAAATCAAAGATAGGTTGCTCACCCCAACGCTTCACTTCTTTGTTTTCTGTTTCATCTTTACCAGCAGGAACAGAATCATCGGGAAGATTCGGGATGCCCATTAAGAAATCAGCAATCTCCGCTTGGAGAGTGCTAAGTCTTGCGGCACCAGATTCCATATCGGTATTAACTTGAGCAACTTCTGCCATTTCAACAGAGGCATCCTCGCCCTTACCTTTTTTCATACCAATCGCTTTAGACAATTGATTGCGCTTGGCTTGTAATTCTTCGGTACGAGTTTGCAACGATTTACGCTCCGATTCCAGGGTGTTGAATTTCTCAACATCCAATTGGAATTTGCGAGCAGCTAAACGTGTAGCAACTGCGGCGATATCTTTACGGAGTAATTGCGGATCAATCATATGTTGCTCTGGTTTGGTTTGTTCTGTTTTAGTGCTTCGTGAATATGTGGCTCTAGTTTAAGCGCAAGACTTCCGCTCCTGCAGGCGGAGTAAAGGTAAAGCGATTGGCAGGCAAATTGACATTAAGCTGGATCTTATCCAGGGTAACCAAAACGACGCTTCCTAGGCCATCGGTCAATTCAAGTGCTTTGGGCAAGCCATTGGCCATGCCAATAGAGATCTTTGTATAAGGAAGATCATTTTTGCTCTTCGCATTAGGATCTTTTATAGGGGTCAGTGAAACCCACTTCATTCCCAAGCGCTCTTCACCTTCAACTAATTCAAAGTGCTGGTCCAGTGAAGTTTCACCAAACAGAATGGCTGCCGGTGTTGATGCTAAAGCCTGACCTGCGGGACGAAAAGTAGCTTGGTTTAAATCTTTATCCCACAAGATTAATTGCTTGCCATCGGCAATCAACTTTTGCTCGTAAGGCTTTTGTGTTTCCCAAATAAATTGGCCTGGACGCTGAAACACAAAATGACCCTGTGTTTGACGCAGGACTTTCAGACCTTTGTCTTGCGGCTCGTTCGCTTTAGGTGCACGCAACTGCTGCTGTACAAAATCACCCTCGGCAGTTTTAGAGTTACGCACAAATTGACGTAATTGCTCAGCACCACTCTCCGCTTGAGAGTAGACCGCATTAGAAAACAGGATAGCTACTCCAAGGAGTGCCGCAGATATAAATCTTTGCAAAATGACTGCCTTATTCAGATGGGCGATGCAAAATCTCGCGATTGCCGCCGTTACCCATCTTGGATACGAGGCCTGCTTTCTCCATATCCTCAAGAAGGCGTGCGGCACGGTTGTAACCGATACGCAGATGACGTTGCACTAATGAGATTGATGGGCGTTTGTTTTCGAGAACGATAGCAACAGCTTGATCGTAGAGCGGATCTGCTTCACCACCACTCTCACCAGTCAATGCATCAACATTGGATTCATCAGCACCTTCGAGAACACCGTCAATGTAATTAGCCTCGCCCTTCTCTTTGAGCCACTCGACTACACGATGCACTTCATCGTCGGAAACGAAGGCGCCGTGTACTCGAACTGGCAAGCCGGTACCTGGAGCCATGTAGAGCATGTCACCCATACCAAGCAATGCTTCCGCGCCCTGCTGATCCAAAATCGTGCGGCTATCAATCTTCGAGCTCACCTGGAATGAGATACGCGTTGGTACGTTGGCTTTAATCAAGCCGGTTATCACATCAACGCTTGGACGTTGCGTTGCCAAAACCAAATGGATACCAGCAGCACGTGCCTTTTGAGCAATACGTGCAATCAACTCTTCGATCTTCTTACCGGAGACCATCATCAAGTCGGCTAACTCATCAATCACGATGACGATCACTGGTGCTTTATAGATTGGCTCCGGATCATCCGGAGTCAAACTAAATGGATTGGTGAGCTTCTCGCCTTTTTCTTCTGCTTCAGCAATCTTTTTATTAAAGCCAGCTAAGTTACGCACACCAAACTTACTCATCAGTTTGTAGCGGCGCTCCATCTCATTCACAGCCCAGTTCAGGGCGTTATAAGCCTGCTTCATATCCGTAACTACTGGGCAGAGCAAATGCGGAATCTTGTCGTAGATTGCCATTTCCAGCATCTTCGGATCGATCATGATCAAACGTACTTCATCGGGCTTAGCCTTGAAGAGTAATGACAAGATCATGGCATTGATACCAACAGACTTACCAGCACCTGTAGTACCCGCAACCAAACAGTGTGGCATCTTCGCTAAGTCAGCCACCATTGGACTACCAGAAATATCTTTACCTAAAGCTAGAGTCAGCAATGAGTGGTTGTCGTTGTATACCTGCGAAGTGAGAATCTCTGATAGATAAACAGATTGACGTGTTGGGTTTGGTAATTCCAAGGCCATGCAGGTCTTACCTGGAATCGTTTCCACTACACGCATACTGACTACGCCCAATGAGCGAGCCAAGTCACGTGAAAGGTTCACAATCTGACTGCCCTTCACACCAACTGCTGGATCAATCTCGTAGCGCGTTACCACTGGACCTGGATATGCAGCGATGACGGTTACTTGAACATTAAATTCTGCTAACTTGCGCTCGATCAAGCGAGACGTAAATTCCAAGACTTCAGCAGAGATGGTTTCTTTTGCTTCGGGCACTGGATCAAGCAATGCGAGTGGTGGCAACTCAGAGTCTGGAATATCCACAAACAAAGGTTGCTGCTTCTCACGCTCAACTCGAGCACTCTTAGGAATCTCAACAGGGGCACGCACAATTTGCACTGGCGCAGCAACTTCAACACGACCGCGGAATTCTTCTACAAACTCTTCACGCTCTTCGGCAGCAGCTTCACCCAGCTTGCGATCTTCTTCGCTATCGCGACGCTCACGAATACGGTGAAAAGAGACTTCTAGGAAACGTCCTACTTTTTCAGCGACATCCAACCAAGAGAAATGCAGAAATAGAGAGAGGCCAGCACATAGGCCAAACAACAAAACGAGAGTAGCGCCAGTAAATCCAAGGGACATTTGTAGTGGGTCACCAATGAGTTCCCCCAAAATGCCACCAGGCGGTCTAGGAAGCTCCCAGGACAGCGAATGCATCCGAATGGACTCAAGACCCATGCTGCACGCCAAAGTCAGGCCAAAGCCCAACCAGCGCATTAATAATGAGTCTGGCTTAGCCTCTGGATCGGGAGGCAAGGGAATACTCCAAAGCTCACGCCAGCCATTGAGGACGCGGCGCCCAAACAAGGCCACCCACCAAAAGGCAGAAATACCAAAGACATACAGCATTAAATCGGCTAAATAAGCCCCAAAACGACCCCCTAGATTCTTAGGAGCCTCGAAACTGGCATGGGACCAGGCTGGATCAGCCTTGGAATAGGTCAGCAAAATGGCAAATAAGCCTAGGCAAAGGCCTAGGGAGATGAACCAACGGGCCTCTAGTAAGAGGCGGGGCATCCTGCCCTGCCCGCCGTTTTCTGGGGGCTCGGGGCTCAATGGAGTCTTGGACTTCGGATATGTGGTTCTTGCCATGTTCTACCGATTGTAATCAAGCAAATCTATAATTTGAATATGACTACAAATACCCCAAAACACTCCAAAGTTCTAATCCTCGGATCAGGCCCTGCTGGCTACACAGCCGCCGTCTACGCTGCCCGAGCCAATTTGAACCCCACCCTCATTACTGGTCTGGCTCAGGGCGGTCAATTAATGACCACGACCGACGTTGAAAACTGGCCTGCGGATGCAGATGGTGTTCAAGGTCCCGAGCTCATGGATCGCTTTTTAAAGCATGCTGAACGCTTCAATACTGAAATCATTTTTGATCACATCCATACAGCAGCCCTAAAAGAGAAACCTATTCGTCTGGTTGGCGATTCTGGAACTTACACCTGTGATGCCTTAATTATTTGTACTGGTGCTTCTGCTCAATACATCGGCTTACCAAGCGAAGAAGCATTTATGGGTCGCGGTGTTTCTGGTTGCGCTACTTGTGATGGCTTCTTCTACCGAAATCAAGATGTTTGCGTAGTGGGTGGTGGTAACACCGCTGTTGAAGAAGCGCTCTACCTCACAGGTATTGCAAAGAAAGTAACCGTGATTCATCGTCGCGATAAATTCCGTGCTGAGCCAATCTTGAACGATCGCTTGATGGCGAAAGTTGCTGAGGGCAAAGTTGAGCTCAAGCTAAATGCCACACTTGATGAAGTTTTGGGTGACGAAAAAGGCGTTACTGGTGTGCGCATCAAGAAACAAGATGGCAGCACTGAAGATATCGCTGTGACCGGCGCCTTTATTGCTATCGGCCACAAGCCAAACACTGAACTCTTTGTTGGCCAGCTCGATATGAACAATGGTTACCTCAAGACCCACTCAGGACTCGAAGGCAACGCCACTGCTACCAATATCCCTGGCGTGTTTGCTGCGGGCGATGTGCAAGATCATATCTACCGTCAAGCGATTACTAGCGCTGGCACAGGTTGTATGGCTGCATTAGATGCGCAGCGTTACTTAGAAACATTGGAATAAAAATCGAAGATGTTTCTCTGCGGTTGAGTAATTAAGCAATAAAAAACGCCTAGCAATGCTAGGCGTTTTTGCATGAGATTTCCTAAATGCTCAGGGCCAATAGGGCAACCTCTGGTGCGCGATCAAGAATTTTTAATAATGCTTTCGCTGCACCTGTAGGACTTCTTTTTCCCTGCTCCCAATTTCGGATAGTTTCCAAGGAGACTTCTATACGATTTGAGAACTCCTGTTGAGATAAGCCAATCCGTTCACGAACTCGCTTTGCATACTTTGCAGCATCTTGCATGGCTTCGTCATCGTCTTGCTGTTGGTGTAGCTTTATGAGGCGCTCAGAAGTTGCATCTAATAGCTTTTTATTTATAAATCCCTTGGGAAAGCTTTTAGGGTTGTTTAGATCAACGCTAACTCGTACTATTTTTTTCATATCGCTTGACCTCCCTGTTGTTAGCTTTCCTTGCTGAAATAATTCTTATGGCCTTAACTCTTCTGGTGAACACAACTACGAAGACCCGTTTGTCAATTGCACCTATTGCGCGATACCGTTCTTCCCCATAATCCCACCTTTGGTCACGCTCAATAACTATCGTAGGATCTTTAAAAATTGATATCACATATGCAAAATCGAAATTTCGAGAGATCTGGCATAAGTTACTTTTAGCCAAATCCCATTCAAAATCCATTAACAATATGGTAGGCCAATGACCTACCATAGTCAAGTGATTTCAAAATAGAAAAAACGCCTAGCAATGCTAGGCGTTTTTGTTTGTTGCAGCTTAAGTACTTAGCGTGAGACCACTGGCAACAATGGCACGATAAGTAATGCCACGATGTTGATGATCTTAATCAGTGGGTTCACCGCAGGGCCAGCAGTATCTTTGTAAGGGTCACCTACAGTGTCACCAGTAACTGCAGCTTTATGAGCTTCAGAACCTTTGCCACCGAAGTTACCTTCTTCGATGTATTTCTTTGCATTGTCCCAAGCGCCGCCACCAGTACACATTGAGATCGCCACAAACAAGCCAGTCACGATCGTGCCCATGAGTAAGCCGCCCAATGCAGCAGGCCCTAGCAAGAGACCAACTACGATTGGGGCAACCACTGGTAAGAGTGAAGGAATGATCATCTCTTTAATCGCTGCCGAGGTGAGCATATCTACCGCCTTACCGTACTCTGGCTTGGCGGTGCCTTGCATGATTCCAGGGATATCGCGGAACTGACGACGTACTTCCTCGACCACTGCGCCAGCGCAACGACCAACTGCTTCCATGGCCATCGCACCAAACAAGTAAGGAATCATGCCGCCAATAAAGAGGCCAATGATCACCATGTGGTTGGATAGGTCAAATGACACTTGTTGACCAATGCCCTCCAAGGCATGGGTGTAGTCAGCAAAGAGCACGAGTGATGCCAAGCCAGCAGATCCAATTGCATAGCCTTTGGTAACCGCTTTAGTAGTGTTACCAACTGCATCCAATGGGTCCGTAATATCGCGCACCGATTGTGGCAAACCTGCCATCTCTGCGATACCACCAGCGTTATCCGTGATTGGGCCGTAGGCATCGAGGGCAACCACAATACCAGCCATCGACAACATGGCGGTTGCTGCAATCGCAATGCCGTACAAACCAGCCAACCAATACGCTGCAAAAATGGCAGCACATACAAACAACACTGGATAAGCAGTCGACTTCATCGAAATACCTAAACCAGCAATGATGTTGGTACCGTGACCTTTAGTGGATGCTTCAGCAATATGTTGCACTGGCTTGAACTGGGTACCGGTGTAGTACTCAGTAATCCATACCAAGCCTGCTGTCAGCAATAAGCCCACGACAGTTGAACCAAACAAGCGCCATTGGCTGCCCGGGATACCCAAGGCATCGTCTGGCATGATGAAGTTGGTTACAAAGTAGAAGGCAATGAGCGATAAACCGCCCGCTATAACCAAACCTTTATACAAAGCAGGCATGACGTTCCTCATATCAGGCGTTGCTTTTACAAATGAGCAACCAATGATGGAGGCGATGATTGAAACACCGCCGAGTACTAATGGGTAAATAATCGCAGCTACTGGTGCACCTGTCACCATGAGTGAACCCAACACCATGGTTGCAATCAAAGTCACCGCGTAAGTTTCAAATAAGTCAGCCGCCATACCTGCGCAGTCACCTACGTTATCGCCAACGTTGTCAGCAATCACAGCAGGATTACGTGGATCATCTTCCGGAATACCCGCTTCCACTTTTCCTACTAAGTCAGCACCAACGTCTGCGCCTTTAGTAAAGATGCCACCGCCTAAACGCGCGAAGATCGAAATCAGTGAAGAGCCGAATGCCAAACCAATCAGCGGATGCAATACAGAAGATAGATCTTGTCCTGCACCAATCGATACGAGGAACATGAAGAACAAGCCAACACCCAAGAGGCCAAGGCCCACTACCAACATGCCAGTAATAGCACCGCCTTTAAACGCCACATTGAGCGCTTCGTTCATTCCCTTGGTAGCCGCTTCTGCAGTACGAACGTTTGCACGTACCGAGACGTTCATGCCGATAAAGCCGCAAGCACCGGAAAGGACGGCACCGACAACAAAACCAATGGCAGTCGCAAAATCGAGAAAGAGCGCCATCAAAATGGTCAGGATTACCCCAACTACGGCGATCGTCTTATATTGACGCGACAAATAGGCTGCAGCACCCTGCTGAATCGCCTCGGCAATTTCTTGCATCTTGGCGTTGCCCGTACTTTGCTTCAAAATCCAGCCGCGCATCACAAAACCGTAAACCACGGCCAGGACACCGCACGCCAAGGCAAAATACAAGCCTAAAGTGACATTACTCATGCTTGAACTCCCTATAGTTGATCTTTTTGTTTTGTATATCTAGCGCCTAGGTAGACCCGGTTTTGGAAAGCTTTAAACTATGGTCTTTAAGCCGTTCCAGTATGTAACAGAATCACCCCTGCGCCCCCACTACAGGATCAGGGTATTTACTAATCACTATTCGGAGTATTTATGAGTCTCGACAAAGTCAAGCCAGGTAAAAAGATCCCTGAGAGCTTCAACGTCATTATTGAAATCCCAATGAACGCTGATCCAGTGAAGTATGAAGTGGATAAAGAGTCTGGCGCAATTTTTGTTGACCGTTTTATGGGTACTGCAATGCACTATCCATGTAACTATGGTTACATCAATAAAACAATCGCTGGTGATGGCGACCCTGTTGACGTTCTTGTAATTACTCCATTCCCACTTATTCCGGGTGTGGTTGTTTCTTGCCGCGCTATCGGTGTATTAGAAATGGAAGATGAAGGCGGCCAAGACGCTAAATTGTTGGCTGTTCCAGAAGACAAAATTTTGCCTATCTATACTCACTGGCAAAAACCAGAAGATATGAACCCACTTCGTTTAAATCAAATCCAACACTTCTTCGAGCACTATAAAGATCTCGAAAAAGGTAAATGGGTAAAAGTTAAAGGTTGGGGTGGCGTTGCAGATGCTCATAAAGAAATTCTTGAAGGCATCGAGCGTTACAACAAAGAGCACGGTTAATTATTGCTGTATTGAAAAGGCTTTGTGATTCGGAGTGAGCGCACAGAAAATTGCTTTAGCCCAGATCAACCCATTACTGGGTGATTTGGCTGGCAACGCGCAACTGATTCACAAGGCCGCTCTAGATGCCTATTCTCAAGGCGC
>JACCDX011468318.1_pt1 | contig 11491 bp, 11 predicted proteins | sample 7449681 | NCBI WGS metagenome assembly JACCDX01 (sample SAMN15323450, study PRJNA562643) | freshwater metagenome | isolation source: river surface water | place: USA:Blue River Watershed | collected 2017-08-18 | reverse complement strand
CGCAGAAGAGATTGCTGCTGATTTTGCTGATGGCCAGTTTACTGCCCGCCAGATCAATGGTAAGGCTCTTTCACTAGAAATGACTCAGCACATTAAGCCAGCTGAGAAGAAGGTCACACCAAAGACCTATAGTGAGGCTGAAGAGGCTAAGATTGCCGCAATGGTTGAAAAGGGTGCTTTCCTTGAAGATATTGCTGATGCAGTTGGCAAGACTGCTAACTCTGTCCGTGGCAAGCTTCTTAGCATGGGCCTAAAGGCTGAGCAGAAGAATAAGAAGGGTGCCAAGGCTGATCCATACGAGGGTATCGAAGATATGCTCGATCAGTCTGTAGAGCAGATTGCTGAGAACTTCGGTAAGACAGTTCGTGGTGTTAAGACTGTTCTAACTCGTCGTGGTCTTTCTTGCGCTGATTACAGCCCAAAGACTGTAGAAGAGTAATCTGAAATATAAGTAAGATTGCGGAGCAGGGTAAGTAATTACCCTGCTCTATAATCGTATCCAAATAATGGCACATTCACTACTCTTAAATGAAATTCCAGAAACACAAATAGACACTGTTCTATCTTTAAATGAGAACGGTAAGACTATATTTTTTCATAATTTGATTAGCAGTCATTTTCCACATATCGAAAAAGATACTAATGAGTATAAAGCTTTACAAGTACATTATAGATGTTGTTGGATGATGGAAAAAATTTACAGAAATAATCAATTTATGAAAGAATGTTTTAGCGTAGTTTATACTAAAACCGGTTTAATTAGGAATATTTGGAATGATCTGTATTATACAGACGACGATTTGATTATTCACTAATTTAAAATTATTTAATTTGCCATTTTTAGTTATTTACTATATAATGTACTTATTAGTTGGGGGCTTAATAAGACTATTATAGGAGTAAAACTATGGGAGAAAAACTAGTATATAAAGTATCACAAATTGGTACTGACAACGCAAACTATTTAAATATAACAGATATTCCATCAGGAATACTTGAAGAACAAGATACAGTGTTACTATACCCTGGAGAGTATAGCGATCCAGGTTCTAACGCTACTCGTTTTCAAAATGTGTCAATTGTTGGTGTTGGAAGACGTGATGATATTTTAATTCAAGGATTCACAATCCCAGATGCTTTCACAGGAGCTATCACTTTTAAAGGTGTATCTTTTGGTTCCCCAGGTGTTACCATTGGTAATACAACAGCGACTGTAAAATTCTATGACTGTTTATTTGCTGGTGCAAACAGTGCTACAAGAGCAGCTTCATTAGGCGTTGGCAATGCTTGTATAACTAAAGGTGTTGCCGTATCAGGAGGTAAATCTTCAAACTCAACACTAATTGTTGAAGATTCTGAGTTCGTAGCTGGTACAGCGTACTCTGTTGTTGCCCATGATTACGGTACACTAACATTCCGTGACGTAATGTTCAGAACTGATGCAGGAGTACTATCAAATGCTGTATGTACTTTTGAAGGTTGCGTAGCTACAGGTGCTAATAACATTGTATCAACAATTGCCGGCGTAGCTTCTGCTCCACAGCACGTATATCGTGCTACCGTAGCTGCGGCTTCTAATGCAGGTAACTGCACTAAGTCAGCTGTAGCTGTTCTAACCTAATATATAATTATAATTACATATTGACTTAACTCCCGATTAGTGTTATCATATAAAGATAATTATTAATTGGGAGTTTTTTATGTATTTTAATCAGTCTCAAACTGATTGGCGAATCGCTCAGTGTTGTCAATTCTATGATGCTAAGCTAGCTAAGCGTTATAATCTTGGAACTACTACTAAGACTTATGCTCTTAAAGATGGTGGTAAACAAAAAGTTCAATCTAAAGCTATTGAGAATTGCAAGAAGCTTCTTGATATCTTGTCTACTTATTTTCCACATCAACCACGTAATTTGAGAAGTTTCAGAATTTCTTCTGAGCTATTCCCTTGTTATACGCTAGATTTTACTAAAGACTGGTATGAAGAGATTATGCCAGAGATCTCTGCTATTCTGGCTCGGGCAGGGCAGATTGCAATTACTAATGAAATTAGGCTTTCTGTACACCCTGCACAATTTACAGTACTTGCATCTAATAATGCAGAAGTAGTCCAAAACTCTATTAAAGATCTAGAATACCACGCACTTTATGGTAAGCTAATGAATATCCCTGCTAAAGATTTTTCTATGAATATTCACCTTCAAGGGTTGTATGGTGGTAAGCATAACGACGGTATCAAACGTTTTGCTAAACACTTTGAATATCTTTCAGACTATGCTAAAGATTGTCTTACAGTAGAAAACGAAGATAAACCAAATGGCTATGACATTTCTCATACCCTTGAACTTGCACAACTAATCCCTATTAGGACTTGTTTAGATATTCATCATTATGCTTGTCATAGAATGACAAAATCTGAACAAGTTAAAAACTCAGAAGGTAAGCTAGTTAATAGAAAGATTCGTGATAACTTTGAACATATTACCGTTAATGATGAGTTTTTCAAAGAAGCTGTAAAAACTTGGAAAGATGTTCGTCCTTTGTTTCACGTCTCTCAAAGTTTTCCTATTGAAAACGAAGAATACTGGATGAAGCCAAATGCGCATTCTGACATATTCCATGATGAGCACCTTATGTCTCATTGTATTCCTATGCTGCAATATGCAGATTTCGAGATTGAAGCAAAAAACAAAGAAGTAGCTGTTAATCATTTTTATTCTTATATTAAAGAAGAGCAAAATATGGCTGGCGAACCTCTTTTGTGTAAAATCTTAAAATAGTGGTAATACACAAACCGATTAGTAATCAACATTTTATTTGACACCTAACTTTCTTTATGTTATAATAAAGAAAATAGAGGATTGTTATGGCAAAAAAACCAACTACAACAGAAATTTCAGAAACTAAAATCAGACAAGCAATCTGGATGTTGAAAACAAATAAGACAAAAAAGTCTATTTGTGAGCATCTAGGTATTGCTTATAATACAAAACGTCTTGATACTATTGTTAAAGATTTTCAAGACAGAGAAGAAAGAGTTGCAGAGCTAAAAAAGAAAAGGTCTAAAACTCCTTTCAGTGAAGCAGAAAAGATAAACATTGTAAAAGACTACAATGATGGGGATAGTCAGTCTGCTATCGCAGAAAGACTATATACTACTCCTGCTAGAATTAAGTCTGTACTAATTGAGATGAATGTCCCACTTAGAGCAAGATCTAAGAAGGGAGAGGCTACTGTTGACCATGTTGTACAAGACCTAGACATAATTCTTAAAAAAGGCGATAGAGTTTTTATTCCTAAGATTAATTCTTTTGGAACTATTAAAGAAGTTTTTGATGAGGATTGGATTGATTATTATCGTCAACCAACAAAAAGACGTTATGTAGAAATTCAAAATCTAGATAAACTTAGAAAGAAATATGGCGAAGATTACGAAGGTGTAGAAGATACTCATTGGAATATCTATTGGATGTATGATAACGGCACCGAGTGGAAAGAATTCGCAATTAAAGAAAAAATTAAAGACGTAGAAACTATTCTAGAAAAGACTGGTAGAGAATATTATTCTATATGGATAGAAGGTGATTATGGTCACTTTACTGTAGCAAATAGAGATAAAGTTTTTCCTGTGATGAGCAATTAATGGCCTTAGATTTACAAAAACTAGCACTTAGAAGACTATTAGATAATAAAGACCCCGATCTATACTCAAAGTTATCCTCTGTATATTTTACAGGGGCTAACTCTGCTTTGTTTGATAGGGTACAAAGTTTTTATAAAGCTAATATTAGAATACCTACTCTTGATGAGTTTCAGGTTCTTAAGAAAGAAGCATCTTTACAAGAGTATTTTGATACTCAAATTTTAGATGATGATAATAAATTTGATGAAGTAGCTGATGAGTTTTTAATTAGTCAACTACAAGACTATTTTATTAGAGAAGAAACTATTTCTTTTCTAGACAAGTTCATTGACGAATTGTCTGAGCTAGAAAAAGTAGAAATTGTAGATAAGCTCCAAACTCATTTGCTAAATCTAAATAAAGCTCTTCCCATGACGGATGAGCTTTACGATGTCGCAGATCTAGACTTTTTTCCTAATCCTGATGATTTTATTCTTTATCCTACTGGATTAAGTGCAGAATATGATTCCACTAACGGGGGTATGGCTCTTCAAGAGTTAGTTCTTTTAGGTGGTCGTAGAGGTTCTGGTAAGTCTATTATCAGTTTAAATCTTGCTATTAACAGATTTTTGCAAGGAAGTACTGTAGCATTTTTTACTATTGAAATGCGTTATAAAGAAGTATATGATAGACTACTAAGTATTCTTAGTGGTGTACCTTTCCTATCAATTTTTAAAAATGAGCTTTCTGTTGAGCAGAAAATGCAGCTTGTAAGAGCCAAGATTGATCATTTTTATGAGCCTAGTAGTATTATTGAGAATTGGTACAAAGAACTTTTTAATGATAAAGATTTTAAAAAGTTTGAGAGAAAGGTTAAGTCTGAAAAACCAAAATTAAAAGGAAACAGGTTTTTTATTATTGATGATGAGGGTTTGACTCTCAATCGTATTGATCATTACTGTAATATGTTTTCTAATCAGTATGATAATTTTACCTTAGCAGTGGTAGATTATATCAATATTATTAAACATGATGATTCTAAGGATTGGAAAACTCAGATTGTATTAGCAGAAGCTCTAAAAGGAATGAGTAGGAAATTTAATATAACTGTAATCTCTCCGTATCAGATTGATGCTTCTGGTGAGGCTCGATTTGCTAAAGGTATTCTAGATAGTGCTGATAGAAGTTTTGCGTTCTTTCCTGCAAAGGAAGGAGATGATCGAGCACAAGAAAATAAACTACAAATCCATACTACTAAAATTCGTAATGGCAAACATATGAGTTTTGATATTTATATGGATTGGTCTTGTGTAAAAATTGATCCTACACAAAGTAGATCAATTAATGAAAAGCCGCATAAAATCGCAATGTATGGAGATGATGAAAAAGGTAAGTCATCAGAGGGGAGTCGTGATCTATGAACATGATTGACGTATTACAAAAACATGGGTTAGATTACTCTAAGACTAACAACCCAACGGAGATAGCTCTTAGATGTACCTCAGGCAATCACGCCGATAATTCTCCTAGCATGATGTATAATCTTGAAAAAGATATATTTCAGTGCTGGTCTTGTGGTTTTAAAGGTACAAAAAGAAAATTCTTACATAGTATTGGAATAAATACTGATATTCCTTTTGATAGTAAACAACCTTTTAAAATCTTAAAACTCAAAAATAAGTTAAATGATCTTATTTTTGAAGATAAAGTTGTAGTTCCAGAAGATGCTAGGAAAGTAAAAGGAACTTTTAGGAATATTAGAGCTGAAACCTTAGAGAAGTTCGATGCTTTCTTTACAGAACAGATGGGTTTACAAGATTATATTTGCTTTCCTGTATCTCAATTTGGTAAAATAAGATTTATTGAAGGTAGAAATAGATTCAATAAGTCTGAAAAACCCAAGTATTATAGAAGACCAGCAAAAGCAAGATCTGCTGATATGCTATTTCCTTTAGATCTTATCAAAGATAAGTCTCAGCTTATCTTGGTTGAAGGTTTATTTGACATGCTAAATATGTGGGATAAAGGCTATGAAAACACTGTTTGTGTTTTTGGAGCTAATAATTTTAATAAACCTAAGCTAGATATTCTGGATAAAATTGGTACTACTTATGTAGAAATACTATTTGACGGCGACGAAGCTGGTAAAAACGGAGCAAAAAGAATAGCAGAAATGTTAGATAAAAGGTTTATTCAATCAAAAATTGTTAACCTACCTAAAGATACAGATCCCGGAGATCTTTCTCAAGAACAACTAAATATGATTTTACCAAAGGATAGATATAATAATGGCAAATAATGTAGCTTTCGTATTTGCATCAGCAGCAGAAAAGAACCCTCAAATCATGAGTAAGTATTTTTCTGAAGAGTTTGATGTTCACTTTTTATGTTCAAAACCTAAAGACAAGATTTTGAAGAAAGACATTGACTTAGATATGTCAATTCTAGACTCATACAAAGTTGTATGTCCTGTAGGAGCAGAACCACTAAAGTATGTAGCGGGGCTTACTGGTATTACTAAGTACAACGGTATGTTTATTGAAAAGAAATACATTCCGTTTTTACATCCCAATATGACAGTCTTTAAGCCACAGTACGAAGATGATATTGTCAAAGCTAGTAATACCTTGACTAAGGTTTTGTCAGGAGCTGTAGACTCAGAGATTAAGGATAAAGAGTATGCCTTTATTCAAACTAAGGAAGAATTTGAGAAACTAATAAAGAAATTAAATAGCGCAAATCCTATAGTAGTAGATATTGAAACCTCTAGCTTGTCTCCTAGAACTGGTAATGTACTAGGCATTGCTTTATCAACTAGAGCACACGAAGGCTACTATATTCATTCAGATGTAGTTGCTATATATAAAGATTATTTTCATAACCTATTTAAAACAAAAAAGTGTATTCTTCATAACGCAAAATTCGATATGAATTTTATGGTGTATGAATATGGTTTTGAGTTTCCAGACTTTGAAGACACTATGTTGATGCATTACTGCTTAGAAGAAGCAGTAGGAACGCACGGACTAAAACCCCTAGCTTTAAGGTTTACCGATCTTGGAGATTATGAGAAAGAGCTAGACGAATATAAAAAAGCTTTTGCTCGTAAAAACAAGATTAAGCTAGAAGATTTTAATTATGGTATGTTACCTACTGAAATCTTGGCTCCTTATGCTTGTAAAGATGCTGATGCTACTTTTCAACTTTACCACAAGTTTTCAGATAAAGTACTAGGCAATAAATATTTTTCAAAACTATATAATGAAATTCTCAAGCCAGCCACAACTGCTTTAATGAGGTTAGAGCAGAATGGTGGACCTATTGACTTCAAAAACTTAGCAAAGTTAGAAGAAGAATACACTATTGATATTGAAGAGTGCTTAGCTGAGATAGAAATGCACGAAGACGTAAAAACCTTCGAGCGTATTCATAATAAGACTTTTAATCCAAATAGCACTCAACAACTTCAAGAACTGTTTTTTAAGATAATTAAACTTAAACCAACTAAAAAAACAGAAACAGGAGCATGGTCAGTAGATAAAGAAGTTCTTGGAGAATTAAATCATCCACTAGCTAAAGCTATCTTAGATCTTAGAGAAAAAACTAAGATGCTATCTACTTACATCTCAAGTATTAGAGACGGCGTAGATTTTGATAATAGACTAAGAAGTGGTTTCAATATTCATGGAACTACGTCAGGTCGTTTATCTAGCTCTGGAGTACTTAATTATCAAAATATTCCAAGAGATAATAAAGATATTAAAAAGCTGTTCAAAGCTAGACCAGGTTATAAGATTGTACAAGGAGACTTAGGTACAGCAGAGGTTTATATCGCTGCAGCACTAAGTAACGATAAGTTTCTACAGAAAGCGTTTATTGAGAAACTAGATTTCCATTCTTATGTTGCAAAACAGATTTTTAATCTTCCTTGTGATGTAAACAGTGTAAAGAAAGAATTTCCTGATAAGCGTCAACATGCAAAGGCTATTACTTTCGGTATCATGTATCAAGCTGGGCCAGCAAAAATTGCAGAAACAGCTAGTGTTAGTACTAATGAGGCTAAACAATTTATTGCAAAATATTTTAGAGAAGCCTACGCGCTTAAAAGCTATATCGAAGATAGTAATAACCAGATTGAAAGTAACGCTTTCATCTATAGTTTCTTTGGTCGTAAACGCAGATTGCCTGAGTCAAGGTCTCCTAATCAGGGGGTAGCTAAACACGCTATTAGATCTGGAGTTAACTTTCTAGTTCAGAGCGTGGCTTCAGACATTAACGTTCTAGGATTAATTGATCTAGTTAAGTGGATAGACGAGGCAGGCTATCAAAATGATATTTTGCCATTCACAGTGGTTCATGACTCAATTGTTGCAGAAGTTAGAGAAGATCTAGTTGACCTATATATTGAAATGACGAAAAAGTTTATTCAAACAGATAGAGGCTGCTCCATTGATGGATGCCCTATTGGAATGGACTTTGAATTAGGTCCAAGCTGGGGTGAACTCGAAAATTATAAAAAATAGCATCAGATACAGAAAAGAATGCAATGAGTTATAATGAGTATCACCTAGTTGTCACTTATAGAATAAGCATTTATTCTCATTTAAGTGTTGACTAATAGACGATAGTTTTATAAAATTAAAATAGTACCTCTAAAAAAGGTACTATTTTTATTGAGGAGGGAAAAGGTCTTGCCGACAAGCAAGGTTTTTTAAAAGGAGTACGCGTATGAAATCAACACTTATTAAGACAGTGTTATTAGCTATTATGATGTCTGGTTTTGTAATTACTAATCAAGCATTAGCAGTGCCAAGAAATAACTCTGATATAGGGGTGGGGATCCAAAATAATTCAACCACTGTAAAGAAACAAAAAAATAACAAGAAAAAAGTAACTACAAATAAAAAGAAAAAACCAGTAAAAGTACAACAAAATAATCCCCAAACTGTTCAACAAAACACACAAAACTTATACTTTTTTTCTGAGCAAGATGAGACCGCAGCCCAATATTGGGCTAGAGAACAAATGAGAGACAGACAGTTAGCAGTCTCTAGAGAAGGTTTACAGGCTAAACCAGTAGTACATAGAAATCCTACACCATCTGCAACAAAAAAACCAATAGCAAAGGCTAAAGACTGGGTAGGTTATCACGCAAAAAGAGATAGAAATGAGCTTAAAAGATTTTTAAGTGAGGGCAATCACACAAAAGTAGACCCAGTTTCTATAGCGTGGTGCGCAGCTTTTATGAATGCAGTTCTTAAATCTTCTGGATATGAAGGAACTAATAGTTTACTAGCTAGAAGTTTTCTATCATATGGAACAGTAGTAAAAGAACCACAACAAGGTGATATAGTAGTATTTACAAGAGGAAGATCCTCTGGAACAGGTCACGTTGCATTCTTCGATGGTTATGAGTATATAAATAACATTAGATATATTAGAGCCGTAGGTGGCAACCAAAACAAATCAGTAACAGTTGGACTTTATCCAGCACATAGATTAATTGGGGTTAGAAGAATAGCATGAAACTTATAGATTCAACTGATGAGCGGTTATATAAATCAGCCGTTCGTGTTGATAACGCAAAGTCCCTAAGCATTAAATTGCTTAGGGATAAATTAATAAAAATTATGAAAAAATATAAGGGTATAGGGTTGGCTGCTAATCAAGTAGGCAAAGAAGAAGCAGTTTTTATAATGTACAAAGATGGTAAAATAATTACATGTATAAACCCTAGTATTTCATGGCAGTCTGATGACAAAGTAGAAATGGATGAATATTGTTTAAGTTTTCCTACCATTAAGATAAATCTTAAACGTTCTTCTAAAATAATAGCGGAATATACAGATATAAAAGGAAATAGAGTTATTGAAAAAATGTCTGGTATAGAAGCTAGATGTTTCCAACACGAGTTAGATCATCTAAGTGGTATAACTTTCATACACAGACAAAATGAGCAAATTCAGTAAAATATCTTTTCCTATATTTGGAATAAAAAACGTAGTACAGTTTGAATTTACTATTGATAAAATTTTTACGACAATAAATAACCAAAAATATATAGTAGATGATAAAAACATAAAAAATCAAGAATATCTAAGTAGATTAATAGAATTAGACTCAAGAAAAGACTATCAAAGAATAAAATTCGACTATACCATAAGAAATATAGAAGAATTGTTAAAATCAAACTGTAAACTAGGAATTGATAGCCTTGGAAATATTCATAATTTTGAAATAAAAGAGCAATTTAAATATTCTGAGAGAGAAATAATAAAAACTAAACTTCCTTACTTCTGGTTTAAAAACATTAGCTATCCTTTTAAAATTAATGTAGAAAATATATCAGAGATAGAAGAGAATAAGTCTTTTTACTACGGAAAATTGACTTATATTAATAAAAATTGGTATTTTTTAGGTTTAACAGACGAAAAAACTAATAAAAATACAATCTGGCTATAAATGATAAGTAAATTAAACATAAAATCTGCAACAATATCTGATAAAATATATATAAAAGAGGAAGATATTGAAGATATCTCATCTTTTGAAAACGCTTATACTTATCAAATAGTAGATGATTTTCACTATACGTATGAGTATAACGATGTTAATGGTGTTTATGCAGTTCCTAGTAATTCTTATCACAAATTAAAAATTGAAACTGTTGAAGATCTAAGAAATTTTGAAGATGCTACCCAAAAGTTTTCTTTTAATGGGTCTCTAAGACCAGAACAACAGGTAATGGTTGATTCTTTTTTTCAAATAAATGACAGAATTAGAAGTGGGTTATTTCAAGCACCCTGCGGTTGGGGTAAAACCTATGTAGGTTGTAATCTAATTGCTAGAGCTAATAAACCAACTCTTATTTTACTACATACTAAGTTATTATTTAGACAATGGATTGAAGAATTAGAGAAACAAATACCCGGAGTAAAGATTGGTAAGGTAGGAGACGGTCTTTTAGATATACAAGAAATTACCGTTGGTATTTATAAAAGTGTTTTAAATAATATAGATGATTTACATGATAGATTTGGGCTCTTGTTAGTAGACGAAGCTCATTTGTGTCCAGCAGATATGTTCTCTCAGGCAGTAAACTCCATTAACTGTAGAGCTAAAATAGCTATCAGTGCCACTCCCAGAAGAAAAGATGGTAAGCATGTCGTATTAGACGACTATTTTACTACTTTTAAGTCTTATGCCGAAGACCCTCGTGTCTTAGCCATTCCTATGGTTGAGATTTATCAAACAGACATAAGATTCAATGTTTTAGATCCAAAAAGAGATTGGAGTAAGCAAACCAATAAACTTGCTTTGAATTCGGAGTTGCACCGGCTAATTGCTGAAAAAGCCATAGAAAAAGTAAGTCAAGGTAGATGCGTTCTCATTTTAGGAGAACGTCTAGATTGGTTGAGAGAATTAAATAAATTAATACCTAACTCAGTTCTTATGATTGGCGGCACACTAGAAGAACAAAGAAAAGAAGTCTTAGAGAACGTCGGTCCTAAGTATAAAGTAGTTCTAACAACTAAACTATTCGACGAGGGCATTTCCTGTCATAGACTAGATACTCTATTCTTAGTATTCCCCTCTAATAATCCTATTAAACTAGAACAAAGAATAGGCAGAATAATTAGAGAACACCCAGATAAACAAAGACCTTTAATATGTGACTTTTGGTTAGCAGGGGGAATAGTTCATAGACAACAAGTAAGTAGAAGGAATTGGTATATACAAAGAGGTTATACATTATAAATGTATTACTTTAATTGGTATGAGTTGTTACATAAAGCCAAAAAAGATCAAGATTCAATAATTGTTTTGACTTATGCTTCAACTTTTAGCTATAATAAGAAAATAGCAAAT
>JACCDX010645885.1_pt1 | contig 11492 bp, 11 predicted proteins | sample 7449681 | NCBI WGS metagenome assembly JACCDX01 (sample SAMN15323450, study PRJNA562643) | freshwater metagenome | isolation source: river surface water | place: USA:Blue River Watershed | collected 2017-08-18 | reverse complement strand
TTCTCGAAGCGTTAATCCTTCGCTTCACGCGCTGGCTTCGCTAGTCTTCACTCATGGCTCGACTATTTGGCACCGACGGTGTTCGTGGTTTAGCCAACCGTGACTTGACTGTCGAGATGGCATTGCAGATCGCTCAGGCGGCCGCAATCGTTCTTGGCTCAGAAGCCCGCAACCGAGGCATCAAACCTAAAGCCGTTATCGGCCGCGACCCCCGAATCTCTGGGGAGTTCATTGCAGCAGCAGTTGCAGCAGGACTCTCGAGTTCGGGGGTTGACGTTTTTGACGCCGGTGTTTTGCCGACCCCGGCAACCGCGTTTCTAACCGCCGACCTCGATGCCGACTTTGGCGTAATGATTTCGGCTTCGCACAATGCTGCTCCTGACAACGGCATCAAGATCTTTGCCCGCGGTGGCCACAAGCTCGATGACTCAATCGAAGAAGCAATCGAGGCCGCAATGGCCGGCGAAAAGCTTGCCCCGATTGGTGCCGGCGTTGGTCACGTTACTCGATTTGCCGATGCCGAAGACCGCTACATTGTGCACTTGCTCAAGTCGCTGCCCAACCGACTCGATGGCCTAAAGATTGTTCTCGACTGTGCCCACGGTGCAGCAGCTGGCGTATCGCCAGAGGTCTTTGCCGATGCGGGTGCCAAGGTTGTCGTAATCGGTGCCGACCCAGACGGCCTAAACATCAACGACGGCTATGGATCGACCCACCTGAGTGCCCTGCAGACCGCAGTGCTCGAACACGCCGCAGATCTTGGAATTGCCCACGACGGCGATGCCGACCGCTGCCTTGCCGTGGACCACACCGGTGCCATTGTCGACGGCGACCAGATTATGGCCATCCTGGCTTTGTCACTAAAAGAGCGTGGCCAGTTGGCGCGTAACACCCTGGTGGCAACCGTGATGAGCAACCTTGGCCTCAAGATTGCGATGCAAGAAAACGGCATCAACATGATCGAGACCAAGGTCGGCGACCGCTACGTGCTCGAAGAAATTCGCGCCGGTGGCTACACCCTCGGTGGCGAGCAATCGGGTCACGTTATTTTTAGCCAGTATGCAACCACTGGCGATGGCATTTTGACCGGCCTTAAGATTGGCGCCGAGGTTGCCCGCACCAAAAAGACTCTGGCCGAACTGGCTACCGCAATGAAGGTCTACCCTCAGGTTCTTATCAACGTCAAGGGCGTAGACAAGACCAAGGTCGATTCGAACGCAGCCGTTCAGGCCTGTGTTGCCGAGGCCGAGGCCGACCTGCACGGCAGTGGCCGCGTGCTTCTGCGTGCTTCTGGCACCGAGCCTCTGGTTCGCGTGATGGTTGAAGCCGCCGACGAAGGCACCGCACAAAGCTGGGCCGAGCGCATTGCGCGCGTGGTCGAAGCCGAACTCAAGCTCTAAAATCTAGGCAATAAAAAACGGGGCCACCTTTCGGTGACCCCGTTCTTTATTGGAGTTCGGTTCGACTAGTCCTTGAACTCGGTCTTTGCGAAGTCTGCTGATTCTTCAGCTGACTTGATTCGGGCGATCGAGAAGATGATCAGACCGAATAGACACTTAGCCAAGACGTCGGCAATGCTGTAACCAACTTCACGAGCTACGAACTCGTTGGCGTTGAAGCCGGTTGAGCCCATTGCCAAGATGAAGGTGATTGGGTAGACACCCCAGGTTGCGATGAGCAAGATGCGAAGCAACTTAACCTTGCGCTGAACAGCCTCTGACTGCTTGCTTAGGCTCTTGCCTAGTTCGATGAACAAGACATACAAGATGTATAGGAATGGGATGGTCGATAGAAGGCCCCATACCGATGGGTCAAGACCCCAGATGTCTAGCTTTGCATCGCCAGGGTAACCAAGAGCGATCATGGCTGCTGCAGCAGGAACCAAGCGGTTCAATATTGATGACTGAGCTGCACGGGCCAAAGCCAAAACAGCAACAAGCTCAACTAGAAGCAGTGGAACAGTTAGCAACCAGTCAACGTAGCGATAGCCAACGTTGTAGGCGTCTGGGTTGTTGTCAGCCATGCCAGCGAAGGCGTGGTTGAAGTTGTCGAACATTCTGAAGTAGTGATAGGTAGCAATTGCGGTTACAGTGCCTGAAACCATTACTGCCATGCGGTAGCGAGGCAGTACCCGGTCACGAGCAACAAAAAGGAAAATCGAAGTGAATAGCATCGATGCTAGACCCAACGACAGGATGTTATAAACCAGGTTAAATTGCCCGTTTGAGAGCGTCTCTGAGAGAGTGTTCATTTGTAGCCTTTCAATAGATGTACTAGAAAGTCATCGTTTGCATCGTCGGTGCCAAGGTTTCTATTGCACCTGGCGACACCCATACGAATGGCTCATATTCAGTCAACTGTGAGTTGGCTGTGAATCTTTCAGGCTTTTATAACATTTTGACTGTCATTTTGGGCGGGCTAAATCAACGACCGAAACGGCGGATGCGCCCTAGGCGCCTAAAGTTTGCGCAGCAAAACCGATTCGACGGTGTGATTGTCGCCCTTGCGCAACACCAGGGTTGCCCGGTTTCGAGTGGGCAAAATGTTTTGGATCAGGTTGGGCAGGTTAATGGTCTGCCAAATTTCGTTGGCCCTGGCAAGAGCCTTATCGAAAGGCATTTCGGCATAGCGGTGAAAATAAGAGGCCGGATTGGTGAAGGCTGAGTCGCGAAGTTTCTCGAAGCGCTTGATGAACCACCTGTTCAGGTTTTTGGCATCGGCGTCTACGTAAATCTTGAAGTCAAAATAGTCGCTTAGTGCAAGCTCTTGGCCGGCACCGGGTGCTTGAAGCACATTCAAGCCTTCGACGATCAAAACATCGGGGGAGTGCACCACGGCCTTTTCGCCCTCGACGATGTCGTAGCTGAGGTGTGAGTAAACCGGCGCCTCAACCTCGGCGGCACCCGACTTTACGTCGGCAACAAACTTCAGGAGGGCTAGTCGATCGTAGGACTCTGGAAAACCCTTGCGTGCCATTAGCCCTCGCTTTTCGAGCTCGGCGTTGGGGAACAAGAAGCCATCGGTGGTGATCAGCTCAACCCGAGGAGTGCCTTCCCATCGGCTGAGTAATTCTTTGAGCAAACGCGAAACCGTCGACTTGCCAACCGCAACCGAACCGGCAACACCGATGATGAAAGGGGTGCGGCTAGCGCGCTCACCCATAAAGTCGCTGGTGGCTCGGTGTAGCTTCTGGGTCTCGGCGACATACAGGTTCAAAAGGCGGCTGAGCGGCAGGTAAACATCGGTGACTTCTTGGATGTCAAGAAAGTCGCCAAGACCTCGAATTTGCTGGATTTCTGCTTCGGTGAGCGGCAGTTCGGTGGCGTGGCCAAGCTCGGCCCAGTCGGCGCGAGAGATTTCGACGAACGGGGTCAGTTGACTGCCCGAATCGTTGGTGTTGCCCGCCTGTGCTGCGCTCACAAAGAGCCATTCTGCCGTAAATTAGAAGCATGTGTGGAATCGTGGGTTATGTAGGCCCGAAGTCAACCCTTGATGTTCTTCTCGGCGGATTGCGCCGCCTCGAATACCGCGGTTATGACTCGGCTGGTGTTTCGGTTATCGCCAACGGCGGTGGCCTCGAAACCCGCAAGAAGGCCGGCAAACTCGACAACCTAATTGCCGAGATCACCAACCACCCGCTGCCTGCAGCAAACATTGGTATTGGCCACACTCGCTGGGCAACCCACGGTGCACCAACCGACGGCAACGCACACCCTCACCTTGGCGGCCCAACCAGCAAGCTTTCACTAATTCACAACGGAATCATCGAGAACTTTGCCGAGCTCAAGGCCGAACTCTTGGCCGAGGGCACCCGCTTTGCCTCTGAAACTGACTCTGAGGTGGCCGCGCACCTTATTGCCCGCGAGTTTGAATCAACCGGTGACCTGCCTACTGCGTTTGCCAATGTAGTTCAGCGCCTGCATGGCGCCTTCACAATTCTTGTTATTCACGAAGACCAGCCAGATGTGGTTTTGGCTGCCCGCCGCAACGCCCCATTGGTGATTGGCCTTGGCGACGGCGAAAACTTCTTGGGCTCTGACGTAGCCGCATTCGTTGAGCACACCAAGCGAGCTATCTCGGTTGGCCAAGACGAGATCGTTAGCCTTCGTGCCGGCGAAGTAACCATTCGCAAGTTCTCTGGCGAGGCCGTTGAGCCGGTCGAATTCACCGTTGACTGGGATGCTTCGTCGGCTAGTAAGGGCGGTTGGTCAAGCTTCATGGCCAAAGAGATCGCCGACCAACCACAGGCTGTTGCCGACACCCTTATGGGTCGCCTCGCATCCGACGGTTCGGTTCGACTCAGCGAAATCGATGGCTTGAGCGCACAAGACATTTTGGACATTGACCGCATCATCATGGTCGCCTGTGGCACCGCAAGCTATGCCTGTGATGTTGCCAAGTATGCAATCGAAAAGTTCTCACGCATTCCGGTGCAGGTCGAGTTGTCTCACGAGTTTCGCTATCGCGATCCAATCGTGACCCCAAACACTTTGATCGTGGCAGTCAGCCAGTCTGGTGAAACCATGGACACCTTGATGGCCACTCGCTATGCCAAAGAAGCCGGTGCCAAGGTGTTGGCAATTTGCAACACCCAGGGTGCAACCTTGGCTCGCGAATCGGATGCCGTTATTTACACCCACGCTGGCCCAGAGGTTGCCGTTGCCTCAACCAAGGCCTTGGTAGCGCAGATTACCGCGGGCTACCTACTTGCCTTGTTCTTGGCAGCGGGTCGCGGTGCAACTCCAAAGGCCGAGCTTGCTCGCCTAGGCAAAGAGCTGCTTCAGATGCCTGAAAGCGTGGCCGAAGTTCTCGAAGGTCTTGATGGCATTCGCCAACTGGGCAAAGACATGGCAAACGCCAAGTCGGTACTGTTCCTTGGCCGCAACGTTGGTTTTCCGGTCGCCATGGAGGGCGCGCTAAAGCTCAAGGAGTTGGCCTACATTCACGCTGAAGGCTTTGCCGCCGGTGAACTAAAGCACGGACCGATTGCACTTATCGAAGAAGGCCAGCCGGTTATCGTGATCGTACCTAGCCAGCGCGACGAAGAAAGCCTTCACCCCAAGGTGATCTCGAACATCCAAGAAATTCGCGCTCGCGGAGCAAGGGTGATTGCGATTGCTGAAGAAGGTGACAACCAAGTGGGCGACTATGCCGAGCACGTTGTGTTTGTGCCAAAGGCCGAGTCAATCTTTGCTTCGCTGTTGACGGTTATTCCACTTCAGGTTTTTGCTCTAGAGCTTTCAACCGCTAAGGGCTTAGATGTCGACCAGCCGCGCAACCTTGCGAAGTCTGTAACCGTCGAGTAGTCGAATGATCATCGGCGTTGGTGTAGACACCGTTCAGCTCAGCCGATTCGAGGCCAAGCTGGCTGAAACGCCGCGCCTTAAAGACCGTTTGTTCTTAGATATCGAAACTGTAGACGCCAGCATTCAAACCTTGGCTGGCCGATTTGCCGCCAAAGAGGCTGTGATCAAGGCGCTCGCGGGAGACCCCGGGCTTGAATGGCACGGAATCGAAGTTGGCAAAGAGTCGACCGGAAAACCAGTCATTTGGCTGCACGGTTCGACGGCTAAAGTGGCACTTAGGGCTGGCATTCGCAAGTTTCACGTGTCGATCAGTCACGATGGCGACCAAGCTGTTGCCTTTGTGGTGGCTGAGGGTGCCGTTGATGGCTCAACCGAATCTAACCAGGGAGGTGCGCAGTGAGAGAACTGATTATTGATCTCGACGCCGTTGCCGCCAACCTTGCCACCATGCGCGCCCGCGTTGGTAAGGCCCTGGTGCTTGGTGTTGTGAAAGCCGACGCCTATGGCCACGGAATGATTCAGGTTGCCCGCAAGCTTGAGGCCGCCGGAGCTGACTACCTTGGGGTTGCCGACATTGGCGAGGCACTTGCGCTTCGCGATGCCGCAATCGATCTGCCAATTTTGGCCTGGTTGCACGACCCCCACGAAAACTTTGTTCGCGCGGTAGATGCCGGAATCGAGCTTGGCGTTGCCAACGTCATGCAGGTAGAGGCCATTGCTAAGGCTGCCGATCACCTTGGTCGCGTTGCTCGCATCCACCTAAAAATTGACACCGGGCTTGGCCGCAACGGTTCTAGCCAGGCCGACTGGCCGGCTCTTTTGAAGACCGTGCTCGGCCTAGTTGCCGAGGGGTTTATCCAGGTGGTTGGCATTTTCAGTCACCTTTCTTGCACCTCAGAAGCCGACGACCTTCGCCAAATTGAACGCTTTGATGAAGCCGTGGCGCAGGCTCGCCAGGCTGGCATCGAATTTGAACTTCGTCACCTAACCGCGAGTGACGGTTCGATCAAATACCCTCAGGCACACTATGAGATGGTTCGCATCGGTGTTGCCCTGTATGGGCTTTCGCCGTTCGTCGAGAACAGCTCAGCCGACTTTGGATTGCGCCCGGCAATGACCGCAACCGCCTTGGTTTCACAGGTAAAGCGCGTTGCCGCTGGCGAGGGCGTTAGCTATGGCTACCTTCACCGCACGACCGCAGAGTCGACACTTGCGCTGATTCCGGTTGGCTATGCCGAGGGCTTGCCAAGGGCTGCCTCGGGCAAGGCCAGCGTGAGCATAAAGGGCAAGTCATACGCGGTTAATAGCCGAGTGGCCATGGATCAGTTTGTGCTCGACGTTGGCAACGATAATGTGAAGGCCGGCGACCTGGTGACAATTTTTGGCGACCCAGCAGCGGGCGTGCCATCGGCAGATGATTTGGCTGCCGCCTGCGACACAATCAACTACGAAATCGTGACCCGAATGGGTGGCCGATTCAAGCGCAGCTATTTGGGCGAAGAGGTCTAATGAGCTCGCGCGTGATTGCCAAGCTCACCATCGAAACCCCCGAAGAAATGCACGCTTTGGGCGAGCGATTGGCTTTAGCGTTCAAGGCCGGTGACTTGATTTTGCTGACCGGCCCGCTAGGCGCTGGCAAAACCACCATGACAAGAGGCGTGGGTGAGGCGCTACGCGCTATCGGTAATGTATCGAGCCCAACCTTTGTGCTTGCCCGAACTCACAAATGCGAGGGCGGCCCAGATTTGGTGCACGTTGATGCCTACCGGCTAAAGAGCGCAGCCGAACTTGATGATCTTGACATCGACTTTGCGAATTCGATCACTCTGGTCGAGTGGGGCAAAGGTCTTACCGATGGCATCGCCGAGGATTGGCTCGACATCGAAATCGAGCGCGATCACACGGGCGAATCTGAGACCCGCGAAGTTTTGATCACCGGCTATGGCCAGCGCTGGGCCGAGGTGAGCATTTAGTGAATTACACCCTTTCGATCGACACCTCTGCCGGCACAAGCGTTTCGTTGCACCACAACGGTCAGCTGGTTGCCGAGGCTGAATACCTAGAGAACATGAAGCACGCCGAGCGCATCGGCGCCTCAATTTCAGACGTGTTGCAGGCCGCGGGGGTAGAACCCGGGCGCATTTCAGCGGTCGTGGTTGGCCGTGGCCCGGCGCCCTTTACCGGCCTTCGCATCGGCATCGCCGCCGGCATGATGTTTGCCGAGGGCAGCGGCGCAAAGTTATTTGGCGTAATCAGCCTTGATGCAATTGCCAAGGCTGCACTCGAAGGCGCAAGCGCCGAAAACTTGGCGGGGCAGTTTGGTGCGGCCTCGGTCTCGACCGAAATCCCACTTTTGGTAACCGCCGATGCCCGCCGCAGTGAGGTTTACTGGGCCCTTTATTCTGGGCTAAACGAGCATGGGGTTCCGCAGCGAATCGAAGGCCCGGGCGTTATGAAACCGGCTGCCCTCGAAGAATTGCTGGCCACCCGCGGCATAGACCCGGTTCGCACCCAGTTGCCGGTTGCTGCAACGCAGTTGACGGCTTTGTTTGAAGCGCAATTGGCCGACGGCACTGCCAGCCACGACGTGACTGCGCTTTATTTGAGAGAGGCCGATGCCACCGTGCCGCGCGATCTGCGAGAAGCGGGCAAGAAGGTAAGCGGATGACCGGCCCAGCTATAAGAGTTGCCACCGAGGCCGACCTCGAAAACATAATGCTGCTCGAGCACGAGTGCTTTGCCACCGATGCATGGTCGCGCGAAAACATGCACTTCGAAATCATGGCCCACCACACCGCATACGCGGTGGTTTATGAAAACGACAAACTAATTGCCTATGCGGGCCTGAGCAAGGTGCCGGGCAGTCAGCAGAGCGACATTCAAACCATTGCGGTTTCGCCGGCGGCCCGAGGTCGAGGTCTTGGCAAGGCACTGATGACTCACCTGATTGGCGAGGCTCGCAAGCAGCACGCCACCGAAATGTTTCTTGAGGTTCGTGCCGATAACCCGGTTGCCCAGGCGCTTTATTTGAGCCTCGGTTTCGAACACATCGACACTCGCAAAAACTATTACCAGCCCGATGGCGTCGATGCCTGGGTAATGCGCCTGCAGTTTGCCAAGGGCAGCGTTGGCCGCGAGCCGGTGGTGCTCGGCATCGAATCTTCGTGCGACGAAACCGGTGTTGGCATTGTGCGCGGCAATACCCTGCTGGCCAACGTGATTTCAAGCAGCATGGATGAGCACGCCCGCTTTGGAGGAGTAGTGCCCGAGATTGCCGCTCGCGCACACCTCGAAGCCTTGCAGCCGACTCTGCGCGAGGCCTTGCGCCAGGCTAATTTGAGTCTGCAAGACATTGATGCGATTGCGGTTACTAACGGCCCAGGCCTCGGTGGCGCGCTTATGGTCGGCATAGGCGCAGCCAAAGCGCTCGCCGTTTCGCTGGGCAAGCCTATCTATGCGGTCAATCACCTGGTTGGACACGTTGGCGTTGACATTCTCGAGCGTGGCAAGCTCGAAACCCCCACTATTGCGCTGCTGGTTAGCGGCGGCCACACATCTTTGCTGCTGGTTCGCGATTTGCTCAATGATGTCGAGCTGCTCGGCGAAACCATCGACGACGCCGCAGGTGAGGCATTCGACAAGGTGGCCCGAGTGCTGGGTCTCAAATATCCTGGAGGCCCCGAGATTGATCGTGCGGCGGCTACCGGCGACCCGAAAGCCATTCGGTTTCCTCGCGGCTTGACCCAGCCAAAAGACATGGAAAAGCACCGCTATGACTTCAGCTTCTCTGGCCTAAAAACGGCTGTCGCGCGCTGGGTCGAGGTGGCCGAGGCTAAGGGCGAACCATTTAGTGTGGCCGATGTGGCAGCCAGCTTTCGCGAGGCAGTGGTCGATGTGCTGGTAACTAAGGCAGTAAATGCCTGCGTGGCTCACAATGTGCCGAGGCTTCTTTTAGGCGGTGGCGTCGTTGCCAACGCTCGCCTTCGCGAGCTTGCCGCCGAGCGTTGTGCCGAACATGGCATCGAGTTGCGCATTCCCGCATTTAGCCTGTGCACCGATAACGGCGCTATGATCGCGGCCCTGGGTGCCCAATTAATCATGGATGGCCGCCAGCCCTCGAGCCTGAACTTTGGGTCGGAGTCGACCCTGCCGGTCACCACGGTGCAGAGCCTCTAGAAGCTCAAAATCTCCTAGACGCCTCGCAGGCTATATTCAGACTACTCCCAGACTTCACTGGTCAACTTATCTCGAGCCCAACAAAGGGCGAACCCCAAGGAGATTCAAAATGGCAGAAAAGAACGAAGCCCCAGAGGTAGTTGCCGACGAGGTTAAAGATGCACCAAAGGCAAAGTTTGACTTTGCCAAACTAAACACGCTTTCGGTTGTCTCGCTGGCAACCGCAGTCACCGGTTTCGGCGCTGTCGCCGGTGTAATCACCGGTCACATTTCGCTTGCCCAGATCAAGAAGACCGCAGAGTCTGGTCGCGGCATGGCAATCGCCGGCATCGCGGTTGGTTACGCGGTAATTGGTTTCTGGATTCTTTCTACTGTCTTTTGGGCAGCAGCCGGAATTTGGAGTCTAGGTCACTTAGGTGGCGGCATGGAGGGCGGCTATGGTTTTGGCGGTGGCTTTGGCGACCGCGACGGCGATGGCGGAATGCGTGACCACATGAATGGCGGCCAGATGAATGGTGGTCAGGGATTCCAGATGCCTGAGATGCCCGGCAACATGATGAATGATGGCACCACCCAGAACAACTAAGTTCGGTTTGTCTTAGTCTCAGCTATTTGAGGCTCTCGCAGATAAGAACACGATGGGCGTCGCCCACCCTGGTAACAATCAGGGTGGCGGCGCCCTTTCCCTTTGGCGCTAGTTCTTTGCGCAATTGCTCAGGAACGATGTCGGAGCCCCGTTTTTTTATCTCGAGGGTGCCGATCGATCGCTCTTTTAGGTAAGCCTTGAGCTTTTTGCGATCAAAGGCCATCTCATCAAGCACTCGGTAGCCCTTTAGCCACGGCGATTCGATTTTGGTGCCAGCGGTCAGGTAAGCGATTTCGGGGGCAAAAATCTTTGCCCCGATTTGCTCGGCCAGCTGACCGATCAAGTGTGAGCGAACCACCGCGTTGTCTGGTTCATAAACAAATTCTTGCAGTGAACCCAACTCGGCATCTTGGCGCTTAGTCGAATCGCTGCTGATCTCGTGCTTGCCATCGGCGGCCAGCAGCAAAGCCGAGCGCTTAACGCCAGGTCTTGCAACCGCACCGAACCAAAGACCTAACTCAACCAGGTCGCCGCCCACCGAAACCCACTGGGCTTCGGCCTCATCGGGAATTCCTTCGTGCGGGTGACCCGGGCCAAACTTAACGCCGGTTGGCTTCTTGGCTGCAGCCTGCATCACAAAATCAAAGCTCGGCGAAAACGCCATCGGGTCAAACTTTCGAGCGGCTCGTTCGCGGGCAGGGCCACCCAGTTCTCGCCTGGCCGGGTCAAAGAAGAGGCCGCCGAAGGCATCCAGGTTAATTTCGGTCACATCAGCCTGCTGCACCTCGGCGTTGTCGAACGGCGCCAGGTTATAGGTTGCGACCGCGGCGGTAACTTCGTCGATTTCGCGAGCACGCACTCGAATGTCGAGGCTGGCGAGTGCCAGTGACTCTGCGCCTATTCCGCAACCCAGGTCGGCAACATCGGTGATGCCGGCAGAGCGAAAACGGCCGGCGTGCAGGGCGGCTACGCTCAAGCGCGAAGCCTGCTCGAGGCCAGGCTCGGTGAAAATCATGCGTTCGGCAAACTCACCAAATTTGGCCTGGGCGCGCCTGCGCAGCTTGGCTTGGGTGAGTACTGCGGCAACCAAAAGAGGGTTATGGCCTTCGCCTCGAAGCCTTGAAACCAGGCTCACCACATCGGCCTTTGCGTCGACTTTGGCGACTTTTGCCAAAAGCTCTTGCCCTTCTGGCGAGAGCAGGGCAATAAAGTCTTCGCGTTCCATGCCTCAACGATACTTTGTCACAACTAGCACTCTCTGGTTTAGAGTGCTAATCTTGAAGCACCATCCGTTAGAAACAGAAGAGGGAATCATGTCGGTTTCAATTAAGCCACTTGAAGATCGCATCGTTGTTCTGCCTGTAGAGGCCGAGCAGGTAACCGCTTCGGGTCTGGTTATTCCAGACACCGCAAAAGAGAAGCCA
>JACCDX011097467.1_pt1 | contig 11495 bp, 12 predicted proteins | sample 7449681 | NCBI WGS metagenome assembly JACCDX01 (sample SAMN15323450, study PRJNA562643) | freshwater metagenome | isolation source: river surface water | place: USA:Blue River Watershed | collected 2017-08-18 | reverse complement strand
GACGGTTTTCTGTCTCGTACTCAACGTGCGCTGTGTTAATCGTAATACCGCGAGCCTTCTCTTCAGGGGCTGCGTCGATTTGGTCGTACGCTTTAGCAGCGCCGCCGAACTTGGCTGCCAACACGGTTGTGATCGCAGCTGTCAATGTTGTTTTGCCGTGGTCAACGTGACCAATGGTGCCAACGTTCACGTGCGGTTTTGTCCGCTCAAATTTCTCTTTTGCCATTTCTCGACTCCGAAAAAAACGTTAAAAACTAAAACTCAAAAAGTGCTCAAAATTTGCACAAAAACTGGTGCCCTTGGCGGGAATCGGACCCGCGATCTCCCCCTTACCAAGGGGGTGCTCTACCACTGAGCCACAAGGGCGATCATGACTCAGTACAACAAGGCACTTTGTCCGCACTAAACTGCACCACCTTGTTAAAACTGGAGCGGGAGACGGGAATCGAACCCGCGTCATTAGCTTGGAAGGCTAGGGTTCTACCATTGAACTACTCCCGCATTTGACTGCAGCAGAGTCAGGCAAATCATCCGGGCAATTCAAGTCAATTGAATGACAGTCACCCCGATGCGTTTTCTGATTCCAAACGCTCTTTGTTCTTAACAAGGTAATTTTGCTGGTGGAGGAGACTGGATTCGAACCAGTGTAGGCGTAAGCCAACAGATTTACAGTCTGCCCCCTTTAGCCACTCGGGCACCCCTCCTCAGCGAATCTGGGATTATGCCACTTTTTTCTCAGCCTCAGCAAGCCTCAAGAAGGAAATTACCAAAGTATTGCTTTTTTATTTTGGGCCAACAACCACCGGTTCACTTGGCCGAAGTGGCCGCACCCCATGAATGGCAAGGGGGGTCTGAGGGCCGACAAGGGTGATGGGTGATTGGCCTTTAAAACCAAATGGCGCTTCGCCACATCACCCGCTTCAATCAAGGCCGCCTTGCCTTGGGCATGGCCACCCCAGAGCAAAAAAGCCCGGGGTTGTGCATCCATGGCAAGGGCTTCAATGATTTTGTCAGTAAGCACTTCCCAACCCCAACGGCTATGACTGGCAGGTTGTGAGTCCTCAACGGTCAGGGCTGTGTTCAAGAGCAGAACACCCTGCGATGCCCATCGCACCAAGCTGCCTGCATGGGCGCCCTGCGGCATGACAGCCCCCGTATCACGTTGAACCTCTTTGAAAATATTGCGCAAACTGGGTGGGATTTTTTGCCCTTCGCCCACCGAGAAGGCCAAGCCTTCGGCCTGTCCTGGGCCATGGTAGGGGTCTTGCCCCAAGATCACCACGCGCACTTGCTCAAAGGGCGTCAGCTCAAGTGCCTTGTAGGGTGTGCGAGGATAAATCACCTTGTGGGCGGCCAACTGGTCGACCAGTTTTTGGGACAAAGCGTGTCCTGTCTCGCTTTGCCAATGCATCTGCAGAAGCTGAGACCAAACAGACGACAAGCCTGTCAGGCTGGGCGGCCAATCGCTGCTGCGCAGTTGATTCCAATGAATGTCATAACCCGCGCCCTCATCACCTTCACGGGCCAACTCACCAAACAAGGTGGTTTGCTTGCCAATTGAACTCATGGTGCGAAAAGACCCGCCCGCGAATGGCAGGAAGTCTTAATGAAACAAGTCAGCCAAAGCCTGGCCGGGATCGGTTGCACGCATGAAAGCCTCGCCAACCAAAAAGGCGTGCACATGTGCGTCGCGCATTTTTTGCACATCGGCGCTCGACAAGATGCCGCTCTCGGTCACCAAAATACGATCGGCAGGTACATCCTTCATCATGCCCAAGGTGGTGTCCAAAGACACTTCGAAGCTTCGCAGGTTGCGGTTGTTGATGCCCACCAAAGGCGTTTTCAATTTGAGCGCACGCGTTAACTCTTGTGCATCATGCACTTCCACCAACACCGCCATGTCCAAGCTGCGCGCCACCGCCTCCATGTCTTTCATTTGCGCATCGTCCAAACACGCTGCAATGAGCAAGATGCAATCTGCCCCCATCACGCGTGCTTCATAAACTTGATATGGGTCGACCATGAAGTCTTTGCGCAGCACGGGCAAATCACAACTGGCACGCGCTTGCTTCAAGTAGTCTGCGCTGCCTTGGAAAAACTGCGCGTCGGTTAAGACGGACAAACAAGCCGCGCCATGCTCTGCATAGCTTTGTGCAATGTCAGCGGGCATGAAGTCAGCGCGCAACACGCCTTTTGAGGGGCTGGCCTTTTTGATCTCTGCAATGACAGCAGCTTGGCCGTTGTCAATCTTGTGACGAATGGCGCCAACAAAGTCGCGTGTGAGCACGCGACTTTCCGCGTCGGCACGCACGGCAGCCAAAGGTTTTTTGCGCAATGACAGTTCAATTTCTTCGTGCTTGACCGCGACGATTTTTTTCAGAATATCGCTCATGCAGAAGCTCCTGCTTTTTGGGTGAAGGCCACAAACTGTTGCAGCTTGTTTTTGGCAGCACCTGATTCAATCGCTTGACGCGCCAACACAATGCCCTCTTTGATGCTGCTTGACACATTGGCCGCGTACAGCGCAGCACCCGCATTCAAAATCACAATGTCGCGCGCAGCGCCTGCTTCGTTGTTCAACACAGCGCGCAGCACCGCTTGCGAAGCTTCGGGTGTTTCAACACGCAAAGCGCGGTTGCTGACCATGGCCATGCCAAAGTCTTCTGGATGAATTTCGTATTCTGTGATGTGGCCATCTTTGAGTTCGCCCACCAAGGTGGCGGCACCCAAGCTGACTTCGTCCATGCCATCGCGGCCATAAACGACCAGTGCATGTTCGGCGCCCAGTCGTTGCAAGGCGCGAATTTGAATGCCCACCAAGTCGGGGTGGAACACACCCATCAAAATGTTGGGTGCGCTGGCGGGATTGGTGAGGGGACCTAAGATGTTGAAAATCGTTCGAACGCCCAGCTCTTTGCGAACAGGCGCCACATTTTTCATGGCGGGATGGTGATTGGGTGCAAACATGAAGCCAATGCCCACTTCTTGCACGCACTGCGCAATTTTCTCGGGCGACAAATTGATGTTGGCCCCCAAACTCTCGAGCACATCGGCACTGCCCGATTTGCTGCTGACACTGCGGCCGCCATGCTTGGCGGTTTTGGCGCCAGCAGCTGCCGCCACAAACATCGCACAGGTTGAAATGTTGAAGGTGTGTGAGCCATCGCCGCCAGTGCCCACAATGTCCACCAAATGACGCGTATCTGGCACCACCACCTTGGTCGAAAACTCGCGCATCACTTGCGCGGCTGCGGTGATCTCACCAATGGTTTCTTTTTTGACACGCAAACCTGTGATCAATGCAGCCGTCATCACGGGCGAGAGTTCGCCGTTCATGATCATGCGCATGATCTTCAGCATTTCATCGTGGAAAATTTCACGGTGCTCAATGGTTCTTTGCAGTGCTTCGTGCGGCGTAATGGGCATGGCAGTCTCTGGATTTGAATTCATGAAATGTTGGGATGTTGTGCTTGCTAGCTTGCTTGAATTCAAGCGTTGAAAAATTGCCGAACAGCGGAAATGGTGCGATCAATTCCTGCACGGTCAACATCCAAGTGCGTGACAAAACGCATGCGGTACAAGCCCGTCATGTCGATGCCTGCTTGCTTTAAATGGGTTTGCAAAGCCGCGCCTTGGGCTTTGGCCTCGCCCACCAAATCAACAAACAAAATATTGGTTTGGGGTGTTTCAACTTGCAGGCCTGGAATGCCGCTCAAGCCTTGCGCCAAATCTTGCATCAATTGGTGGTCTTCAGCCAAGCGCAGTACATGGTGATCCAAGGCATAAGATGCAGCGGCCGCCATGAAGCCCGCTTGACGCAAGCCACCACCTGCCATTTTGCGCAGGCGATGTGCTCTGGCAATGAACGCTTTGGAGCCACACAAAGCAGAGCCCATGGGTGCGCCCAAACCTTTGCTGAAGCAAACCGACACACTGTCAAAACATTGGGCAATGCGTTTGGCTTCGTCGTAGGGTGACGTGCCCAGTGCTGCGGCTTGGGCCACTGCTGCATTGAACAGACGTGCGCCGTCCAAGTGACGTGCCAAACCTTTTTGCATGGCCAATGCGCTGGCCTCGCTCAGATAGCTTTGAGGCAAGACCTTGCCACCCCATGTATTTTCTAAAGCCAACAACTTGGTTTTGGCAAAGTGCGCATCGTCTGGTTTGATGGCCGCTTCAATGTCAGCCAATGCCAAACTGCCGTCGGCTTGTTGCGTCAGTGGTTGGGGTTGCACACTGCCAAACACTGCAGCGCCGCCACCTTCCCAGCGATAGCAATGGGCCATTTGACCCACAATGTATTCTTCTCCTCGCTGGCAATGCGACAGCACCCCACACAAATTACTTTGTGTACCCGTGGGCATGAACAACGCAGCCTCAAAACCAAGCAGCTTGGCAATTTTTTCTTGCAGTGCATTCACGCTAGGGTCATCTGCAAAAACATCATCACCCACCAAAGCTTGCGCCATGGCTTCCCGCATACCGGGTGTGGGCCGTGTGACGGTGTCACTGCGCAAATCAATGCGCGGCATAGCGGATGCAGTGCTCATGTCAGGAAGCCTCCAAGAAATTTTTCAGCATGGCGTGACCATGTTCTGTCAGGATGGACTCGGGGTGAAACTGCACACCCTCTACATTCAAATGCTTGTGGCGCACGCCCATGATTTCACCATCATCGGTCCACGCCGTGATTTCTAAATCTGCGGGGCACGATGCGCGCTCAATGGCCAAAGAGTGATAACGGTTGACCGTGAATTTTTCTGGCAAGTTTTTGAACACGCCACTTTGTTTGGTTTGAATGACACTGGTTTTGCCGTGCATCAATTCTTGTGCGCGAACAATTTTGCCGCCAAAGGCTGCGCCAATGCTTTGATGGCCCAAGCACACGCCCAAGATGGGCAGCTTGCCCGCAAAGTGCTGAATGGCCGCAACTGAAATGCCCGCTTCCGCAGGCGAACAAGGGCCGGGCGATATCACCAAACGGTCTGGCGCTTTGGCGGCAATGCCTTCCAACGTAATTTCGTCATTTCGAAAGACTTCAACCTCGGCGCCCAACTCGCCAAAATACTGCACGATGTTGAATGTGAAAGAGTCGTAGTTGTCGACCATCAGCAATTTAATTTTGGCCATGTCGATTACTCCAAACCTTCTTCCACCAACTCACTGGCACGCAACAAGGCGCGTGCTTTGTGTTCGGTTTCTTTCCATTCCAACTCGGGCACTGAATCGGCCACCACACCGGCCGCAGCCTGCACGTACAAGGTTTGATCTTTGATGACTGCTGTGCGAATGGCAATGGCCACATCCATGTCGCCCGCATAGCTGAGGTAGCCGCACGCACCGCCATACAGTCCGCGCTTGGTGGGCTCGAGGCGATCTATCAATTCCATCGCATGCACTTTGGGTGCCCCCGTGAGTGTGCCTGCAGGAAACGTGGCTTTGAGCACATCCATGTTGGTCATGCCATCCTTCAAGATGCCTTCGACGTTGCTCACGATGTGCATCACATGGCTGTAGCGCTCTACCGCGAAGACTTCGGTCACTTTGACCGAGCCAATTTTGGCAATGCGACCAATGTCGTTGCGGGCCAAGTCAATCAGCATCACGTGCTCGGCACGCTCTTTGGGATCGTTCACCAACTCGTGTTCGGCGGCTTTGTCTTTTTCAGGTGTGGCGCCCCGTGGACGCGTACCGGCCAAGGGACGAATGGTGACTTTGACACCCTCTTCGGTTTGCTCTTGGCGCACCAAAATTTCGGGGCTGGCACCGACCACATGGAAGTCGCCAAAGTTGTAGAAGTACATGTAAGGGCTGGGGTTCAAAGACCTGAGCGCACGGTACAAAGACAAGGGGCTTTCGGTGTAGCGCTTCTTGATGCGTTGGCCTACTTGCACCTGCATGAAGTCGCCTGCGGCGATCAACTCTTTGGCTTCCAGCACTGCTTTCAAATAGTCTTCTTTTTTGAAGTCGCGTTCGGCAGGATGCGTTTGTGTGGAGTTCACCACGGGCGCGCTAACGGAGTACTTCAACAATTCTTTGAGTTCGCGCAAACGCTTCTTGGCTTTTGAATACGCCTCGGGCACGCCAGGGTCGGCATACACGATCAAATAAAGCTTGCCCGACAGGTTGTCGATCACGGCCAACTCTTCGCATTGCAGCAACAAAATGTCGGGCGTACCCAAGGTGTCAGGCGGACATGTTTTTTCGAGCTTTTTCTCAATGTAGCGAACAGCGTCGTAACCGAAATAGCCTGCCAAGCCACCACAAAACCGTGGCAAACCTGGGCGCAGCGCCACCTTGAATTGTTTTTGATATTGCTCGATGAAATCGAGGGGGTTGCCTGACGCCGTTTCCACCACCACGCCATCGGTGACGACTTCGGTCTTGGCCGCTGCACCAAAGCCACTGGCTTGCAAAAAGGTTTTGGCGGGCAAGCCAATGAAGCTGTAGCGGCCAAAGCGCTCACCACCCACCACCGACTCGAGCAAAAAGCTGTACTTGCCACCATCTTTGGCATGCGCCAGTTTGAGGTACAGGGACAGCGGGGTTTCTAAATCAGCAAACGCTTCCAGCATGAGGGGAATGCGGTTGAAGCCTTGTTGCGTCAGGCTTTTGAATTCAAGTTCTGTGATCACGATCGGAAGCTCCGTTCAGGATGGTTGGGCCGGGGTGCGCAAGGGGCGCGTTAGAAGGGGCCAACCGGTTCATTCATTTGTTCAAGTGAAAAAGCTTGAACACTGGGGTGGCAGCGATGCCGCTGCCGGTTCTAGGCAAATTTAAACTGGCTGACGCCAAGACCAGGCTCCCCGGCCTGAAACGGCCGGCAGCACTGCTGCGAAGAATGAATGAATTTGGATCATGGAAGGCTTAGTGTAACAAAGCTGTCGGTCACACGCCAAGCAGAATGTCAGGCTGCGCTCAACTCCTTGCGCATGGCTTGAATGACGGCTGCGTAATCGGGCTTGCCAAAAATGGCACTACCCGCCACAAAGGTGTCGGCACCGGCATCAGCCACACGGCGAATGTTGTCGACTTTGACCCCGCCATCCACTTCCAGGCGGATGTCTTTGCCTGATTTGTCAATCCATTTTCGGGCTTGTTCAATTTTGCGAAGCGCGCTGTCAATGAAGCTCTGGCCACCAAAGCCAGGGTTGACCGACATGATGAGGATCAGGTCGATGTCGTCAATGACCCATTCCAACACATCCAAGGATTCTGCAGGATTGAACACCACACCGGCTTTGCAGCCTTTGGACTTGATGGCCTGAACACTGCGGTGCACATGCGTTGACGCGTCTGGGTGAAAACTGATCAGATCGGCACCGGCATCAGCAAAGGCTGCGGCCAAGGCATCCACCGGCTGAACCATCAGGTGCACATCAATGGGCACATCTTTGCCGTCAGCTGTTTTGGCATGTGGCTTGAGGGACTGGCAAATCATGGGGCCGAAGGTGAGGTTGGGCACGTAATGGTTGTCCATCACGTCGTAGTGAATCCAGTCGGCGCCGGCGGCAATGACATTTCGCACTTCTTCACCCAAGCGGGCGAAATCGGCAGACAAAAGTGAGGGGGCGATGCGGTAGGTGGTCATGTCCGAATTGTCTCATTTTGTCAGCCCTAAATTGTTCAGGGCATGCAGATGCGCCAGGGCTTGTCAGAGGTTATGCTTGGGTTTATGGGTGAGTTTGATCTGATCGAAACCTTCTTCAAACGGCCAGCGCGGCATGCCACGCTGGGGGTGGGTGACGACTGCGCATTGTTGGGCGTCACGCCCGGCCAGCAATTGGCCATCTCCAGTGACATGCTGGTCGAAGGTCGACACTTTCTCTCCACCGTCAACCCCCGTCATTTGGGGCACAAAGCCTTGGCCGTGAACTTGAGTGATCTGGCAGCCTGTGGCGCCAAACCCAAGGCGTTCATGTTGGCGCTGTCATTGCCCCAAGTGGACCCGCATTGGCTGTCTGAGTTTTCGCATGGCCTTTGGACTTTGGCCGACGCTCACGACATCGACCTGATTGGCGGCGACACCACACGTGGCCCCTTGAACATTTGCATCACCGTTTTGGGCGAAGTGCCTACGTCACAAGCCCTGCTTCGAAGCGGTGCGCAAGTTGGAGATGACATTTATGTCAGCGGTCATTTGGGCGATGCGCGTTTGGCGCTTGAGGTTTTTCGTGGCCATATGAAAGTGCCTGCGCCTGTTTTTGAACACGCACGATGGCGCATGGAACAACCCACACCACGCGTTGCATTGGGCATGGCTTTGCGCGGCATTGCGCATTCGGCGGCCGACATCAGCGACGGTCTGTTGGGCGATTTGGGTCACATTTTGAAAGACAGCGGTGTGGGTGCCGAGATCGAAACACCGCAGGTGGCCAGCATCTTGGCCTGTCTCAACGCCAAAGAGTTTCTTGACCAGCTTGATTCTGCCAGTCAGTTGGCACTGACTTTGTCGGGTGGCGATGACTACGAGTTGGTCTTTACCGCAGCGCCTGATCAGCGAGAGGCTGTTGCGGCTGCCAGCCAGACCGCCCAAACGCGAGTCACTCGAATCGGGCACATCACAGCCACACCTCACTTGGTTTTGCGAGACGCAAACGGCCAAGTGATGCCGAACACCTTTTCCTCCTTCGACCACTTCAAATCAGCATGAGACCCACTGCAGGCTTCATGGCAAAACATTCTGCGCATTGGATTGCCTTGGGCTTTGGCTCAGGACTTTCGCCTAAAGCGCCTGGCACGGTTGGCACTTTGTGGGCATGGGCCAGTTGGTGGGTTTTTCACGAGCACTTCACACAACTTGAGTGGGGCCTGCTTTTGGCTGTGTCCACTTTGCTAGGTTGGTGGGCCTGCAAAGTGACCGCAGAGAACATGGGCATCGCCGATCCTGGTGCCATTGTTTGGGATGAAGTGTTGGCGTTTTGGCTCATCCTTTGGTTGTTGGAGCCCAGTACTTTATTAACGCAATGCTTTGCGTTTGCGTTGTTTCGTTATTTCGACGCGGCAAAACCTGGCCCGGTCGCTTGGGCCGATCGTTTGTTCAAAGGCTTTGGCTGGCGGGGTGCCTTTGGCATTTTGCTGGATGATTTTGTGGCTGCGTTTTGCACCCTTCTTTGCTTTGCACTTTGGAGAGCCTGGTGACTTCTCTCATTCAACTTCATTGTGAAGCCCTTGCCCAAGCGCTGTTGGCGCACAAGGCATGCATGGCCACGGCGGAAAGCTGCACCGGCGGCATGATTGCCGCCAGTTGTACCCATTTGTCTGGCTCTAGCGCATGGTTTGAACGAGGCTTTGTGACTTACGCCAACGATGCCAAAACGGAGATGCTGGGCGTACCGGCCACACTGATTGCACAGCACGGCGCGGTCAGCGAGGAAGTGGCCAAAGCCATGGCTTTGGGCGCTTTAGCGCACTCCAAGGCCAACTTCAGTGTGGCTGTCACAGGTGTTGCCGGTCCAACGGGCGGCAGCCCTGAGAAGCCTGTGGGCACAGTCTGGCTTGCATGGGCGTCTAGAAATCCTGCGCAATGCATCAGCATTCGCCAAGTTTTTTCGGGCGACAGACAAGCTGTCCGAGAGGCCACCACTGCACTGGCATTGGCACAGTTGACCAAGATGGTGACTGGCAGCTGAAGAAGCCTTGCCACTTTTGAACGTGTTTCACTGAAGCGATTGACCAAAAAAAATGCCCACCGAAGTGGGCATTTTTTCAATCAGCGCGCAAATCAATTTGCTGCTTAATTTGGTTGCGGGGGCCGGATTTGAACCAACGACCTTTGGGTTATGAGCCCAACGAGCTACCAGACTGCTCCACCCCGCGGTAAAAACGAGAGTATACCTTGTTAATCAGCTTTAATACTTAAGGTTTTAAAATTAAAGCCAATTATTTGCAAACTTAAGCTTCAGGCGCTTGCTCGACCACATCGGGACGATCAACCAACTCGACCAAAGCCATTGGTGCATTGTCACCCACGCGGTAACCCATTTTCAGGATGCGTGTGTAACCACCTGGGCGTGCATTGAAGCGGGGGCCGAGGTCTGTGAACAGTTTGGTGACGCTGTCGCGATCGCGCAAACGGTTGAAAGCCAAGCGGCGGTTGGCCACTGTGTCGACTTTGGCCAAAGTGATCATGGGCTCGATCACGCGGCGCAGTTCTTTGGCCTTTGGCACTGTTGTTTTGATCACTTCGTGCTCAATGATGGAGTTCATCATGTTTTGCAGCATTGCCAAGCGGTGTGAGCTTGTGCGATTGAGTTTACGTAGTCCGTGTCCGTGACGCATGGTGCTAATCCTTTCTTTATTAATCAAGCAGCCGTATCAGGTACTGCCCGTGCACTGCCCACCCTAGGAACTCAGGATGGGACTTTTGAAAAGCCAGCTATTTTAGCTGACTTGCTGAAAGGGTCTTCAGGTCAAACCTAAAGGAGCCCTCTCAAATTAACGCTTTTCCAAACCAGCAGGTGGCCAGCTCTCGAGCTTCATGCCCAAAGTCAAACCGCGTGAGGCCAAAACTTCTTTGATCTCGTTGAGTGACTTGCGACCCAAGTTAGGGGTCTTGAGCAATTCGTTCTCGGTGCGCTGAATCAGGTCGCCGATGTAGTAAATGTTTTCTGCTTTGAGGCAGTTGGCAGAGCGAACGGTGAGTTCGAGCTCGTCCACTGGGCGCAGCAAAATAGGATCGAAGCTGCTGGCGCCACCGCGCTGTGCGGGTGCGTCGAATGCAGACAATTCGCTGCCTTCGAGCTGTGCGAACACAGCCAATTGCTCAACCAAGATCTTGGCAGAAGAGCGAACGGCATCTTCAGCGCTGATGGCACCGTTGGTTTCCATTTCGATGACCAACTTGTCGAGGTCGGTACGCTGCTCAACACGTGCGCTTTCGACTGTGTAGCTAACGCGCTTCACAGGTGAGAAAGAGGCATCAAGAACAATGCGACCCACAGATTTTGTAGGCTCATCGGCAAAACGGCGCATCGAGCCTGGCACATAGCCACGGCCTTTTTCAACCTTGATTTGCATGTCGAGCTTGCCGCCTTGTGACAGGTTGGCAATGACGTGCTCAGGGTTGATGATTTCAACGTCGTGCGGTGTTTGGATATCGGCCGCTGTGACAGGACCTTCGCCATCTTTGCGCAGGCTCAATGTCACTTCATCGCGATTGTGCAATTTGAAAACCACACCTTTGAGGTTCAACAAGATGTTGACAACATCTTCTTGCACGCCATCAATGGATGAGTATTCGTGAACAACACCAGCGATGGTGACTTCCGTAGCGGAATAACCCACCATAGAAGACAACAACACTCGGCGCAGCGCATTGCCCAAGGTATGGCCATAGCCACGCTCGAAGGGCTCCAAGGTCACCTTAGCGCGGTTGGGGCCGAGTTGTTCGACTTGGATGGCTTTGGGTTTCAACAGATTGGTTTGCATTCAGACTTCCTCTCAATACCCCCGGTTCGTTACACCGGTAAGGCTGATGAAGCACCCAAACCGCG